>ENA-OQNF01000205-OQNF01000205.1-human-gut-metagenome-genome-assembly--contig:-NODE-205-length-9359-cov-2.221295_pt1 | contig 9359 bp, 9 predicted proteins | sample MGYA00242628_ERZ504878 | MGnify/ENA primary metagenome ERZ504878 (study PRJEB26092, sample SAMD00036383) | human gut metagenome | host: Homo sapiens | study: EMG produced TPA metagenomics assembly of the... | reverse complement strand
AAGCACCCGCCGTCACGGCATTCTTTCCGCCGCCAATGTTGAGCGTGCCGCTCATAATGAGCGCAATGACCAGCAGGGCGCCGCAGGCACAACCGGCAAGCGCCGTAATAAAGATCGGCAGCTTTTTGGTCTTAGTCTTGACCACTGTGTGCTTGTTTACAACCTGCTGGCTGCCCAGCGGCTTTCCGGTCTGCGTGTCGTAGGCCTGCACGTAGGGAATGTTGCTGTCGGCAGGCGTCGACTCTACCTGCACACGCGGCTGCTGTTGGGTCTCGCCGGCGTTGCCCGCATCCTGGGGACGCTGGGAATCGTTCTCGCTCATAGCTGCGATCCTTTCGTCAAATAACCAAAGGCCCGCCAAACATGTGGCGGGCCATCATTGTTCACGTTGAGTTGTACCCCAAGCTGGGCAGTCCCGAGCACTAGATGCCAAGATTTCAGCTTTGCTTAAGTAATGACATGCTTATAGGCCAATTCGTTTTATGCCGTCATGTCTATTCGATATAGCAGTCGATAGCAAAACTATATGTTGAATCGTTAATAAAGTCTGTAATCGTCGCGCCCATACCCGATCCGCACGTCCACTTATCCTTCTCCGCATCGTATGGCGTTGGCCCCCACCCCGTTTCATATGATGCTTCGCTTTCTGTGAAGTAGTTCATCACATATTTATCTTTCTGCATGAGCGCATACCAAGCGTTTGCATACATCACAAGCGGATCGGTTTGAATTATCGAATATTTTCCTGACCGAATTGCAATGCTTTGCCCATCTTCAGAATATTCAACAACAATCTCAATCTTTGCCAACACCGGCAGTGAATCATCTGACTCCCTATGAACCGTCACCAAATTCTTAGTTGCCGCTCTTGTCAGGGACGCTGCACCGTCATTATTCCTGTTTATGCTGCCAACAGCCATTTTTCTATTTCCGGCACCCAAGACATCTTTGCTTCGCGCCGAGGACACAATAACCCCAGCCTCATTCCGAACTATCATGTCGGTCACAAGCGTCAATCGTTTTTGCGCATTCGTAAGCTGCGCAGCGTTGGCCCCTCTCGCCCCAGCAAACATAACAGCTCCTGATGCCAAGACGAATAGCTGTCTTCTGTTGATCATTCCTCTCGCTCCTCACCGATTTAGTTAACTTTTTCCTATATAGTAGGGATGCAAAGTTTCCTCTTCTAAATTGGCATCACTTGCGAAGAATAGAATCCATTTTCTCTCCCGCCTTCAGCCCTGAAGCAGTTCCGGTATTAAAGTAACTACGGATATCAATCTCTTTCCGCCCTCCGCTTGACACGAGAGCCTCAAATTGTCCGTTATGAATATCCGACAGCGTCTGTACTTCAATTGAAATATGTTCGTCATCTTTTCCACCGACGACCGAGGGGCTCGGTTGATAGGCCGCGACAACCAATATCCCAAGAAATGCGCAAAGAAGCCCCAGCGTTTTACGTATGCGCGTTCTATCATCTTCGCCGTCACTCTCCACAATACGTCCCTTCATGCGATATATAAATCGTTGTGTCATATGGAAGAAAACGCAGCTGATTGAACCAACCATCCCAGACAACAAGCATATATTTCTTATCATTTGAATATGTATTATGCATAGCCACATATCCCGCAACAGCCATCGCATGAGCGTCATGGCTTGAACTGAGAGTCCCAGAAAAGATACTGAGATTTCCAGAATCTGCAGTTGCCCTGAAAGAATCCCAAGATGGATACCAGGCAAATGATGTCTCAAGCCTTTTCCCGCGCCTAGCACAGAACTCCTTAATAGCCGGGGCAGCATTGGAGATGGAGTCTCTCCTTGGGTAAAGTAAAGGCCCGTAGCTTGATCGAATGACTTATTTGGTTTGCCGGATGTTCCCGATAACTGCCAAAGCTCATGATATAAGTCTGGCAATTTGAGCCGGTTTAGCGTTACATAATGGCTGCTTACCGCAAACATCGCAGACACATCGCAAGCATAGGTCCCCGTTTCTTTAATAACCTCTGATTGTGTAGGCGTTATCATCCCTGAAATAGTTTTACTTGCGTCAATGACATATCCTTGTTTATACAGGTCTTTGGGCAATACGAAAACATCCTCGAACCTGCCCGGAGATCCGCTGCGGCTATTTCCCACAGAAAACACCGCTGTTGACCGGCATCCCTTCTCATCTAAAACAACGTTATTATCCAGATCTGCAATACCAAAAGACAGCTCGTCAAATTTCAAAGCAACGATGTCATCTTGGGATGCGAGAAGGGCTATTTCATCGCTTGTATTCTCAATGGGCATAGGGGCGTTCGGAGCCAAGCAGTATTCGCTGATCCACCAAGATCGCTCTGAATCAAATACGACGTAGCCATAGTTAACGTCATCCCGCTTCGCGCGAACGATATACCCGATTGATTCCCCATCGGAATTCACCATTTTTACTGGGTCACAAGCGGTCACCGGCTCATCCGATACGTCATCAAAGAAAGCTTGCGCTTGCTCCACAGCTATTTGCGGTGTGACACGAACCAAGTCGTCGTCTCCAAAAACCAACCTTGGAGACATCAGGGCGGCAAGCAATACTATGAATCCGACAATCACCTTTCTCGAATAACGCATTTCTTCCTCCATCCGTGCAGTAGGGAGATACGGTAACTAAATGATATTCGTGAGATAGTGCTATACGTTTGATATTGTTTTTACTGACACACTTTAAATCGGTGAAAGGTCTTCTTCTCGCCCTAAACGAGAAAAGGGTACTGGAGAAATCTCCGGTACCCTCACATTCCTCTATTTACTTGCTAGTCCTTAAACAGATAGCCCACGCCGCGGACGGTGGTGATGTGCGCCGCGATCTGCGGCCCCACCTTGGAACGGATGCGTCGGATGTGCACGTCGACGGTGCGCGTGCCGCCGCAGTACTCAAAGCCCCACACGCGGTGCAGCAACACCTCGCGGCTGTAGGCACGGTTGGGGTGTGTTGCCAAAAAGCTCAGCAACGAGTACTCCATCAGCGTAAGGTCGATGGGCTCGTTATCGAGCGTCACCTGGTAGGTGGCCAGGTTGATCTCGAGGTTATCGATGTTGAGCACATCGTCGGCGGTGACGGTCTCCTCCTCGCCCATCAGACGCTGCGCGCGAGCCTTGAGCTCGTTGGGCGTCGCCGTAGGGCATACAAAGTCGGCATGCGCGTGATTGGGCAGGCGCAAGGTGCCGAGTGCCTCGTCGTCGACAATCACCAGCATGGGGACACCGCCGCGATCGTCAAGCCACTTGGCAATCTGATCGATGCGGTCGCTACGGATGCCATCGGAATCGAGGATCAGCAGGTCAAAGTCGTGCGCCGCAGTCGGCGAATCGGGGGTGGCCAGGCTCACCTCGACACCCAGGGTAGTCGTCAAGCTGCGGGCAAACTCGTGGAAGCGCGTCGTGCGCGCCATGAACAGGGCACTCTTTTCGGACATATCGGCCTCCAAAGAAATGAGCTCAATCGTACTGGAACAAGCCAGCGCGATTAGGAGTTCGCCAGGTAGTGCTTGATCTCCCACTCGGTGATCGTAGACTCAAACTTATGCCACTCGTCGCGCTTCTTTTTGAGGAAGAAACTGTGGATGTGCTCGCCGAGGGCATCCTTCATAAACTGCGAGTCCTCAAACACGTCGAGCGCCTCTTTGAGCGAGCGCGGCAGCGGTGTATAACCGGCCTCGAGCATCTGGCGGTCGTTGAGCTTGAGCGTCTCGGCCGTGGCCTCGGGCGGGAGCTCCAGCTTGCGCTCGAGGCCGTCGAGACCAGCAGCCAGCGTGACGGCGTTGACCAGATACGGGTTGGCCATGGGGTCGGGACTGCGCAGCTCGATGCGCGTGGACAGCGGCTTGCCGGGCTTGTAGACCGGAATGCGGACCATACTCGCGCGGTTGCGCAGGCCCCACGTGGCGTACTGCGGCACGGAGTCGCCACCCGTAGTGATGCGCTTGTACGAGTTGACCGTGGGGTTGGTGATGGCACTGATCTCGCGCGCGTGCGCCAAGATGCCGGCCATGTAGTGCTTGGCGATTTCGGAGAGGTGGTACTTCTCGTCGTCCTCGCCCCAAAAGACGTTGTTGCCATCGTGGTCGAACAGCGACTGATGCAAAAACATGGCGCTGCCGTCCTCGCCCGCCAACGGCTTGGGCATAAAGGAGGCGTGGCAACCGCTCTCGTAGGCCTGCTGCTTAATGATGAGTTTGGCCGTGGTGATAGCGTCGGACATGCTCAGGGCCTCGGCGTGACGCAGGCTCATGCCATGCTGCGAGCGACCGGCGGCGTGGAAGGTGCACTCCACGGGCACGGACATCTTCTCGAGCGTGAGGACCGTGTTGCGACGCAGGTCGCGAGCGGCATCGCTCACCGAAAGATCGAAGTAGCCCACGTTGTCGAGCGGCTCGGGAGTGTGCTCGTCGGGGAAGTAGTAGTACTCCAGCTCGGCGCCCACGTTAAGCAGATAGCCAGCCTTCTCGGCCTTGTGGAACATGCGGCGCAGGGCATCGCGCGGGTCGCCGGCAAACGGCTTGCAATCGGGGGTGCACACGTCGCAGAACACGCGGGCGACGCCGTTGTGGCTCGGGCGCCACGGCAGAATCTGGAAGGTCGAGGCATCGGGAAACGCCAGCATATCGGCTTCCTCGGGCGTGGCAAAGCCCTCGATGGCCGAGCCGTCAAAGCCAATGCCCTCCTCAAATGCGACCTCGAGGTCCTCGGGGCTAATAGCAAAGTTTTTGAGGCGGCCGAGAATGTCGACAAACCACAGACGCACAAAGCGGATATCACGCTGCTCTACGGAGCGGAGTACGTAATCGATGTTCTGCTGGTTCATGTCGCTCCCCTTTCTTTCGGGCGGGTTTCGACTGGTCTATATCGCAGATACTATCGCAGAAAAATGTTTCCGCAGGGTTAAAGCGTATCAAGCGCTCAAAAAACGTGCGTGAACAGGCTGTCTGACTTACGCGCGATCACAAGCTAGCGTGAGGTCGAAGCGCGGTGTTCGATGTAGCCGGGGATCACGATGCGCTTGGGAGCTAGCCTTGCGGCCTCGCCTACCGTAGTGGTGACAACGTCGATGCGCTCGGACAGACGCTCGACTACGCGCTCGGCGATGGCGACGGTGTCCTGCGCGGCCGTGGTCACGCCGCCAAAGAGCACGTGGTTCCAGGGGTAATCGTCAAACGTCGCGATCTTGAGGCCCGCCGGCAGCGAGGGGCCCAGCTGCGCCAACGCCTCGGTCAGACGCAGAAAGACCAGACCGTTGGCGGCGATAAGGCCAAGCTTTCTACCTGCGTACTCGCGGATGTCCTCGTCCAGGCGGCCGACGCCCGTGGCGCCACCGTCGAAGCCCGACTTGACAAGGGCCGTGGCGCCGTGGCTACCGTGCTGGTGCAGTCCGGTACCCTCCACATCGGCGATGCCATCGTTGCCGGCACCTCCTACGGTCGTGTCCGCGCCATGCTCGACGAGAACGGCAACCACATGCAGGAAGCCGGTCCGTCCACCCCGGTGCAGGTGCTGGGTCTGACCTCCGTGCCGACCGCAGGCGACCTGTTCCTGGTGGCCTCCGATGACCGTACCGCACGTCAGATCGCCGAGAAGCGTCAGGCCACCGAGCGTGCGGCCCAGCTGGCCAAGCGTCGCAAGGTCGTCTCCCTCGAAAGCCCTCAAGGAGCAGTTCGCCAAGTCCGAGGTGGATATGCTCAACATCGTCATCAAGGGCGATTCCTCCGGTTCCGTCGAGGCTCTGGAAGATTCCTTGATGAAGATTGAGGTGTCCGACGAGGTCGGCATCCAGGTGATCCACCGCGGCGTCGGCGCCATCACCCAGAACGACGTCAACCTGGCCACCGTCGACAAGGCCGTCATCATCGGCTTCAACGTCCGTCCGAACCGCCAGGTGGCGGATCTGGCCGAACGCGAAGGTGTGGAGATCAAGTACTACTCGATCATCTACAAGGCCATCGAGGACATCGAAGCATCCCTCAAGGGCATGCTCAAGCCGGAATACGAAGAGGTCGTCACCTCCCACTCCGAGATCCGCGAGATCTTCCGCTCCTCCAAGTTCGGCAACATCGCCGGCGTCATGGTTCAGGACGGCGAGGTCAAGCGTGGTACGAAGTGCCGTATCCTGCGCAACGGCGTGGCCACGGTCAACGACCTCGAGATCTCCTCGCTGCGTCGCTTCAAGGACGACGTTCAGTCCGTCAAGGAAGGCTACGAGGCTGGTATCAACCTCGGCACCTTCAACGACATTGAACTCGGCGACATCATCGAGACCTTCGAGATGCAGGAAGTCGAGCGCAAGTAGTCATTGTTAAGCCCTCTCTGACGAGTGGGCTGTCAGCCGCAGGCTGACTGGGGGAGAGACATGGTAGTTCCATGATTTTCTCTCCCCCAGCCTCACTGCGTTCGGCAGCCCCTCGTCAGAGGGGGCTCAAGTCTAGAAAAGGAAATTCCTATGGCAGGAACCAACCCGCGCGCCGCACGTATTGCGGCCTTGATTCAGCGTGTCGTCGCCTCCTCCATTGAGCGCGAACTGCATGACAAGCGACTCGCCAGCATCACCGTCACCGAAGTTCGTGTGACCAACGATCTGCAGATCGCCAAGGTCTACTGGACCCAGCTCGGCCACGAAGGCCACGAGGAAGGCGAACGCAAGCGCGCCCAGCAGGCGCTCGATCAGGCCAAGGGTCACCTGCGTTCTCTGGTGGGCCACAAGGCTGGCCTGCGCCTGACTCCGCAGCTCCAATTCGTGTTCGATGAAGTGCCCGGCGAGGCTCACGAGATCGAAGACATTCTCGCCGTGGCCAAGAAGCGTGACGAAGAACTCGCCCGCGCCCGCGCCACCGCCCAGTACGCCGGCGACGCCGATCCGTACAAGCACGACGACGAGGCCGAAGCCGAGGGCGATGAGTTCGAGTCCGACGAGGAGTAGTGTGCTTCATACAACACCCAGCGGCCTACTCATCATCGACAAGCCGCAAGGCGTGACCAGTTTCGACGCCGTCGCCGCCGTGCGCGGCGCGTTGCACATCAAGAAGGTCGGTCACGCCGGCACCCTTGACCCCATGGCCACTGGCACGCTGGTCATCGCCTTCGGCCACGCCACACGACTGCTCAACGCCATCGTGGCGCATGACAAAACCTACGAGGCTACCATACGCCTCGGCCTGCGCACCACTACCGACGATGCCGAAGGCGAGGTGCTTGTCGATGACGAAGCCCGCTCCCGCTGGCAAACGCTATCAGCGCAGCTGACTGAGGGTGGCCAGAGCGGCGAACCAACGGCGTTACCAACTGCCTCATGGCAAGACCTGCTCACACGCACCATCGCCACCAATTTCACCGGCGATATCGAACAAGTCCCCAATACGTTCTCCGCCATCAAAATCAACGGCCAGCGTGCCTACGACTTGGCTCGCGAAGGCAAGGATGTGGAACTCAAACCCCGCCCGGTCACCATCAGCGAATTCACCGTGCTGGATATCCGCAGCGGATTCGTAGCAGGGGAGCAGACCGCTGAACCATTGCGGGAAGACGCGAACACGGGAGCGATTCCCGCACTTGATGTTGACGTGCGGATCAGCTGTTCATCGGGCACCTATATCCGTGCGCTCGCCCGCGACCTCGGCAAAGAACTTGGCGTCGGCGGATACCTGACCCGTTTGCGCCGTACGCGAGTCGGCCGATTCGCGTTGCCGGACGATGCCAGCGGACTTATCGCTCCTGAGGCGATGCTTGACACGCGAACCCATACCGTCACCGCACATACCGATCAGAAGACGTTCACTAATCGGGAAGGGCAAATCGTCACGCGCAACAAGTGCGTATTGGACACTCCTGAAGGTCTTGCCGGTGACGAGCGCCGCAACTGGCTGCTTGACCATGCCCTTACCATGGAACAGGCCGCTCGAGGTGCGATGCCGGCGCTTGACATCACTCCTGAGGAGGCCAGCGAATTACGCTTCGGCCGCCGTATTGAGCGTACAATCAGCGAGCCCACTGCCGCCATTGTGCCGCAAACGCATGATGTGGCGGCGATTATCGAGCGTGCAAACGCTCATCAGGCCAAGCCGGTCACCGTATTCCCCCTCGCGTAAAGTAGACGCGGTGAAAAGTGCAGCTTGATACAGGCCGCGCACAACAACGTCTATATTGCATGAATAACATCGCACGGATAAAAGGAACAGCACACTGATGGATATCACGCACCTGACCCCTGACGCCGAAGGTTCGATTGAATGGCCCTCGTTCAGTAACGATAAGAAGGCCGTGGTGACATTGGGCGCATTTGATGGCATGCACTTGGGTCATCAGGCGGTGATCAAGCGTGTGGTGGAACTCGCGCACCAGCATGATGCTTTTTCCGTGGTGATTCTGTTTGACCCGCGCCCCGCATTCGTGCACGGCTGGGTCATCTCGCACCATGGCGAAGAGCCTGCGGTTCAGAACGTGGATGCCGAAGCCTTGACCAGTGTGGATGATCGACTGCACCGCATGGAACAGTTCGGCGTGGACCACGTGCTGGTGGTGCACTACACGCTGGCCTTCGCAGCTATGTCATACATTTTCTTCCTTGGCCGACTCACCGGCAAGCTGGGTATGCGCACGTTGGTCCTTGGGCAGGATGCCGCCATGGGCAAGGGTCGAGAAGGTGATGTGAAGCATATCGCCAATCTTGCCGCCGCCACCGGTGTATTCGAACTTGATGTGGTCGATGACCGTGGCCCGGGTGAAGTGCGCATTCCGCGCGATTTCAAGCCGGAAGCCCCGAGCGAATGGGGAGGAGCCCGTCGACCCACTGGCCAATGCCACCAAGGCCGAGCGCCGCGCATGGAGCAAGAAGAACCAGGCCAAGGCAATGCGCGCCTGGAGCTCCACCAATGTGCGCTACCTGCTGGCTCATGGCCGAATCCAGGATGCCAACGCCATTCTGGGTGCTCCGCACGCCATCGAAGGCGAAGTGGTACACGGTGAGGAGCGCGGCCGCACCATCGGATTCCCCACCGCCAATCTTGGCTCCGACATTGCAGGCTACATTCCGGTCGACGGCGTCTATGCCGGTTGGCTGGTAGATGGTGAGAACCGCTGGCCTGCCGCCATCTCCATTGGCACCAAACCCACCTTCAGCGAGAAAACAGGACTCAACGAACGCGTAGTGGAGGCCTACTGCATCACCGATGAGTGGATTGATCTGTACGGCCATAAGGTTCGCGTTGAATTCGTCGGTTTCCTGCGCCCGCAGGTCAAGTTTGATGGTCCCGACCAACTCGTTGACGAACTCAAGCGCAACGTCGAAGAGACCAAGTGTCTTACCGCCTGAGGCATATCTCAGGGCTATTTTC
>ENA-OQNF01000203-OQNF01000203.1-human-gut-metagenome-genome-assembly--contig:-NODE-203-length-9411-cov-3.286730_pt1 | contig 9411 bp, 7 predicted proteins | sample MGYA00242628_ERZ504878 | MGnify/ENA primary metagenome ERZ504878 (study PRJEB26092, sample SAMD00036383) | human gut metagenome | host: Homo sapiens | study: EMG produced TPA metagenomics assembly of the... | reverse complement strand
TTCTTCCGGCTTTACAGGAACCAATGACTAATTAAATTTTTCTTCCCATAATGTATCAATACATATTTCGAAGGCATAATTCCACCAAATCCGGAACTTCGTTTCAGCTCCACATCCGTAATGTCAATCAAGGGAATGGTCTTCCCTTTATAAAAACGACCATAATACACCACTAACTTTCCATCCGCAGTCAGCGTATAAGTAGAATGGATAATACGTTCAATAATAATGATCAGACCCAATGCTACTACCAATCCTATCATTGCCTTCATACACCAAAAAGCAAATACCATGACGGCTGTCAGCAGTATCAGGAGAAAATAAGTACCTCCTGCTATCTTCACATGAAAAATTCGATTCATCATCTTATTGTAATTTGCCCGAAAGATAATAAATTTATCGTTTATCGACCTCATTACGGCGCAGAATGAGAGAATTTATCCTTTTTTTGTCCTCTTTACTGTACGTTTCATCTTCAAAGCATACAAATTTAATTCGATAGAAGATTCCGTTTCTGTTATATCACCCTCATCAGTCAGCAGTTCATTCAGCAGTTCTCCACTACGTTGTACTAGACTCTTCCTCTTTTCCTCATCATACTCGGTAGCCATGATATTTACATTCCGTACTAATGTCCTTAACTTAAAGAATGATTCGATAATGGCAAAAGTAGTTGCGGTAGCTCTCGGACTTCTTAAAATTGTAGCCAGCATATAAAGCCCTTTTTCGGTAAATGCTTTAGGTTCTACGGGAGAATGTTTCAAACTACTGAACCGGTCGAAATTTTCGACCAGTTGCTGTTTTTCAGATACTTGCAACGAAAACATATAACCATTTGGGAATTTGTCCCGATTGTTTTTTACTGCTTCATTAATTCGTTTGGTTTCTACGCCATAAAGCTTAGCTACATCCCGGTCTATCAGTACTTTCTCACCCCTCAACTCAATTATAAGTTCTTTTACTCACTTTCGTGAATGATTTCTTTATTGTTTTCCATCCTATTCTATTTAAAAATGCAGAAAGTTACACGTTTAATTTCATACTTGCATTATCTATTTCGTTTATTCTTCACGAAAAAAATAGTAAAAACAAGAGTAAAAGGTACAATGAATAAAGGTTTTTCGTAGCTTTGCACCCATAAAGCATATTATCATGGTTAAAAAATTCGATTTCCTTGTTATCGGCTCAGGACTTGCCGGAATGAGCTTCGCACTGAAAGTAGCTCACAAAGGTAAAGTCGCCCTGATTTGTAAAGCAGGACTGGAAGAAGCCAATACCTATTTTGCCCAGGGAGGTATAGCATCTGTTACCAACTTGAAAGTAGACAATTTCGAGAAACACATTGAAGACACGATGATTGCCGGCGATTGGATCAGTGACCGCGCGGCTGTAGAAAAAGTAGTGCGAGAAGCACCTGCACAAATCCAGGAACTGATAAAATGGGGAGTGGATTTTGATAAAAAAGAGGATGGAGAATTCGACCTCCACAAAGAAGGAGGCCATTCCGAGTTCCGCATCCTGCACCACAAAGACAATACAGGAGCTGAAATACAAACCAGCCTGATAGAAGCGGTAAAAGCCCATCCCAATATTACCATATTTACAGATCACTATGCGGTAGAAATCATTACCCAGCATCATTTGGGAATTATCGTCACCCGCCATACGCCGGGCATCAAATGTTTCGGTGCTTACGTATTGAATGAGAAAACAGGAGAAGTGGATACGTTCCTGTCCAAAGTAACTGTAATGGCAACAGGCGGATGCGAAGCGGTATACCGCAATACAACCAATCCACTGGTAGCTACGGGAGACGGCATTGCTATGGTGTACCGTGCCAAAGGAGCAGTAAAGGACATGGAATTTATACAATTCCATCCCACCGCCCTTTTCCATCCGGGAGACCGTCCCAGTTTCCTCATCACCGAAGCCATGCGCGGTTACGGTGCTGTCTTAAAGAATCAAAGTGGCGAAGAATTCATGCAAAAATATGATCCACGCCTGTCATTGGCCCCACGTGATATCGTAGCACGTGCCATTGATAACGAAATGAAGCAGCGCGGTGAAGATCATGTATATCTGGATGTAACTCATAAGGATCCGGAAGAAACAAAAAAACATTTCCCCAATATTTATAAAAAATGCCTCAGCCTGGGTATTGATATTACTAAGGACTATATTCCTGTGGCTCCGGCTGCTCATTATCTGTGCGGAGGTATCAAAGTCGATCTAGACGGACAGAGCAGTATCAACCGTTTGTATGCCATCGGCGAATGTTCATGTACCGGTCTGCACGGAGGTAACCGTCTGGCTTCCAATTCGCTGATAGAAGCTGTGGTCTATGCGGACGCGGCAGCCAAACATGCACTAAATGTACTCGACCGATATGACTTTAATGAGGATATCCCCGAATGGAACGATGAAGGAACCATGAACAATGAAGAACGGGTACTGATAACCCAAAGCATGAAAGAGGTGAACCAAATTATGGAAGCTTATGTAGGTATTGTACGCAGTAATACGCGATTAATCCGTGCTTGGAACCGATTGGATATTTTATATGAAGAAACCGAGCGTCTTTTCAAACGCTGTAAGGCTTCACGCGAGCTTTGCGAACTGCGTAACATGATTAACATCGGGTATTTGATCACCCGTCAGGCAATGGAACGGAAAGAGAGTCGCGGACTGCATTATACGATTGACTATCCACATGCCGCTGAAGAAAAAAAGTAAAAAATATTTTTTACTTCAAATAGAACTGATTATTTTTATAACTCCCGTTAGCAGAATTACTTTTTCTTGTTGACCATTATTGCACTACGAAAATTAAATCAATTCTGCTAACGAGATTATTTTTGTCCCATTCGTATAAACATGAACTAAAAACAGCAGGAACAATGACGGAATCATCTATCCGTAATAATTATTTTTCCTCAAGCGGATTAATATTCAGAATGATTCTCTTATAAGATTTTAGATTGGGAATTCCATTATCTGTAAGTTCAAGTATCAAATGTAACTGTTTGCCCGGATTATCCGGTACAATTATCTCCGCCCTCTTCTCATCGGCGTGCTTTATAGCCACCTTTGTTTGCACACTGCCTGCTTCCCGATATTGCCACCATTGGTAAGACAATGAATTTTTATCAGGGTCAAATGAAGAAGAGGCATCCAGTATTATTTTTTCTCCCGGCCGGACTGTGCGTACACTTTCTCCCAATATCCGGGCAACAGGTTGATGATTTGCCTTTGAATATTCATCAGCCACGCACCAGTCGGCACGAGCCGCCCAGTCATTTTGTATAGCAGGCAACCAACGCTGGAAAGTATAATGCGAATCCGGCACACCGTTTTTCAAATCATTCCCATCTTGCATGTGATTGCCATTTTTATACTCCGGGCGTCCTCCCCATCCTCCTAATGTATAGTCTGTATGCTGTTCAAGTCCATTACGTATAAGAGGCATAAAAGAAGGAGTATCCCCCTCACTGGTATATTCCTGAGGATAGGCGGCACAAAGTGGTCCGTGCCCATTCTTAATATGGTCAACCAACCAAGGTTTATCCATGATCTGTTGCAACTCTTTTGAATTTTTACTAAGTCTGTTCTTAAAATAATAATCCACACTCATGTAATCCCATACATATCTCCATCCTCCATCATGATCCGGCGCGCCCGATTCATAAATAATGATTTCAGGAAGATTCTGTTCTATCCATTTTCCACCGCCGTCCTGATACCAAATACAATATAATCTGGCTTTTGATACCGCTTTTGCCCATTCTGCAGCAGAATATTTCTGCTTGATCTGCCATAAGGCATTGGCCTGGGTGTTGGCTCCACCCCATGCTAAAATATGAACAGGCCTCGGATCAGAATCAAGCAATGTCCTTATGATGAGCTGTGCCCCCTCGCTATCAGACAGTAAAGGAGGCAATTTATGCAAGTCCTCTCTGTTCTCATTACCAACCGCCAAGACACTTAGCAGATATTCAGCATCGGGATAATCGGGATTATGTTTCCTCAAATTAGGCAGACATTCCGCATATTTGGCAATTTGTGATTCGATCCATTTATCTTTACTATGTCCGTCTTTCTGTACCCCATTGACTTGAACAATGCCTGCGACATCATAATCAGAAGAATACATAAGAAAACGAATCATAGAACTTTGATCGTCAATCTCACCATCCGTAGTGACAATAACCCGGGGCTTCTCCTGCTGTCGGGCAACAACAGATAACATTGACACAAACAAAAAACAATACAGCATAAAACAGGGGTCATTTTCATATTACAAACTGTTAAATTAGTAGGCCAACACATTCCAAAGATCTCTGATACGTTGTTCGGGGTCCCATTTGCCATTGAATGTCCACTTGGCGGTAACGCCATAAAACTCCGGAGCATTCTCCGCCTCCTTCAAATTATCGTTTAACCAGCCACTATGCCCTCCTTCACGGGTACAACCATAATAATAGGTACGTAGCCCCCACGGACAGGGATCAAGCACTTTATCCGAATAAGCATAATGAATATTCCCGTCAAGCACATTCTTCGACATTTTACATTTGATGAGATAAAATTGGGAATCATGATGATAGCGTCCTAAAAGTGTCGGTGTCTTAGCATCAAATGAAGAATTGGTAATAACCAGTTTCTTGTTCTTGTCACCTCGTCCGTCATGCCAAATCATGGCACGGCTATCACCATAAAAATGGCAGCGTGTGGCATAGCACCATCCGCGAGGACAAAGAAAATCCACACCCGGACAACGAAGATAGAGATCGGCATGATAATACATACCATTGCTTCCGGGCGCCCACAAGGAAAGGGCATCGTTTCCATCGGCCCATACATTACTGTTGATGATGATGGTACGAGTGGCACGTCCAAAAATCGCCATCTGATGGATGGTCGTATTTTCAACGGCAGTTCCGTAATTGTTGTAAACAGTCAGTCCGCTAATAACACAATCATCCGCACCTTCCTGCAACACAATGACACCATTGCCTACCGGACGTCCATGATATTCCGTGATGGCACGTGTCTGGGCTGTTTCAGCCAAGACAATCCGCGTACTGTCACGGTTTTCCCCCACCAAAACAATATTAGGCCTGTCAATAATCACTTTTTGATGATACGTTCCGTTCAGCAATAAGATTTTAAAAGGTTCTGTCGGAATTTCCGGAGCCTTTTCAATAGCTGCCTGAATACTCTCTCCCGGCTTTACCACCACATCAAAAGCCGTACGCTCTGCCATGGGACGACGATACATTTCAATAAGCCCGTTTTCATTCGCTCCTTTGGTTGCCAGACTGATTGCCACCTTATGCTTCGGATCATATTTGTCCGCCCATGCATTGTATATGGCAAAAAGCTCAGCCGGTCTGCTATTGTACCAACTATATCCGTTACGACGTTCTGTTCCTATTTCTTCCAAATGGCGACGTGGCAGCCCATCACGGTCACATACATACGGTTCACAATATTTCAAATCATAATAACGCGCCCAAATAGGCTTGGCTTGAGGATCTTCCACAAGACGAGTATCCCGCTCACCATTTGCCAGCACGATACGCTCGCATTTCAAACCGGTAAGTTTATACCTGTCAAACCATTTCATGGCTCCGTGAACCGCCCGCTTCACGCGTGCGTCGGGTGCAGGTAATTCCATGAGCAGACGCACAATTCCGGCACTCTCCGCCGAACAATAAGACGGCAACTCATACGCACGTGCCGGTGCAGGCTTCAATGTTTCCCTATCATTCTGCTGACACCACACTGAAGGTTCTCCATCCTTTATAATTTGTGTAGCCAGTATACACTCTATTCCTTTATTAAAGGCTTTTCCCAAACGTACACACAAAGCCTTGTCTATCAAATCATCCTCATAAGGCGCTTTGTGATTCATCATATCACGTATCATATTCAATGTATTGACTATGGCATCGTCATTGAAAGTAATATGTACCTGATAACCACGCGGACCGGGCCAAAATTGCGGCCATCCTCCGTTTTCGTATTGACCACTCAGCAAATATTCCACTCCCTGAAGGAAAGCATCCCGATAACGTATATCCTTAGTCTGCCTATAAAGACGGGCTAAAAAAATCATCTGGGCAGTTGTGGCATTATTATCTATCGTAGAATCATCACGACGTGATTTATCCTTTATCACTTTAGCCAGCTCTTTATCATTCATGCGGCGGGCCATATCTATATTCTTCGGCCAACCGCCCGTACAGCGTTGAAAAGCCAATACATTTTCAGCAATCCGCCGAGCTTCATCTGTCAGAAAGAAAGAATCCTGCTCCATACGTGCTATTTGTTTCCATTCCTTAGGATACGACTCATTATCCTTTTTATGAGCTCTTTGCTGCGCAAAGGAGCCGGTTACCATGGCAAAAGCCATAAAGCCAATAAACACTTTTTTGAATGTATTTTTCATTATTCCTATATGTTTTGATAAAAACCAGCAAACAAAATTATGCGTTTTCCAATCTGAATACAGAGAATATTTGGTCTTTTTCAGGCAGATTTTGCACAGACATCATCAAACCTATACAATTTTTGATACTCTGCCCCTTTACCTATACATAAAAAAGCCTATCTATCACAGATCGGCTTTTCTATCAAATATTTGTCTTTCAAAATCCAAAGATTCTCAGAAGACATTCACATTATAATAACTATAAAACTTATCAAACCCCATTCTACTATCTAACAGAACCATTACGCCATTTAGCCACACCAATGTTCAACTGATAAATTTTTGACTCCATAACTTTACCTGTCTGATTGTAATACAAGTTTACACCATGCTCTCCAGCCGTACCATCAAGTGCATCTGCACGATGCATATATTGATCGTTATCAGCAGTAGCCTTATGTGGTGGATTTGGACTTACCATCAGTTCTAATGGAGAAATATCATCTACAAGAACTTCCAATGTTCCATTTAAAGTAGCAGAACCATTGTTGACCAAGGTGCCAAAATTATTTTTAGTCGCAGTCCATGGATTATTGCTAAAAATTTGTCCGTTGGATAAAAAAGTATTTGTAGAATAATTATTGTCAAAATTCAATGTCACATGTCCGGCTGTACCGTCTGCCATAGTCATTGTCTTACGGATATCAGCTCCTGCCATAGTCATCTTTCGGACATCACCGTCCTGCTTGGTCAAAACAATCAGGTTATTTTTCACCGTATAAGTACTTCCATCTGGAATATTACGCATATTGAAAATATTTCCTGCTGCACGAGTGTTCCAGTTAACCAAAGTATTGTTTTCAAACGTTATATTCCATGCCCCTCCCTTCCATGCACTCTGCTTGGTTTCACTGAAAAATGAAGGGAACGGACAATCATAGAAAGTGTTTCCACGAACCACAAAGTCCTTATATAAATTAGAATTCGCATTATTCCCGGAACCGGCAATCCATGGATAACCTCCGGCACCATTACTATAATAGCCACAGTCAAAGAACTGGTTATCCTCTATCAAGACATGATCCCAAATTTTGTAATTAGGCCCCTGCTCACGAATGAACCCACGTACCAGACGCTTGAAAGTACAATTTTTCACCACAAAACTTTCCAAATGTACAGCCATACCATTAGAAAACATATTAATGAAATAATTACCTGTAGCCGAACCCAAACCGGCAACATTATCACCATAAGTAAGAGCCATTGGACAATCGAAATCAATATCATAAAATTCGAGCATCTTCATATAAATTTCTCCTCCTTCTCCAGCTTGTGGCTGGCGCCCGAACATCAAATTCATAGAATTAACATTAGTACCTGTCATATGCATACCACCTAACAATACTTTAGCACGTTTACCTGCTGCTACATCCTCAGGACGAGTACGAAGAACAAAACCTTTGCAGGTAGTTAAATTATCAAACATACAATAAGTCTTTCCACCTTCCAAATAATAAGTCTGTCCTTCGGCTAAATTTACATCGGAAATGAAGTCTGTTAAAAGGAAATCAATACGCATTGCATTGTATTTCAGAGCAGCCTCGTGCTGTATCAAAGCATTTTGATAAGCTTCATCTGAATCAAACCGGTCACGACTTGGAGCACTTAAGTCATGAGTTACTAAAATAGGCTCTCCCGGTTCTCCGTCTGAGCGGGCAGAACAAGTATTGTAATATGCATCCCATTTTACCTTCACATTCTCGTTGCGAACATTAATCACATAAACAGAGTTTTTCTGAAGTCCGTCAATATCTACATATCCCTTTTCAAAATCCTCATCGGTTAATTTATATTTTCTCCATTTTTCATTCACTGTTGATTCAGGATTATTAGGAGACGGATCTACTTCCAACCACTGATAAACAAAATTATCGTTAGCATCAAGCTGAAATTTTTCACGATAAATAGCCTTATCATCGTCTGATACCCCTTCTGTTACAGTTTTGAAAGCACGATTCAACATCACACGCATAGTAGTCTGTGTAGTCTTAGAAGCATCTACATAGACACAGAATGGAGTTGCATATCGATCAGAAGTGGTAATGCCCATCCATTCTGCCCACTGTCTGCCATCACCATGTCCATACCATTTGGATGCATGTGAAAAATCAGTCACATTATCATCTTTTGTTGATAACACGCGAATAGCAAAACGATAATCAGTGGAATACTGTTGATCTTTAATAACTAAATCAAGGACCTCCGGTCCTACAATGGTATCTAGTAACAAAAGACCGTTTTTCGGCAGATGTACCCCAAGCATCTGCACCACCCGAAACATTTGGCTGTAGTGCCTGACGAATCTGGTAGCCCGCACAGTTATTCACTCCATACCAATAAAGATGAATATCATTGCCATTCGGTCCCTCTGCTTTACAATTATAAGCATAGTCATCCCCTTTTCCTCTATTATTATCACAAATGAACATAGTCATCCATTCTCTATCTATATTTGCCATTCCTTTCTCATCATCAGAACACGAAATACATGAGAAACCTGAAAATAACATTAATGCATATAAAAATATTTTTTTCATCATTCTGTCCTTTTATAAATTATTTATAGCCATAATAGTTCTTGTATACACCTGCTGAGCGTTGGATAGCCGCATTAGGATAAGGTAAAATATAACGTACAGGAGGTAAATCATTCACCTCAGGAACAGAATTACCATCCAGTGGTGATTCTGTTCCATCTTTGACCAACACAATCATTCCTTGTTCTGTATGACGAATATATCCATAGAATGAATATTTACATTGGTTAGTAGGCTCCGAATCATTACTCCACTGATAAAATTCCGCCATCTTCCAAGTTGCTCCATCAACAGCTACCAAAGCTGTCGCTGGTTGATTAGCTGATTTGTAAGGATTAATAAATATAGAGCATATCCAATATCTTAGTTGGATAAGGATAG
>ENA-OQNF01000201-OQNF01000201.1-human-gut-metagenome-genome-assembly--contig:-NODE-201-length-9425-cov-2.326737_pt1 | contig 9425 bp, 7 predicted proteins | sample MGYA00242628_ERZ504878 | MGnify/ENA primary metagenome ERZ504878 (study PRJEB26092, sample SAMD00036383) | human gut metagenome | host: Homo sapiens | study: EMG produced TPA metagenomics assembly of the... | reverse complement strand
GGCACTTGGGGACGTTCCTATAATGTCGGCACTTAGGAACGTCCCCAAGTGTCGACACCGCGTCTGCCTGCGGCGGCCGCGCGCCGCTGCGTCGCTCCGCATCCTTGCGGGTTCGAATCCCTCCGCTTGGCGGCGTTGGCTCGATTTGCTTGACGTGAGGGGCTCTTGGCTGGTGTGGGACGGAGGGATTCCGCGTCCGCCTGGTCGGCGGCCGCGCCCCGCTGCGTCGCTTCGCTCCTTGCGTGCTGCGCTGGAAAACGCTTCGCGTTTCCTCAGCTCCGCACCCTTGCGGGCTCGAATTCCTCCGCTTGCCCACAAGAAAGCGCCCTGGGCTGTTATGGGCTTAGGGCGCTCAGTTTTAATGGCTGGGACGGAGGGATTCGAACCCCCAACAGCCGGCACCAAAAACCGGAGTTCTACCGTTGAACTACGTCCCAATGTGTGGTGTTGCCCAAAAGCAACTCGTCTAGTTTACCTAATCTGCGAGGGCATCGCAAACGCCGTCGAGTAGGCGTACAGCGAGCGTCTGCGCGTCGCTGGCCGTGAAGGTGCCGTTGTAGCGCGTCATGCCCGTGAGCTCAATGCGAATGCGAGCCGGCTTCTGCTGCGCGGCGACATTGGCGGTGCGGATGCGCTGGGGCCAGGTTGTGGGCACTCGGCGAGGGCAATCGTGGCGCGTGGCGCGGCGTCGGCGGGCAGCTCGTCGCTTGCGATCTCGAGCACCAGGTCAACGTCGGTTGGGACCTCGGAGTCGCAGAGCATCATGCCGCTGTTGTCGGTCGTTGCCGTGGCGATGTTCCACATGCGCGAAGCAACGCTGCGTGCGATGGGGTCCTCACCGATAACGGCGATCTGGAAGCGCTCGAGCACGTTGGCGGCGCGAGCAAAACCGATGCGAGACTCGGCTTCGGTGACCGAGGGCTTGCCCTCCCACACATGATGCAGGCGGTTGATGTAGGCGTAGGTGTCCTGGAAGGCCATGCCGTCGGCAAACAGGCCGACATTTTCCTGGAACTGCTGCAGGGCGGCCTCGGTATGCGGACCATAGTAGCCGTCGTCTTCGCCACAGGCAAAGCCCAAAACGTTGAGAGCGCGCTGCAGGGCCTGCACATCGGCGCCATGGAAATTGGGCATGCGCAGATACAGAGTGCGGTCGCCCAGCTTATACGAGGCGTCGACCAGGGCGCTCCAACAGGGGATATCGACGGCATAACCGGCCGCAAGGCCGCTATCGAGCCTAAACGTGCCAACGGCCTGCTCGGTGGTGGTGCCAAAGCGCTTGTCGGCGACCTCGTCGGCATCGATGGTGTAACCGAGCTGCAGAAGGCGGGACTGAACATCCTCGACGGCTGCTCCCTGCATGCCCGTAGTAATAGGTTCCATGAACGAACCCCTTTCGGCGTACGATTCGTACTATTTTGAGCGCGTGTCGGATAGACAACGCGAGACAATGCATAAACATGCACTCAACAGTGTAGCAACTTGTACCCAAACTCGCTGCCCACAGGTTTTATGACCCCCGCTAGTTAAGACGCTCCACAAAGAAATCTGCCATTGAGAGGAAGAGCTCGCGCGCATGCGGGTCGAGCTCGACGCCTTCGATAGCGGCCTTGGCCTTAGCGGTCAGGTCGAGCGCATAGGTGTGGGCGTAATCGATGGAGCCGGTCTCCTGGAAGATCTCCACGGCGCGCGCGAGCTGCGTGGGGTCCTCGGTGCCCGAGGAAAGGATTGCCTCGACCTCGTCGTGATGGCGCTCATCAGACAGGGCGTGCACGGCAACGAGCGTACGTTTGCCCTCGGTGATGTCGGTGCGGAAGTCCTTGTTGGCGGCCTCTTTGGTGCCGACCAAGTTGAGCAGGTCGTCCTGAATCTGAAAGGCAAGGCCGGTGTGCAGGCCAAAGGCGCGTAGCGCCTCGACCTGCTCTTCGCTGCCGCCGCCGATAATGGCTCCGGCGGCAAGCGGCGTGGCTCCGCTGTAATACGCGGTCTTGTGCGTCGCCATGTCCAGGTAGTCATCAACCGAGATATCAAAGCGCTCGTCACGGACCCAACCCAGGTCAAGCGCTTGACCCTCGATGGTGCGGACGATCATCTCGGTAAGCTCGTGGAGCACACGCAGCTTCACGTCGGACTCGAGCGTGGGATCGTCGAGAACCGTCTTGGTGACCATGGTGAGCGCCAGGTCGCCACAATTGATGGCGAGCCCCGTGCCCTCGGTAAGGTGCATGCAGGGCTTGCCTCGACGAAGCTGTCCGTTGTCGGCGATGTCGTCGTGGATGAGCGCACCCGACTGGAAATGCTCGATAGCCGCCGCGGCGCTGCGGGCGCTCTCAAAGCTACCGCCCACTGCGGTTGCGGCGAGCATGCAGATAAGCGGGCGGTGGCGCTTGCCGGCGTTGGCCGTAAAAGCCGAGAGCGGCGCGTACAGGTAGCGTTCGATATCGGCAGAGGTCGCCTGTCCGTCAAAGAACGTGGCCAGATAGTCATTAATCTGGTCAAAGTGCTGGGCTAAAAAGCAGGTAAACGGACTGGACACGGGTTCTCGCATTCTTTCTTAGGTTGCATCGATGTAGTGTGCAGGCAACATATTGCCACATTGTGCCTGCCTGCGTGGCAGGTTTGGGGATTTAAGGCAACGGCGCATGTCGGACGAGTTTCGTAGTTAGACCAGTCCAAAGTGCTCGAGCGCCTTGACGACGCCATCTTTGTCGACCGAGTCGGTGATGTAGTCCGCGCGCTTTTTGAGATAGTCCGGTGCATTGCCCATGGCGATGCCAACGTCGACGGCGTTCATCAGCGAGACGTCATTGCTGGCGTCGCCGATGCCGTATACGGTTCCGTGGTGGGGATCGAGGGCGTCGAGTACGGACTGGATACCCTCGCGCTTGGTGCATTCGCGAGGCGAAATCTCGGTCACTTCGAGCTCGAGCTCGTTAAAGCAGAGCAGCGGCTCAAACGCTTGATCCTGAGCGATGCGGTTGGCAAGCGACGTGGACATTAAGATCTTGTAGGCGCTGTAATGTTGCAGCTGCGTAATTGCATCGCCCACGGTGCGGGCGTATCCCGGGGCGTCGGGCGCATCGGCACTCATGCGAACGACGCCATTGAGTCCCTCAAAACGAATCACTTCGTCCGATTGCTCAAGAATGGGAGCAAGGCGCTGCAGCATGCCGGGCGTCATCGCCAAATCGCGAATCACGTGTCCCTCAAGTTCGACATAGCCACCCGCGAGGCAGACGATGCCGGTCCAGGGCAGCTCGAGCAGCTTTGGATGGATGCAGCTCAGCGTGCGCCCTGTGCAGATAAACGCCATATTGCCCTTGGCGACAAAATCACGGATGGCTTGCGAGACCGCTTCATTGGGATAGGGGGAGAGGTCTCGCTCGCTCTCGGGAAGCTCTTGTGCCACTCGAGGGTCTTGCCAGGCGAGTGTTCCGTCGATATCGAAGAAGCAGATATCGCCGCGCTTATGGGCTGCGCTGGCGGCAGGGGAGGCCGAGGTGGTGGGCACAAATCCCGGCTCTAGGCCCATGATCTGGTCAAAATGCTCTTTAACGCGGGGAACGGAGATGCCAATAATCACCTGGGCGGTCTTGCCCGTAATGATGAGGCCCTTGGCGCCCACCGCGACAAACGACGCATTATCTGCAACGATGGAAGGGTCTGCGACCTCGACGCGCAGGCGCGTGGCGCAGTTGGTTGCGCCCACGATATTGCCAACGCCACCTAAAAGCTGAATTACCCGCTCAGCGAGGACGTGATCTTGATCGGATTGAATACTGACCTCGCCATTGGGAGATTGCTCTTTGGCAAAGCCGCTTCCGGTTAAACGATCGATTGCCGCGCGATTGGAGACATGATCCTCGCGGCCCGGCGTCTTAAGGTCATAGACCAAGATGAGTGCTCGAAAACTAACAAAAAAGATGAGGCTAAAGGCAAGACCGATACCGAGCGCCAAAAGGTAGGAGCCGGCATGCATTCGCATGAGTGGGATGAAGTTGAAGGCCGTCATTTCCATGAGACCGCCCGAGAAGATGCCGACGATGCCAAAGAAGTTCATGGTCATGGCAAGGCAGGAGGATAGGACGGCGTAGAGCAAAAAGAGTCCGGGATAGGTGAACATAAAGAGAAACTCGAGCGGCTCGGTGACGCCGCAGACCACCGAGGCGACGATGGCGGGCAAAAGGATGACTTTAAGGCCGGCGCGGCGTTCGGGTTTGGCGGTGAAATAGAATGCTGCCGCGATGGCGGGAAGGCCAAAGAGCTTGCCCCAGCCGGTGGCGGTAAAACCTGCCCAGGGCGCAAGTTCATTTAAAGGGCGCGTGCTATGGGAGAGAATGGGGAGCAGGTTGGTCCACGTGGCGTAGATGCCGTCGTTAATGACCAGGTTGTCGTAGTAGATCGGCATGTAGAGCAGGTGGTGCAGCCCCATGGGCTCGAGCGCTCGCTCCAAAAACACAAAGATGCCCACGCCGAAGGGGCCGACGCCCGCAAGTGCGTGGCGCAGCGTTTCGGTCACAGCGTATGCGAAGGGCACGATGGCGGCCGAGATGGCGGCAAGGGCAAACACGGCAAAAAAGACTGATGAGGTAGACCAGCGAGGAACCCGAGAAGGTGCCGAGCCAATCGGGAACCTTGGCATCGTAGAAGCGGTCATGGATGGCAACGACGGTTGCCGACACCGCCAGCGGGCCGATAATGCCGGTGTCGAGCGTCTTGATGCCGTCGATGACGGTGATGCCGCTGCGGGGGTCAAAGATGATGGGTACTTAAGTCCAAGGTTGTCTCCGCTCAGCTTAATGATCTCGCTCAAAAAGAAGCAATAGGCAAAATAGGCCACGAGTGCCTCGAGGCAGCAGCGTGCCGGTTGCTTTTGGGCAAGACCGATAGGCAGCGCTACGGCAAAAAGGAGCGGGAGACGTTTAAAGACCGTCCACGAGCCGCGCTGGATGATGGTCCAGAAAACGTACCAAGGGGTTCCGTATACGGCGAGATCGCCGACGATGTCTACGGTCGTGGCGAGGGCGGAGATGCCGACCATGAGGCCTGATATAGAAAACAGCATGGCGGGCGCGAACATGGCTCCGCCAAAACGTTGGATTTTCTGCAGCATAATATGCCTTCCGGATGCAACATGCTGTGCGAGCAAGAACGTTTAAACAATGAACTCATTGTAGAGGACTGGCTGCTTGCCGCATTGACGGTTTTGATTCGGTCCGATTTGGGTTTCGGGGGAACCGTCGACGGTAAATAATCCGTGCTTTACCGATAATCGGTTTAAACAACTTTAAGAAATGCTATCATGCCTAGCCATACATATTCATTAGAGGTGAAATCATGCCAAAAAGCGATTTACGAAGGAATCTACCGCGAGATCCGTTCGCGCATCATTAACGGGACCTATGCGTTTCAGGAGATGCTGCCAACCGAATCCGAGCTGACCGCGGAGTTTGGCTGCACGCGCAATACCGTTCGACGCGCCTTGAGCATGCTGGCCGACCAGATGTTTGTGCAGCCTATACACGGTAAGGGCGTGCGCGTTATTTGGCTTAAGGGCGAAACCGACATGCTGGGCGCACTCGAAGAGGTTGAGTCGTTTGGCGAGTTCGCAAAACGCAACAATGCCGTCGCATCGACCGAGGTCAAGTCTTTTGAACATTTGATTTGCACTGAGCAACTCTCTCGCCGCCTGGGCTTTAAGGTGGGCGAGGAGCTGATTCGCGTAGTGCGTGTCCGAAGCCTCAACGGCAGCGCGCGCCAAGTGGACCATGGCTACTTTTTGGCGTCGGTCGCCAAGGGCCTGACCCCCGAGATCGCGGCGGATTCTATCTACGGCTATCTGGAGCACAAGCGCGGCGTCAAAGTGATGGCGAGCCGTCGTACGGTGAGTGTCGAGCTCGCCAACGATGAGGACTGCAGCTATCTGGACCTTGGCAAGTACAACTGCGTCGCCGTTATGGAGAGCCAGTCGTACACCTCGGACGGCATCTTGTTCGAGGTCACGCATGCCCGCACACACCCCGAGATCTTCCATTACCGCGTCAATTCCAAGCGATAGCCGGCTAGCTCGCAGCCTGACGAGACTCATGCCCTCAAAGCGAAAACGCCCGGTCAAACCGACGATGCATCGGCTTGATCGGGCGTTTTCTCTGCATTCGATAACAAATAATTGTTTATACAAAACTTGTCAAGTATCAAGTCGAAATTACCGTTCACCGAAGTTTTTCTACCGCTCTAGTAATACTTGTTCAAACAACTAGCCAAATAGCGTATTGTACAAATCAGCAAAAGGGGCAAAGTCCCCGAGCCAATCTCCGAAGGCGGCGGCAAAGGGTGCCGCCACGGTGTGAAAGGGTGGATTGTAATGAAGAACGAAATGAGCAGAAGGCAGTTCCTGGGCTTTGCTGGTTCCGCGGCTGCGGTTCTTGGTCTGGGTCTCGTGGGCTGCGGTGGTTCTGCCGGCTCCGGCTCCTCTGCTTCTGGTGACGCTGCCGAGGTCTACTTCCTCCAGTTCAAGCCCGAGGTCGACAAGGAGTGGAAGGAGATCGCCAAGGCGTACAAGAAGGAGAAGGGCGTCGAGGTCAAGATCGTGACCGCCGCCTCCAACACCTACGAGGAGAAGCTCAAGTCCGAGATGTCCAAGAGCTCCGCTCCGACGCTGTTCCAGGTCAACGGCCCCACCGGCCTTAAGAACTGGAAGGACTACTGCGCCGATCTTTCCGACACCAAGCTCCGCGGCGAGCTCATCGACGACTCCCTGGCGCTGCAGTCCGACGGTAAGGATCTGGGTATCGACTGGGTTCAGGAGAGCTACGGCATCATCTACAACAAGGAGCTCCTCGAGAAGGCCGGCTACAAGGCCGAGGACATCAACTCCTTCGACAAGCTGAAGGCTTGCGCCGATGACATCCAGGCCCGCAAGGACGAGCTGGGCGTTGACGGTGCCTTCACTTCCGCCGGTATGGATGACTCCTCCAGCTGGCGCTACACCACGCACCTCGCCAACCTCCCGCTCTACTACGAGTTCGAGAAGGAGCACAATCAGGAGGACGACGAGATCAAGGGCGAGTATCTCGACAACTTTAAGCAGATCTTCGACCTGTATATCACCGACTCCACCTGCGATCCTTCGCAGCTCGCCTCCAAGACCGGTGACGACGCCACCAACGAGTTCGCAACCGGCAAGGCCGTCTTCTACCAGAACGGCTCTTGGGCCTACGCCGAACCTCACCAAGGCCGGTATGACCGACGACCAGCTCGGCATGCTGCCGATCTACATCGGCGTCGATGGCGAGGAGAACCAGGGCCTGTGCTCCGGCGGCGAGAACTACTGGTGCGTCAGCTCCCAGGCTTCCGAGGATGCCCAGAAGGCCACCGAGGACTTCATGTATTGGTGCGTCACTTCTGACACCGCCACCAGCATCATCGCTGACAAGATGGGTCTGACCGCCCCGTTCAAGAGCGCTAAGGAGACCACCAACGTCTTCTCGCAGCAGGCCGTTGCTATGGCCAAGGACGGCAAGAAGACCGTCGCTTGGGACTTCGTTTACATCCCCTCTGAGGAGTGGAAGAAGAACCTCAAGCAGGCTCTCATCGCTTATGCTGCCGACAACACCAAGTGGGACGGCGTCAAGAACGCCTTCGTCGATGGCTGGAAGACCGAGAAGGCTGCTTCCGAGTAAGCAGTTGCTGCCCAAGCTATCTGATTAGCGACAGGGGGCGGGCAGACGTAGGTTTGCCCGCCCCCTGCATATTGAAAGGACCCTTCTATGGGCAAAGCACTCAAGCGCTGGTGGCCGCTCTTTATGCTGCCCACGTGCCTGGCGTTTATGATCGGGTTCGTGATTCCCTTTATCCAGGGTTTCTATCTCTCGTTCTGCCAGTTTATTACCATCAATAACGCGCACTTTGTCGGTATCGAGAACTACGTGCGCGCGCTGTCCGATCCGCAGTTCTCCACGTCGTTCTTCTTTACGGTGGCGTTTGCCTTCCTGTCGACGGTGCTCATCAACGTGATCGCGCTGGCCATCGCGCAGGCGCTCACCCGCAAGGCGCTCAAGGGCACCAACATCTTCCGTACGATCTTCTTTATGCCTAACCTGATCGGCGGCATCGTGCTGGGCTACATTTGGCAGATTCTGATCAACTGCCTGCTCTCCAACGTGGGCGCCCAGCTCATCGCCCTCAACTCCGCCGCTGGCTTCTGGGGCCTTATCATCCTGACCCTGTGGCAGCAGGTCGGCTACATGATGATCATCTACATCGCTGGTCTGCAGTCCATTCCGTCCGACTACATCGAGGCCGCCAAGGTCGACGGCGCCACGGCATGGCAGACGTTTTGGAAGGTTAAGATCCCTAACCTGATGCCGACGATCACCATCTGCCTGTTCCTGTCCATCACCAACGGCTTTAAGCTGTTCGACCAGAACCTCGCCCTTACCGGTGGCGCCCCGGCGCACTCCACCGAGATGCTCGCCCTGAACATCTACAACACGTTCTATTCGCGTGCTGGCATCGCATGGCAGGGCATCGGTCAGGCCAAGGCAGTTATCTTCTGCATCCTGGTTGTCGCTATTTCTATGATCCAGCTTAAGGCCACGAGGTCCAAGGAGGTGCAGCAGTAATGAAACGCGATAAGGCTATCAACCGCGCGCTCTCGATCTTCTTTACGATTCTGTCGCTCGCATGGATCTACCCCGTGTTCATGATTGCGCTCAATTCCTTTAAGAAAGCGACCGCAATCAGCACCACCACGGCGTTCGATCTGCTCACGCCCGAGACGTTCAACGGCCTCGCAAACTACGTGCACGCTCTTAACGAGCAGGGCTTTGCCTCGGCATTTATGTACTCGCTTATTATCACGGTCACGTCGGTCGTGCTGATCTTGGTGTGCTGCTCCATGTGCGCTTGGTACGTGGTGCGCGTCAACAGCAAGATCTCGAACTTCTTCTATTACCTGTCGTCTTCTCGATGGTCGTACCGTTCCAGATGCTCATGTTCACGCTGTCCAACCTCGCGGACCGCATCGGCTTCAACACGCCGTTCAACATCTGCTTTATCTATCTGGGCTTTGGCGCGGGCCTCGCGGTCTTTATGTTCGCCGGCTTTGTAAAGAACATCCCGCTCGAGATCGAGGAGGCGGCCATGATTGACGGCTGCAACCCGGTTCAGGTGTTCTTTAAGATCGTCCTTCCCATCATGAAGCCCACCTATCTTTCGGTCGGCATCCTTGAGACCATGTGGGTCTGGAACGACTACCTGCTGCCCTACCTTACGCTCGACTCCACCAAGTACAAGACCATTCCTATCTTGATCCAGTACTTCCGTGGCGGCTATGGCCACGTCGAGCTCGGCCCCATGATGGCCTGCATCATGATGGTCGTTGTCCCCATCGTCATCATGTACATCTTCTGCCAGAAGTACAT
>ENA-OQNF01000199-OQNF01000199.1-human-gut-metagenome-genome-assembly--contig:-NODE-199-length-9514-cov-1.976670_pt1 | contig 9514 bp, 12 predicted proteins | sample MGYA00242628_ERZ504878 | MGnify/ENA primary metagenome ERZ504878 (study PRJEB26092, sample SAMD00036383) | human gut metagenome | host: Homo sapiens | study: EMG produced TPA metagenomics assembly of the... | reverse complement strand
AGATGGAAATCTTTTATTCGAGCATATTCTTGATAAAGAAACTGTCCGCACCATTTTTGATGCATTTAATAAATACGGAATGGAACCTGCATTATTTACAACAGAAGGACGTATTTCTCTTCTTCCATTAGAAGAACGTGAAATTTATACAAGAGATGTATTCATTCCTGCCATTCAGGTCAATCACCCAGATATGAAATATACTTTAGATGATTACCGTGAGTTAGTTGATGATGTTATCTTTGTTGATGGTCAGGAGGCGTTATTAAACAGTGACCACCGCATCCTAAAGATCACATCAAACTCTCCAGATCATGAATCCCTAAAGAAACTACGTGTAGAACTCGAAAAAATTCCGGGACTTGCTGTTGTATCTACGGTTCCAACGGATATTGAGATTACTTCTATCAATGCTCAGAAGGGAAGCTCTTTACTAGATTATGCAAAAAAAGATGGATTAAAACCAGAAGAGATCATCGCGATCGGTGACAGTGAAAATGATTATTCTATGTTATCTATCCCTGGTATTCATTCCGTTGCTATGGAGAATGCTTGTGATATGATCCGCAATATCTGTGTTTATCAGACACGTGCAAATACTCGTGATGGAATTGCTTATATTATTAATTGTATATTGGCAGATCGAGAGAACTTCAAGTTGTGATCTGTAAGTAGTGTTGGTCATGTATGAGTATTTATTATAATTTCCTGTCTACTGCAACATAACCTGAAAACCAATAACGTCCACCAGCTTGAATTTTTCTTAATTTTATGATTGAAAGTCTTCAGGTATTTGAAAAAAAATGAAAGATAGCATGTGAGCAACGATCGAATTCCATAGGAGTTTTGATAGAATCGCAGCTGGATCGCAATGTCATTAAGTTAAGAATCAGTATTGTTATCTCATCAACAGATATTCATTATGTCTGTTGGTGAGATTTTTATTTTCTGCATTCCAAAAAGACAGATTGATTTCTGCCTACAAAAAGATTATATTAAAGTTGATGTTAGTTGTGTCTGAAAGTGGTAAAAACACTCTGATGTCTGGACTTATCTCGTTTAAACGATCGTCCATCCCTGATCGGAGTCATTTCCATTAATATATGTCCTTCTACATCATTTGGAGTTTTTGCATTTCGGAGATAGTCCTTGCACATTTGGAGTGCATTGGTCATATTCGGCTTGTATTGATACTTTCCACGATCTCTTTTATATCGCAAATGTTGGGTGATCGTGGTCGTAAAGTTATAAAAGATCATCTTGGCCCATATCTCCTGTTGCAAAAACTCTATTTTTTTTGAATGAAATTCCAGAAGATTGGCAGAATACTTGATCAAACGAAAAGATGTTTCTATTTTCCAGCGTATACAATAAAGTTTTTTTAGTGTTTCTGGTGGAAATTTATTTGCTGGCAGATTCGTGATCAGACATTCTTTCTGTCCATTCGGAAGTACGATCATCACAAAACGCAATGTCATTTTTACATAAGGGTGTTCTTTGTTTATAAAATAGGGTGAATTTCTTGTAGCGACCCTTTTATAAAGCTCTGGATTAGCTTTTGTCCTTTTGTTTTGTGTTTTCGTATAAATATAGGTAACTGTTTTATCAAAAGTACCATCTCTTGGAAATGGATATCCTTTGATCATACTGCCCTGTCCAAAATCTTCTCTTGCACGGATCAGGAAATAGTTTCCATCATGTTGGATCTGTGCCATCAGCAGATAACTTTCATAGCCACGGTCTGCGATAAACAGAGCTTTCTGCGGAAAATTTTTACGTTCCAACATCACAGAAAATACGAGAGTTTCACTATGTGTTCGAAAAGGTTCGATATAAGCATCACAGTATCTTTCATTGATAAGATCATAGATACAGGAAACATGAAACTGATAAGCAGGTCTGGTACAGTCTTTATTGGTACGTACGCGTGCGTATTCTTTATTTTCATTTATTCTGTCCATAGGGACCGTGACACCAGTACCATCAACAGATAAAATATGAAGATTATACAAAGTTTTATCTGGAAACGGGTCATTAAATCTGTAAAAAAGAGTTTGAAATGCAGACAATTTTAATTTTTTTTGCTGTTGAAGAAATGCAGAAGTAGTTGGAGTTTTTTCAACTTTTGGAATGTAGCGTTTTATGCAACGGCCAATGCTGCCAGCATCATAAGTAACAATCGTATTAATGGTATCTTGAAAGGATAGTTTTCTTTTTCTTGTAAAATCTTTTTCTGGATTTTTAACATACGAATCTCGATTTTTAGCCATATCATTTAATATAGTTAAATAACGTTTTTTTACTTTCTGTGCATACTTCATAATCATTCACCTCCTACCTAATACATCACTCTTTATCCTGAGTTTGTCAATATATAAAAACAGAGATAAAAGATAAATTTAAAACTTATCTTTTATCTCTGTTTTTCTTAACTTAATGACATTGCAGCTGGATCGGGCGATTGTTTGAGCGTCAAAGACTACTGGTTTCAGTAGCTTTCAACGCGAGTTATCGCAGGAGATCCAGCGAATAGGCGTTCTGTCAAAACTCCGTCAATGGAATTCGTGTTGCTCACATGCTATCTTTCATTTTTTCTCTAAATACTCGATGACCTTCAACTCATACAAATTAAATTTTAAGATCCCCCACAATCTGCTGAACCGTCAAATGATTCTTCTCAAGGAGTTCGGTAACATCATATCGATCTAACAATTCCTTCTTCACGCCATAATTCAGCACTTTCACATCAGAATCTCCATAGAATCGTGCAATCTTTTCTCCGAATCCTCCTTCTAAAAATCCATCTTCTAATGTAATAACTACATCATGGTCTTTCTTTAGATCTTCTAATAATACTTCATCAATTCCAGTAATATAATATGGATTTATCACAGTTGCTTTTGTTCCTGTCTTTTCTTTCTACTGCTTTTGCAACTTCACATCCCATATTGTAGAATGTTCCAAGTCCAATGACTGCAACTTTGCTTCCTTTTTCTGTGACTTCATATTTGTTTAACTGACTGAAATCTTTTGTTATTTTTTTACTGTCAGAGATCATTTCTCCACCTGGAAGTTTGATCGCGACTGGATATTGATCCTGATCGATACTCCAGTCCAACATTGCCAGATATTCTTCTTTTGTTGTTGGTGCGAGGTATACTAAGTTTGGAATATTGCTCATCATTGGAATATCCTGTAATCCAAGATGAGTAACATCATTCATTCCATAAACAGATCCCCAGAAAGTCACGATCGTTGCTGCATTGCTATCGATGCACAGATCCTGTGTGATCTGGTCGTAAGTTCTCTGTACAAATGTTGAATATACTCCATAAACCGGTTTTCCACCACCTGCTGCAATCCCTGCCGCCATTGCCATTGCTGTTTCTTCCGCGATCCCAACATCGATAAACTGTTTTCCAGCTTCCTTACGTTTATCTTCTGTAAATCCCATAACTGTTGGTGTTGCAGAAGTGATCGCTACAACCTTCTTGTCTTCTTTCATTTTCTTTAACAGGTATTGTGCTGTTACACTTGAGAAATCCTCACCATCAAAAGAATCTAAAGGCTTTCCTGTTTCCACATCAAATGGCGCACAGTAATGCCAGTCTTCTTTATGTTCCTCAGCTAATTTATATCCTTTTCCTTTTTGCGTATTAATATGAACGACAACTGCTTTTTTTGTATCTTTGACCTGTTTGAATGCTTCGATCAGATCAGCGACTTTATTTCCTTCTTTGACATAAATGTAATCTAATCCCATGGCTTTGAATAGATTGCATTTAGATTCTCCGTTTGTTTCACGAAGCGCTTTTTAGATTCTCATATAATCCACCGTGGTTTTCTGCGATCGACATATCGTTATCATTAACTACAATGATCAGATTTCCACCTAATTCTGCGGCATAATCAAGACCTTCTAATGCTTCCCCTCCACTTAAAGATCCATCTCCGATCACTGCGATCACATTTCCATTTTCTTCTTTTAGGTCTCTTGCTTTGGCAAGTCCAAGTGCAAGACTTATAGAAGTTGATGTATGCCCAATTGTGAAATGATCATGCTCACTTTCTCCTGGATTACTGTATCCTGATACATCATCATAATGTTCTTCATATAGGAATGCATCCTTACGTCCAGTCAACATTTTGTGTGGATAAGATTGATGAGAAACATCATATACGATCTTGTCTTTTGGCGATTCAAATACATAATGCATGGCGATCGTTGCTTCTACCATACCGAAATTCGGTCCAAAATGACCTCCATGCTTACTAATTTTTTATAATGCATCACGAATTTCTTCTGCAAGTACATTTAACTGATCCTCGGATAATTTCTTGACATCTTCTGGACCATTAATATTTTCAATATACATCTATTTTTCTCCTTGTCTGGTTTCTTGTAAATACACTAGCAATAGTGTATGATATTTATATCATACAACCTAAGTTAACTTTAGGTCAAGAATATTTTTGAAAGAAGGTTTTTCTATGTACACGATCGGTCAAGTCTCTACAATGTTTGATCTTCCTGTTTCTACCTTAAGGTATTATGACAAGGAAGGATTTTTCCCTAATCTGGAACGTAAAGGAAACATCCGTTATTTTAGTGATAATGAATTGGAAGCGCTTCGTATTATTGAATGTCTGAAGAAATCCGGTCTTGAGATCAAAGATATAAAGCAATTTTTTCTCTGGGTATCTGAAGGCAGCGCAAGCTATGAAAAAAGGAAAAAATTATTTGAAGCCAGAAAATCAGCTGTTGAAACTGAAATCCAAGAACTTCAAAAAACTCTTTCTCTCTTAAAATTCAAGTGCTGGTATTATGAAACAGCAATGAAAGACGGTAATGAAGATGCTATAAATGCCATGTTGCCTGATAAACTTCCTGAAAACATACAAAACTATATAACGAAGGTCATGAATAATTTTTTTGCCCTAAAACTATTCGAAATAACAATTTAATGTTAAAATAAAGACAAGGAAATGTTAAAAATGAGAGGTGATATTTTGAAAAAGAAACTTATGGTACTTTGTGCTGTCGCAATTATGATCAGTACATGCTTGACTGGGTGTAAGATGAATTCTGGAAAAATCCGCTTTGGTTCTGCTGGAATCGGTGGTACTTACCAGATTTTTGGTGATACTTTTGCCAACCTTATCTCATCTAAGAGTAAAAAATATAACATTGAAGTAAAAACAACTGCAGGTTCTGCTGCAAATCTTCGTCTGTTATCTAAAGATTACATTCAGATGGCTGTTGCCCAAATGGATTTGATCAATGATGCTTATAACCGCACTGGTATTTTTGAAAATGATAAGAAATATCAGGGATATCGTGCTGTTGCTTCCCTTTATACAGAAGCCTGTCAGATTGTGGTTCCTGCGGATTCAGACATTCAGTCTATGGATGATCTAGAGGGAAAAAGGTCTGCATTGGTGAAGAAGAATCTGGAACTGAACAGAATGCGTTGCAGATTTTAAATGCTTATGGATTAAACGAAAGACTTGTTGATACTGTAAATCTGAATTATACAGATGCCGCCAAGAAATTAAAATCTGGCGATATTGATGCATTTTTCTGTACCGCAGGTGTTCAGACGACTGTGATCAATGAGCTGTCAAAACAGTGTAAGATTCGTCTGGTCAGTCTTGATCAAAAAGGGGTTTCTCGTCTGAAGAAATCTTATAAATTTTACACAGAATATACAATACCTGCAGGTACATATGTAAATCAGACTAAAGAAATTAAAACTGTTGGTGTCAAAGCTGTTCTTCTTGCAAGTGATAAACTTTCCGAAGATACTGTCAAAGACATTACACAGATTCTATTTAAGAATCAACAGCAGATTCAGTATGCACTACCTGTAGATATTTCTCTTGATGAGACAACTGCCGTTGATGGTATCACGATTCCATTCCATGACGTGCTGCTGCCTATTATAAACAACATGGAATCACAGTAAATACAGAGAAAGGAAGCAATTAACCGCTGCGGTGTAAATAAATGACAATACAACTAGATATGTATCAGACGATCGCGGTTGCCGTAGTCGTTTTGATGTTAGGAACTTTTTAAAACACAGGATTGCGATCTTAGAACGATTTTGTATTCCTGCACCTGTGATCGGCGGTGTGATCTTTGCAATCTTTACCTGTGTATGTTACGTAACTGGATTTGCCGAATTTTCCTTTGATGATATTCTAAAAGAGGTCTGTATGGTATTCTTCTTTACATCTGTTGGATTTCAGGCAAACTTAAAAGTCTTAAAAAGTGGTGGAAAATCTTTGATCATTTTCCTGATCCTTGTGATCATATTGATCATATGCCAGAACTTTCTTGCAGTCGGTCTGTCCAAAGCACTACAGATCAGTCCTTTGGTTGGACTCTGTACAGGTTCTATCCCTATGATCGGTGGTCATGGTACCGCTGGTGCATTTGGCCCTGTTCTTGAAGACTTTGGTGTTAAAAGGTGCCAGCACTTTATGTACAGCTGCTGCTACATTTGGATTGATCACTGGAAGTATCATGGGCGGTCCCGTTGGAAAACGTCTGATTGAGAAGAAAAATCTTTTAAAGACTGCAATTCCTGAAGATAACAGCCTGTTAATTGAAGAAGAGAAAAAGCATGAACGTCACACAAGTATGTATCCAGCTGCCGTGTTCCAGCTGATCATCGCCATGGGGATCGGAACGATCATTTCCAAATTGCTTTCCATGACAGGTATGACATTCCCAATCTATATCGGTGCCATGATTGCTGCTGCATTTATGCGTAACATCGGCGAATATTCTGGACAATTTACAATTTATATGGGTGAGATCAATGATATTGGTGGTATCAGCCTATCTTTATTCTTAGGAATCGCCATGATCACTTTAAAATTATGGCAGCTTGCAGACCTTGCACTTCCACTGATCACATTACTTGCAGGACAAACTATTTTGATGTTCTTATTTACTTATTTTGTAATATTTAATATCATGGGAAGAGACTATGATGCCGCTGTATTATCTTCTGGCGTATGTGGTTTCGGAATGGGTGCCACGCCAAACGCCATGGCGAATATGCAGGCAATCTGTGAACGTTATGTCCCATCCGTCAAAGCTTACCTTCTGGTACCTTTGATCGGTAGTTTATTTGCAGACTTCTTAAATAGTCTGGTAATCACGTTCTTTATCAATTTTCTATAATCTAAAGGGAGACGATGAAAAATGTTTGGAAAAGAAAAAAAAGACGCGAAGCAATCCGAAATAAGCTCCGTGAGAAATCAGAATATAAAATGAAAAGCGAAAATGTTGCAATACCCGAAATCCATACAAAAGATTTTGATGAGATTGAGGAACATATTGATGAAATAGAACAGGAAAAAGAAGAAAAACATTCTATTCTCTATGATAATGTAGCAATTCCTGAGGTTCATATTCATAAAAAGAAAAATAGAATTCTGATATGCAGGATTTCAACAAAAAATGGCAGTACATTCTTCCAGTTCTGGTTAATGTACTGCCTGTTTGTTATTATGCTTCTGCTCTCATTTTTGCATATAATTGTTTTCTCACAAAGTAATAACAGATCACCTGTAATACGATTGTTATGATCCAGGATGCTGGATATGATATAAATAAAATATCCAAAGATCTATGATTCGGGAAGATCCAGAAAATCCATACGATTCTTGTTCCTACTGTCCCAATGATCGAAAGGATCATTGGCACACCAGAACGCCCCCATTCCACGAAGTGCTCCAGGAAACAGATCCATAAATCCACAGAGGAAATACGTAACCGTTGTATATAACAAGATTTCCATTCCACATTTGAATTACTTTTTGAATTACTTGTATAGATACGTCAAGAGTTTAGGACCAAAGAAATAAGCGCTGTTTCCCAAGATCATCATTGCGACAAATGATAAGATCAGACAGTCGATCAAGACACGATCCATTCGTTTCCATTTTCCAACACCATAGTTCTGACTGGTAAAACTCATGCAAGCCTGTGTCACTGCATTCACTGTAACATACAAAAATCCAAAAATATTATTTGCTGCCGTATATCCTGCCATTGCGATCGATCCAAAAGAATTCACTGATGACTGCAATAATACATTAGAAAAATTAATAACAGTGCTTTGAATTCCTGCTGGAATTCCCACCTGAAAAATCTGTTTTAAATATTCCTTTTGAATCTTTAATTTTGAAAAACGCAGTTGGTAACTTGTTTCTGATTGATACAGACATCGAAGCACAAGTATACTTGAAATCAGCTGTGAAATTACCGTTCCGATCGCAACTCCTGCAACGCCAAGATGAAAAATGATAACCAGACACATGTTAAGACCTGCATTTGCAATTCCAGCAACGATCAAATAAAACAGCGGACGTTTTGTATCTCCGACCGCTCTTAAAATGGATGCTCCATAATTATAAAGCATAAAAAACGGCATCCCCATAAAATAAATTCTCATGTAAAGAGTGGAAAGATTGATCACATCATCTGGTGTATCCATTAATTCTAATACTGGTTTTGCAAAGATCAATCCTACAAAGACCATAATAATTCCGCTGATCAGCGCCAGTGTGATTGCCGTATGAACAGTTTCGGACATTTCTTTATCCTTGCCCGCCGCATAAAATCTTGCAGATAAAACATTCGCTCCAAGGGATATTCCAATAAATAAATTGGTAAACATATTGATCAGGGCAGTGGTTGAGCCAACCGCTGCAAGCGACTGGCTCCCACTAAATCTCCCGATAACTATAATATCCACTGCATTGAACATCAACTGCAAAATTCCAGATAACATCAATGGTAACGAAAATGAGATCAGTTTGTCCATGATCGTTCCATTGCACATATCAATTTCATATTTATTACGTTTTATTGTTGAACTCATTGCCTTACTCGAATACCTTTTTTATACTGTCATAGTGCAGGAAAATTCCTTCCTGTGCAAATGCTTTGATCTCATCTGTTGAAGCAAACATATAGCCGTCAATCTCTGCTTCCTGAAAGTTTACATCACTGTCATCGATATCTAATGTAAAACGATAAACATCTACAAAATAGTTATCTCCTTCTCCTGGATTCTCTCTCTTGTATGTAAACATATATCCGCCTTCAGCATCTTTAACATCCAGTCCTGTTTCTTCTTTCACTTCACGAAGAACTGCATCATAAGATGCTTCCCCTGCCTGTGCAGCACCACCAGACACTTCCCACCATCCTGGTGCCCATGCCTTTGTCATAACTCTCTTTGTGATCAAAAATTTGCCATCTGATCTTCTAATGACTCCAAGAACTGTCAGATGATATTCATCATCTTTTAATGTCCAGTCATTTCTCTTCATTGTACGGCCTGTCAGTTGTTTATTCTTATCGTAAATGTCCCATCTTTCTTCCATTTTTGCATTTCTCCTTGGGTGTGTTTTCTTTATTAATCTTAACATTTTTACTAAATTTTATTGCAAAATTTGTGATTTGTAGGTAGTGTTGCATGTATGGAGTCAG
>ENA-OQNF01000198-OQNF01000198.1-human-gut-metagenome-genome-assembly--contig:-NODE-198-length-9573-cov-2.402498_pt1 | contig 9573 bp, 10 predicted proteins | sample MGYA00242628_ERZ504878 | MGnify/ENA primary metagenome ERZ504878 (study PRJEB26092, sample SAMD00036383) | human gut metagenome | host: Homo sapiens | study: EMG produced TPA metagenomics assembly of the... | reverse complement strand
CAAATATTCCCCTGTTCGCCTTTCCCGTCGCCGCCACGAGCATCCTTGAGCAGCTGTCGAACCTCATCGCCACGGTCATCATCGGTAACTTCTCGGGCGACCAGGGAACCCTCGCCATGGCGGCGGTCGGCTCCAATGTTCCGCTTACCAGTCTTATGATCAACCTGTTTATTGGGCTGTCGCTTGGCTCCAACGTAGTCATCGCCAACGCCATCGGCCGCAACGATCAGAACATGGTCAAGCGCGCCGTCCATACCTCGATTCTGATGGCACTCGTGGGCTTTGTCGTCATCGCGCTGGGCGAGATCTTTGCCGAGCCCATGCTCGCCGCGCTCAACGTCCCTGACGAAACCATGCCGCTCGCATCGCTCTACCTGCGCGTCTTTTTGCTCAGCATGCCCTCGATCTTGCTCTACAACTTTGAGGCCGCAATCTTCCGCTCCGTCGGCATCACCCGCATGCCGCTGCAGGCGCTTGCCGTGTCCACCGTCCTCAACATTGGCCTGGACCTCATCTTTGTCCCCGTGGTCCACTGGGGCGTCGCGGGTGTCGCCATCGCCACCGCCATCGCCTATACCGTCAGCGCAGTCACGCTCTTTATCCGTCTGCTCAAGACCGATTCCGTCGTCCGCGTCACCCTGCGCGATCTGGCTATCGACCCCGTCGCCCTCAAGCGCATCGTTAAGATCGGCCTGCCCGCCGGCATCCAAAGCGCCGTCTTTGCCGTCGCTAACATCATCATCCAGTCCGCCATCAACAGCTTGGGCACCGAGGTCATGGCGGCATCCAGCGCTGCCATGAGCCTGGAGTATGTGTGTTACAACCTGCTCAACAGCTTTAGCCAGGCTTGCACTACCTTTGTGGGACAAAACCACGGCGCGCGCCAGATCGACCGTTGCACCAAGACGCTCAAGGTCTGCCTGGTCGAAGGCGGCATCGTTGCACTCACCACCATCGTCATCATCGTCGGTCTGGGGCGCGAGATCCTGGCGCTGTTCAACAGCGACCCCAACATCGTCTCGATCGGCTACATCCGTGTGTGCTCGATCTTCCCGGCATACGCCTTTAGCATGTTCTACGAGAATATGTCCGGCTACCTGCGCGGCTTTGGCATCTCGCTCATGCCCGCCCTCATCACCATGATCTGTGTCTGCGGCATCCGCTTCTACTGGGTATTCTGCGTGTTCCCGCACTTCCGCACCTTTGCGAACATCATGATGGTCTACCCCATCAGCCCGGGCACCACGGCGTTCTTTATGGTCGTGGCGGTACTACTCTGCCACCCGGCACGCACCTATCGCGCCGCCCAAGTCAAAGCAACAGCCCGCTAAACACCGCGCCCAACGTCACGTCAGTCATTAATTGACAATATGCGAGCTCATATAGTCGATAAAGCGCCTCGTGGCGATAGGCATGGTGTCCCAGCTGCGCCAGGCTGCCACCACGTCGCGCGAGGGGGCGTGCACGATGGGACGCACGCGAATATCGGCCTGCATGCCCTCGACGGTACGACGGTAGAGCATGCTCACGCCTAACCCCTCCTCCACCATCGCCATAATGGTGTAGTCGTCGGTGACCTCACTCGTCACGTGCGGCGACAGCCCGTGCGTTGCGAATGCATCGAGCACCAGACTCTGTTCGCCCTCATCCAGCAGTACAAACGGCTCGGACGCCAAGTCGGCGAGCGTCACCTTTTCCTTTGCCGCTAGCGGATGTGTCGCCGGCAACAGCGCCACCAGCTCGTCGTGATAGACCACGCGCTTCTGGAGCCCCTCGGTAAATCCACGCGCCGTAAAGCAAAAGTCGACCACGCCATCGTGCACCCACTGGGCGTTGCGCGTGTAATCGCCCTGCTTGAGGGTAAAGCGCACGCCCGGATGCAGAGCCCCAAAGTCGCGAATCACGCGCGGCAACACGGTGCGGCTCACATTGGTAAACGTCGCAATGCGAATGTCAGTCGACGAAAGCCCCAGCAGCTCCTGACGCTTGCCCTCAAGCTCAGCCTCGGCCGTTACGATCTGGCGCAGATACGGCAGATACTGTTTGCCGTCGCGAGTAAGCGAGACACCCTGCTTGCCGCGCTCGATAAGCGTGGTACCCAGCTCGCGCTCGATCGCCTTGACAGCTTGGCTCACCGCGCTTTGCGTATAGCCCAGCTCGTCGGCAGCGCCCTTCAGGCTGCCGCAATCAACCACCATACATACAATCTGGTACCGCGATGCCATCGTGCCTCCATCTCGATGCGGCTGTAAAACGTTTTGCCAGGGCTTTTTCTACTAGCATTAGCATTTCTTAATCATACTGAAGATACATTCGCTTTACTACATCCACATCTGGGAGCAGAATCCTTTTTGCGAAACCGTTCTGTAACAAAAGGAGTCCCATGGATCGCAAAAAAGCAATCGCGCTCTCATTTTCCGTTCCCGTCGCATGGGGCTTTTCGTACCCCCTCATGAAGATCGGCATGGACAGCATGAACGCCACGAGCATCGTTGCGCTGCGCTGCATCATCGCCTTTGCAGCTTGCCTGCTGCTCTTCCACAAGCACGCTTTCCGCATCAACCGTGACCTTATGGTTCGCGCCGCCATCATCGGTGCCATCATGGCAACCGAGCTCACCTGCATGTGCCTGGGCTCCAGCCTCACCTCCGCCTCCACCGCAGGCTTTTTGCAGAGCCTGACGGTCGTGATCGTGCCGTTTGCCAACGCGGCACTGCTGCGTCGCGCCCCCGAGCGCAAGGTGCTCATCGGCACTGCCATCGTCACCTGCGGCATGCTGCTGCTCTCGGGCGCCGACTTTACCAGCCTGAATCCCGGCGCGATCATCATGCTGCTCTCGGCCTTTATCTATGCCGGCCACATTATCGTAGCCAAGCGCTTTGTCGAAGAAGTCGACCCGCTGGCCCTGGGCGTTTGGCAGTTGGGCTTTGGCGGCCTGTTCTCGGGCATCGCCGCATGCACCTTGGGCGGTTTCACGCTTCCCAGCACGCCCAACGAGATCGTCGTGGTCGTCGCGCTGGCACTCATCTGCTCTGCCTACGGCTTTATCACCCAGACGCTCGTGCAGCCCCCACGTGCCTGCCGAGACCACCGGCTTTGCCTTCTCGCTCGAGCCGGTCTGTTCCGCCGTCTTCTCGTTCTTCCTGGTCGGCGAGCTCCTGAGCCCCATCGCCTTCTTTGGTGCCGCCCTCATCCTCACCGGCGTCATGGTGGCAACCGTCGAGCTTCCGCGCCTTCGCGCACATGGACAGGCTCGCATGGCAGGAGCGCCCGAGCACGTCTCGTAGGCCCCACTCTTCATACAGCCGCGGCATAAAGGCAACCGGTGCGCCTTTACAATAGATGACAACAGAGCATCTGCCATAAAGGAGCCCCATGGACACCGCAACCCGCGACCGCAACATAGCGACTTGGTTGGGCGATGCGCCGCAGCCGGTACGTGACACGACGAACCAGCTGCTCGAGCGCATCGCCCTTTTGCGTGCCGAGCAAACCATCTACCCGGCACAAGACGACATCCTCAATGCCCTCGCCTACACGCCGGCCGACCAGGTCAAAGTTGTCATTTTGGGTCAAGACCCCTATCACGGGCCCAACCAGGCCATGGGACTGTCGTTCTCGGTCCCCGCGACGCAAACCAAGTTGCCGCCGAGCCTGCGCAACATCTACAAGGAACTCAAAGCCGATCTGGACTGTCCTATTCCCGCCACAGGAGATCTAACGCCATGGGCACAACAGGGCGTCCTGCTCCTTAACACCACGCTCACCGTGCGCGAGCATGCCGCGAACTCGCACGCCAAACTGGGCTGGAGCACGCTCACCGACTACGTTATCGAACGCTGCTGTCAGCTGCCCAGGCCGGTCATCTTTTTGGCATGGGGTCGCTTTGCCCAGCAGATGGTCGAAGGCAAGCTCGCCGCGACCGGCGCGGGCAAGGCAGCCGGTAAGTTCTGCCTGGCCTCCACGCACCCCTCGCCGCTTTCGGCCAACCGTGCCACGGCAGAACTCCCCGCTTTTATGGGGTCGCGCCCCTTCTCGGCAGCCAATCGGCTACTCGAACAATACGGCTCGACCCCCGTCAACTGGACTAGCCTCGGCTAAAAATCGATACATCAAAAACGCGCCCGACGGCTTTCCATCGGGCGCGTTTCCTATTCGGGCCAAATAAATTGTGTGCGGCCGGCCTCGCCACCGTCAATGAGCAGACTCTGCCCGGTCATAAACCGGTTGGTCAGCCCACAAAGTAGATCCACTCGGCGATCTCTTGGGCGGTGGCCCAGCGCTTAAGCGGCGTGAGCTCCATAATCTGGTTCCACAGGTGTTCGTCTTCCATCACACAACGGTTGAGCGGCGTGATAACGCCGCCCGGGTCCACGCTGTTGGCGATGGCCTGCGGCGCCAGGCGGTTTGCAAGGTTCTTGGTGTAGGCGATAACGCCGCCCTTGCTGGCGGCATAGGCGGGAAACTCCGACCCCGTATGCCCGCTCGCCGACCCCACATTGACCACGGATTTAATAGCCGGCGCCGGCTTGGCGGCAAGCCCCTCCCCCACAAAGGCGTAACGCTCGGTCACGTTGATGGTGCCACACAGGTTGGCGGCAATGTCGTCGGCCGAATCCTGCGTACCGGCAACGTTTACGATTACCTGGGGTTCAAGGTCGTCTGGAAACGAGTCCGGTTCGCGGACATCAACGATCAGATGGCGGTAGCGCTCGTGTTCGATCGCCGCCGGCAGCAGATCAAAACCCACGACCTCGTGGCCCTCGTCCAAAAAACGCTGCACGCACGCGGCTCCGATACCGCCCGAGGCACCCGTGATCAAAACCCGCATACTTGCTCCTTAGGCGGTTGCGTGACGCTCGAGGTACTCGGCGCCCACATTCTCGCGCTCCCAGCCGCGCACGACCTTGTAGCCCACGGGGCTCAGGAAGACCTCGCACAGCAGCTCGGCAACAGCGCCGGTCAGCGAGCACATAAGGACCTGCACCCAAGTCCAACCAAAGAACGTGTGGCTCACCACAATGGCAAAGACCAGGTTGTCGATAAACTGGCCAACACCCGTGGACACATAGGAACGGAAAGCGAAGCTCGCAAAGTTATTCTTTTTGAGCATACGGCCGAGCGACTGGTTGAGCGTGGAGTTAACCACGGCAGAAACGAGCATTGCCAGCGAAGAGCCCAGCACCACGTACCAGGTGCCGCCGATGGTGGCGTTAAGGGCAGTGTTGACCTCGATCATGCCGGTGTCGTAGTAGGCGCCCCACATACCGGGCGTGAGCGAGCATGCCCAAAAGCACAGGCTCACGGCCAGGTTGACCAGCAGCGCGAGGATAGAGATTTGATGGATGCCTTGGCGCCAAAGCGCTTGCAGATCATGTCCTGGCACAAAAACGAAACCCAGCTCACTACAAAGCCGCAGTCGAGCGCCAGATATGGCAGGCTGATAAGCTCTTTGTTGGCCAGCAAGTTCATCATGATGACGCTCACGAAAAACAGCGAAACTGTCGCAGCGGGAATGCTCCGCAACAGGACCTTATAGTCCTCCATGACCTTCTTGATCATTATGTACTCCTTTGGTTTTAGGTTTAACGAGCAGGATATCGGACCCGAACTGCTCGGACGCCCCGGTCTTGAGACGACGGTGGGTATGATAGCCGCTCACACGGCATCAGGCAAGCAACCGGCGCGGCAGCCCCGCAGGGCCACCGCGCCGATGCGTTAAAACGCTACGTTGCCAAACTCCGACAGGATCAGGTCGGGGTTGTGGTCGGTTGCCCAATCCACGTTCCACGGACTCGTGAACAGCAGCAGCTTACCGCCGCGCATGTCCTCGACGCGCAGCGTGTCGCGCGTAAGCGAAAGGCCCGGGATATCGATGGTGTCGGGGTCGTTCTGGATCCAGCGAATGTCCGTATAGGGCAGCGGCTGGCGACGAACCTCAACACGGTACTCGGCCTTAAGACGGCGCTCGAGCACCTCAAACTGCAGCACGCCGACCACGCCCACGATGACGCTCTCCATGCCGGCACCCAGCTCGCGGAAGATCTGGATGGCACCCTCCTGGGCAAGCTCCTCCATACCCTTCACAAACTGCTTGCGCTTGAGCGTGTCGACCTGCGTAATGCGAGCGAACATCTCGGGGGCGAACGTCGGGATCTGCGGATACTGCACGTGGCGCTTGCCGGAGCACACGGTGTCGCCGATGCTAAAGATACCCGGATCGAACAGGCCCACGATATCGCCCGCGTACGCCTCGTCCACGATGGCGCGGTCATCGGCCATCATCGACGTGCCCGTAGCAAGCTTAAGCTTGCGGTTGCCCTGCACGTGGAAGGCGTCCATGCCGCGCTCGAACTTGCCCGAGCAAATGCGCACAAAGGCGATACGGTCACGGTGGTTCTTGTCCATGTTGGCCTGGATCTTAAACACAAAGCCGCTAAAGTCATCGCGGCAGGGATCGACCGGCTCGCTGGCAAGCGTATCGGTATAGGCGCGCGGCGTCGGGGCCAGACGCAGGAACTCCTTAAGGAAGGGCTCCACGCCAAAGTTGGTAAGCGCCGAGCCAAAGAACGCCGGGCTCAGCTTGCCGCAGGCCACGGCATCCAAGTCGAGCTCGTCGCCGGCGCCATCGAGCAGCTCGATGTCGTCCATCAGGTTCTTATGGTTCTCCTCGCCGATGAGCTCATCCATGGAAGGATCGCCCAACTCGGCCTCGACCTCGGCGACCTTCTTGGTGCGTTGGCGTGACCGTCGCCCTCAAAGGCGATAACGCGACGGGTCTGACGGTCGAACACGCCGCGGAAGTTGCGGCCACTGCCGATCGGCCAGTTCATGGGATACGTATTGATACCCAGGACGTTCTCGATCTCTTCCATGAGCTCAAACGGATCGCGAGCCTCGTGGTCGAGCTTGTTCACAAAGGTGAAGATGGGAATGTGGCGCAGCGTACAGACCTTAAAGAGCTTTTTGGTCTGGGCCTCGACGCCCTTAGCGCCGTCGATGACCATGACCGCGGCGTCGGCGGCCATAAGCGTACGGTAGGTATCCTCCGAGAAGTCCTGGTGGCCGGGGGTATCGAGGATGTTGACGCAGGCGCCATTATAGGTGAACTGCAGCACCGAGGAGGTAACGGAGATACCGCGCTCCTTCTCGATGTCCATCCAGTCCGAGACGGCATGCTTGGCCGAGCTCTTGCCCTTGACCGAGCCGGCAGTCTGGATGCTGCCGGTATAGAGCAGCAGCTTCTCGGTAAGCGTGGTCTTACCGGCGTCCGGGTGGCTGATGATCGCGAATGTGCGGCGCGACGAGATTTCATCCGACAGGCTTGCCATGCGGATCCTTTCTTGCATTGAGTGCATTACGTCGTTGTAACCGCACTATTGTAGCCGCGAAATCCCGCCGCAGGGCGCCTATCAGGACAAATTCATCAGCTGAGCTCGCTGCGCCGGGCAGCCGCCTCAAGGATTGTCTCGATCTGTAACAGTAAGACGGGTTTTGAGCCCCTACCTGTTACAGATTGAGACAAACAAACTTGCCCGCCGACACAATCTCAATCTGTAACATCTAGCAGCCCAAATTGGGTCTAGCTGTTACAAATCGAGATAAACGGGAAGACAGGCAGCCAATGTCTCGTTCTGTAACATCTGGCCGTGCAAATCGATTCTTACTGTTACAAATTGAGGCAAATAGGCAGGCGGGCAAATAACATCTCAATCTGTAACAGAAGGCGGCCCAAAACGAACCCAGGTGTTACAGATTGAGATTGTTTTGGAGCGAGCGCGGCGCCGGTAGGCTATTCCACATTTAGCTCTTGCATAACTGTGCATAGTGTATATATACTGTGCTTACCGGTTATATACACGTGTAGCCCAACAGCTAAGGAGCCGCTGTGGACATAATCTTATCCAATTCGAGCCACAAGCCCATCTACGAGCAGATATCCTCGCAGGTCAAAGCGCAGATCCTTTCGGGCGCACTCGCTGCGGGAGCCAAACTCCCCAGCATCCGTGCGCTCGCGAGCGACCTCGGTGTGAGCGTCATTACCACCAAGCGTGCCTATGCCGACCTGGAACAGCTCGGCTTTATCTGCACCGTGCAGGGCAAGGGCTGCTTTGTCGCCGAGGGAAACCAGGAACTCTTGCGCGAAAACCAGCTCTGCCATATCGAAGAGTTGCTTGCGCAGGCCGCTACGCAGGCCGAAACCCTGGGCGTCACGCGCGACAAATTGCACGAGATGCTCGACCTTGTGGCCCCCGAAACCATGCAGTAGCCATCTGCAAGAAAGGCTATACCATGCAAAACTTGCTAGAACTCAAAGGCGCCTCACGCCGCGTAAGCGACCGCTTTTCCCTACGCGATGTCACGCTCACCGTGGAGCCCGGCCAGATTGTCGGCTTTGTGGGTGCAAATGGCGCCGGCAAGACGACGACCATTCGCGCCGCGCTTGGGCTTATAAAGCTCGATGCCGGCAAGGTGCACCTGTTTGGGCAGTGCTGTGGCGCCGACGCGCCCGATGAGTCGCAACGCCACCTGCGCTCCCGCGTCGGTCTTGTCCTGGACACATGCCCCTTCCCCTCCACGCTCAAGGTGGGCCAGATCGAGGCGCTCGTAGGCCCGGCGTACCCCATGTGGAATCGCGAAACGTTCAGCGGATTCATCAACCGATTTGGCCTCGATCCTAAGACAAAAGTCAAGGACCTCTCCCGCGGCATGGGCATGAAACTGCAGCTTGCCTGTGCACTCAGCCACAGCGCCAAACTGCTCGTTTTGGACGAAGCCACCGCGGGCCTTGATCCCATGGCGCGCGAGGAGCTGCTCGATGAGCTGCTTGCCTTTGTCGCCGACGGCCAACACAGCGTGCTGCTCTCGAGCCACATTACGTCCGACCTCGATCGCGCCGCCGACCGCGTCATCTGCATCGATAACGGCTCGATTATGTTTGACCTGCCGCGCGAGGACATTACCGACCGCGCCGGCATCGCCCACTGCACGCAAGCACAGGCCGCCGAGCTTATGGCTTGCGTCGAAGGCGCCCGCGCCGCCCACCACGCCTATAGCGTGGACGTGCTCGTGCCCAACCGTCGCGAAGCGCTCGAGGCTTTCCCCGAGATTCCCTGCGATCGGGCAACCATTGATGACTACCTTCGCCTCATGCTGAAAGGGGCTTCGAAATGAAACGCGCCTTTATGTCCGAGCTCGCCATCGTTCGCACGCTTATCCCGAGTATCGCGGGCGTCGGCCTATTCATATTCGTTGTGCTGACCCTCGCCAACGCATCGGATGGTGATTCCGGCATGAGTGCCGGCGCCTGCGCGGTCAGCGCCATGTCGCCCATCCTGTTCATGAACTCACTGGCCGGTTACGACAATCAGAACGGTTGGGAGCGTTATCGGGCGACGCTGCCCTTCTCGCGCAAAGACATAATTTGCGCACGCTACCTGTGCGTTATTGCCTTCTCCGCCGTCATGGCATGTGCAGCTACGCTTTTGAGTATCGTCGCCATCCCGCTCTTCAACAGCGCGGGCATTCCTTCGACGGGACAGGCCATCTTTGAAATCGCAATCGCCTCGGCAG
>ENA-OQNF01000195-OQNF01000195.1-human-gut-metagenome-genome-assembly--contig:-NODE-195-length-9622-cov-2.781043_pt1 | contig 9622 bp, 14 predicted proteins | sample MGYA00242628_ERZ504878 | MGnify/ENA primary metagenome ERZ504878 (study PRJEB26092, sample SAMD00036383) | human gut metagenome | host: Homo sapiens | study: EMG produced TPA metagenomics assembly of the... | reverse complement strand
ATGTAAGCCGGATTTCGCACGAAAATATTATCAGCTACAGCAAAACGGAATATGTATTACATTATACCCCTCACAATGGATTTCATGAGTGGCTGGCTGAGATAAAGTAATTTCGAAGTAATTTGGCTTTTCAGAGAATTCCTTCTACTTTTGTAAAAGGTGCAATGCCTAATTAAAAGCGTATGAGAAAAACTGATATATGGATCGGAGTCTTGTGCTGTTTTTTGCTTATCGCTTGTGATGGCAAAAAACAAAAATCTCTATCTGTGAATGATGATAATAAATCGTTGACTTTCACTTTGCCGGAGGTCCCTATTATGTTGCAATCCCCGGAAGACCGGCTGAACTTTATGGTACAGCATTACTGGGATCATTTTAATTTTAAGGATACCGCCTATATTCATGTACCGGATATCACAGAACAAGCTTTGGTAGATTACATGGACTTATTGAACCGTGTGCCATCTTCCCTGTCGGACAGTTGTTTAATCCGGATTATGCAGCAGGCTTCGCAGGAGAAAAAATGTTTGGTTATTTTGTGGAAATTTTCCGCAGATACTTGTTTGATCCGAATTCTCCCTTCGGAATGAGAGCTTTATGAGCCTGTCTGCCGTTTCCTGTCTGCTTCTTCGCTGACCGATGAGGCTGCTCGGAGCCGTGCCCAACATGATTTGAAATTGATTGGTATGAACAAGGTGGGCAGTATTGCCGCTGATTTTATTTATACCTTGCCTTCGGGAATGCAGAAACGTATGCGTGATATCTGCACTCCTTACACTTTATTGTTATTCTATAATCCGGATTGTCATGGTTGTGCCGAAACACTGGCGACAATGAAGACCTCTGCTGTATTGAACAGTCCCCACATCATGAAACAAGTGAAAATTCTTGCTTTCTATCCCGATGAAGACCGTGAAGTATGGACGAAACACCAGAATGAAATTCCTGATGGATGGATCAACAGCTATGATAAAGAATTGACGGTACTGACCGAAGAATGCTATGATTTGAAAGCGATGCCTGCTCTTTATCTGTTGGATAAGGACAAAAAGGTGTTGCTGAAAGATGCGACAGTAAAAGAGATAGAAGATTATTTAAAAAATAAATAGCTCTAATTCATTGTGATATAAAAGATAATGTCTATCTTTGCACCCGCTAAATGAAAATTTTATATATCAAAAAATCTAAGAATTATGTATTTAGATGCAGCTAAAAAACAAGAAATCTTTGAAAAGTACGGAAAGTCTAACACTGATACTGGCTCAGCTGAAGCGCAGATAGCTTTGTTTTCATACCGTATTTCTCACCTGACTGAGCACCTGAAGCTCAACAGAAAAGATTATAGCACTGAAAGAGCTTTGACAACTTTGGTAGGTAAACGCCGTGCGTTGTTGAACTACCTGAAGAATCGTGATATCGAAAGATATCGTGCTATTGTTAAAGCATTAGGATTACGTAAGTAATTCAATCTCTATTGAAAAGGACTTAAAGAAAAAGCCGCTTTCTTTTTCAGAGAGCGGCTTTTCTATTTTCTGTTATTACGTTTCTACTGTTCTGTTGTAGAGAATTACTCTTTAGTAGGATAATACAGATTATCTTTTGTCATGTGTTCCAATACTTCATGCAGATATTTGGCCGACTCCCATTTGGCCATAGGCAGGTCATGAAGCAAGTAGTTACCGCAATCTTTAGGGGCGGCTCCCGGAACTTCGCCTTCAAAATTGGCTATAAAGCGGAACGTTTCCTGCATCAGTTCTACAATATCTTCTGATTTTAAATCGCCTTTCATCAACAGGTAGTTGCCAGTGAGGCATCCCATCGGTCCCCAGTAGACAATTTTGTCAGACCATATAGGGTGGTTACGTAGGTAGGTGGCAGCTAGATGCTCTATAGTATGCAAGGCTCCTTGTCCCAAAGCAGGTTCCCGGTTAGGTTCTTTCATGCGGATGTCAAAGGTGGTGACCGTTTCACTGCCCATTTCGTCTTTTCTGGATACATAGATACCGCGAAGCAAGCGGATATGATCAATGGTAAAACTGGGTATTGTTTTCATATTATTCGTTTTTATAAATTAGCTGGTAATGAGGAAAGGAAGGTATGAGTGACCTCGAAGGAACGGTCGGCTATAGTCTCCCAAAAATTTGTGTATTGTTCCCAATGGTTGTCGGCTCCCGGTGTATCGCTGATGATACGGAAACTGATGAACGGTACCTTATATATATAACAGATTTGGGCGATGGCTCCCGATTCCATATCTACTGCCAGCCCTTCGTGGAACTTTTCTTTAATATCGTTAAGTTCGGAACGGTCGGTGATAAATTTGTCTCCACTGCATATCAGGCCTCCATGAATGGCGGTCGGAGTATCCAGTGACATGGCGCAATCAAACAATGTAGCATTACCTTCGAATCGGGCGGGAAGTCCTTGTATCTGTCCATACACATTGCCTTCTCCACACCATACATCATGATATACAATTTGTCGGCTCACCACAACATCCATTATTTTCAGGCAGCTGTCTATACCTCCTGCTACACCGGTGCTGATGACACAGTCGGGCTGGAAGGTACGGATCAGTTCTACAGTACCGGCAGCAGCGTTCACTTTACCTATTCCGCATTTCATCAGGATAATGGTATTATTTCTAATGCTGCCTTCAGTATATTGGAAAGGACCTTCGGTGTATTCTTTCTGTTTTCGAGCAGTTGCGCTACTTGTTTCTGCTCGGAACTCATGGCTGTTATAATTCCTATTTTCATAATTCAACTTTATTTATGGCTGCAAATGTACGCATTTTATCAGAGTATATCGTATCTTTGCAACGTTAATAAACAGATATACTTATGAACTTATTTAAAAGAATACTACCTGATATAGTAGTGATTATCCTCTTTGCTGTCATCTCATTCGTCTATTTTTTTCCCGGCAGTGACAGAAGGGCGTATCCTTTCACAACATGACTCTGTGGCGGGCATTGGTGCTGGTGAAGAAGCGAAAGAATATCTGGAACGTACGGGAGAGCGTACGCGCTGGACTAATTCGTATTTTTGGTGGTATGCCTACTTATCAGATGGCACCCAGTTATGATTCTACGGATACCCTGAAGGGAGTAGAGAAGTTGTATCATTTGTATCTCCCGAATTATGTGTGGTATGTATTTGTCATGCTGTTGGGCTTTTATATATTATTGCGTGCATTCGATTTCTCGGTCTGGCTGGCTTCATTGGGGGCTGTGTTGTGGGCATTTTCTTCTTATTTTTTCATCATTATAGCTGCCGGACACATCTGGAAATTTGTAACCTTGGCCTATATTCCACCCACTATAGCCGGTATGGTACTGGCTTATAGAGGAAAATACTTGTCAGGCGGTTTGCTGACAGCGGTTTTTGTTGCTTTGCAGATAGTGTCGAACCATGTGCAGATGAGTTATTATTTTCTATTTGTCATGCTCTTTATGGCGGTTGCGTTTGGAGTGGATGCTTGGCAGAAGAAGGAAATGCCGCAATTTCTGAAAGCAACTGGGGTGTTGTTGATGGCCGGTATTTTGGGAGTTTGCATAAATCTATCCAACTTATATCATACGTATGAGTATAGTAAGGAAACGATGCGTGGAAAGAGTGAGCTGGTGAAACCGGATAGTCATAATCAGACTAAAAGTGGTCTGGAACGAGATTATATCACTCAGTGGAGTTACGGTATCGGTGAGACTTTCTCTTTGCTTGTTCCTAATGTGAAAGGTGGCGCTTCCGTACCTTTAGCAGCTAACGAAAAGGCGATGGAAAAGGCGAATCCTATGTATTAATAGCATCTATAGCCAGATAGGCCAGTATTGGGGCGAGCAACCCGGTACATCCGGTCCTGTATACGTGGGGGCGTTTGTAATGTTTCTGTTTATTCTTGGACTGTTTATAGTGAAAGGTCCTATGAAATGGGCGCTTTTGAGTGCTACTGTTTTGTCTGTCCTGCTGTCATGGGGAAAGAATTTTATGGGATTCACTGATTTCTTTTTGGATTATATCCCGATGTACGATAAATTCCGTGCGGTTTCTTCCATTTTGGTCATTGCTGAGTTTACCATACCTCTGTTGGCTGTCCTTGCTTTAAAGGAGGTAATGGCACGTCCTCAGTTGGTTAAGGAACGGGCCCGGTCGTTTTATATCAGTCTGGGATTGACAGGTGGTATCGCTTTATTGTTTGCATTGGCTCCCGGTTTCTTTTTCCCGTCGTATGTTTCAAGCATGGAAATGCAGGCATTGCAGGGTATTCCGGCAGATCAGCTGGCTCCGTTACTTGCTAATCTAGAAGAAATCCGTCGGAGTGTCTTTACTTCGGATGCATGGCGCAGCTTCTTTATTATTATGATAGGTACGGCAGTTCTTTGGTTATATGGCATGGGCAAGCTGAAAGCGAAGGTGACGATTCTGGCATTGGCTGTCCTCTGTCTGGCAGATATGTGGAGTGTGAACAAACGTTATTTGTATGATGACCAGTTTGTGGAAAAGGTACAACAGGATAATTCCTTTAAACCGACCGAAACGGATAAGACGATATTGGCCGATAAAACGTTGGATTTCCGGGTACTGAACCTAGCCGGCAATACGTTTAATGAAAATACGACTTCTTATTGGCATAAGAGCATCGGTGGATATCATGCCGCCAAACTGCGCCGCTATCAGGAAATGATAGAGGAGCATATCAGTACCGAGATGAATGGCGTGTTCAAGGCTGTTTCGGAGGCGGGAGGTGATATGCAGAAGGTGGCTCCGTCCGGATTTCCTGTGTTGAATATGCTGAATACCCGTTACTTTATTTTTCCGCTGCAAGGTGGAAAGACCGTCCCAATACGGAATCCTCATACGCTGGGCAATGCTTGGTTTGTAAACGAGGTGCAGTATGTGGACAATGCCAATGAAGAGATAGACGCTTTGCATCGGATAGACCCGGCAAAAACGGCTGTCGTAGATAAAAAATTCAGTGCGGAGGTAAAATCGGCAGCTGAAACAGATACACTGAGTACAATCAAACTGACTGCGTACGAACCTAATGACTTGAAATATGAGGTTAATTCCAAAACTGGAGGAACAGTGGTTTTCTCGGAAATTTACTATCCCGGTTGGCAGGCATATATTGATGGTGTGGAAGCGCCGCACGGAAGAGCGGATTATATTCTTCGGGCAATGAATGTGCCGGCCGGAAAGCATGTAGTGGAATTTAAGTTCGACCCGAAATCGCTGCATGTTACGGAAACGGTGGCTTTTGTGGCATTGGGTGTATTGGCCTGTGTGTTGGTCTTGTTCTTGTTCTTGCAGGTCAGAAAGGCCCGTAGGAAAATTGATTGAGTCCCGTTATTAGTCAGACTTCCGGATTATTTGTAGAGCAGGCGCAGAACGAACCATAAGTGGTGTGTCACTGTGCTTGCCCATCCATAGTGACGGCTCATAATACGGAAGCGTTCTTTCAAGGAGGCTTTATGGTTACGGGTGGTCATTCCTTCATTCAGGTAATCAATAAGAGTAAGATGGGTATTATGGAGTACATCCGCTTTCTTCATGATACGGATACACCAGTCAAAATCTGCCGAGAACCGATATTGCAGGTCGTATGGCTCTACCAGATCACGGCGGGCGAAAAAGGCTTGATGGCAAACCAACATTCCTTGCTTGAAGCTTTTCCAGGTAAGCGTTGCGGGTGCAGACAGGCGGCGCATGTATAAAAAATGCCCTTGACTGTCCACTATTTCTGTTTCTCCATATAGCACTCCCGGCAGGGCTGTTCCATTGATGGAATGTACCATTTGCAGCAAAGTATCATCCTCGTGCAGGCCATCACCGGCATTCAAGAAACAAAGATAATCTCCGGTTGCCAATTTTATTCCTTTGTTCATGGCATCGTATAAACCTTGGTCGGGCTCACTGATAACAGTGGTGATATGTTCCTGGTATTTGTGAATGATATCCAGTGTTTCATCTGTTGATCCCCCGTCCACAATAATATACTCCAGATTCTTATAAGTTTGTGTAACAATACTTTGTATAGTATCCTCTAACACTTTTGCTGCATTGTAGGTGACGGTAATAATAGAAAACTTGGGATGAGGATGATGGTTATGCATGATTCCCTGTAATCTTGTTATAGATTTCAACATATTTCTTGGCAATGGTACTTTCCGAATAACTGGATACTGCCTTACGGCAGGCTTCCTCACTCAGACTTTCATATTCTCCTTCGGTCAATGCCCAGTGAATGCCGTTTGCCAGATCCTTGGAAGACTGATATTCGGCAACATAACCGTTGTGCAGGTGGTCAATCATTTGTGGAATACCTCCTACATTGAACCCTATGCACGGAATACCACAGGCCATTGCTTCTACGATGGTATTGGGTAGATTGTCTTGTAAAGAAGGTGTGACGTATAAGTCGACTGCATTGTAGATATCTACCAGTTCCTTCTCGTTGCTGACATAATTCATCGGATAGATAGGGAAGGGAAACAGGGAAGTGTATTGTTCGGCTTGGTTACCAAAAACCACTACACCTAATTCTTTACTAAAATCTGGATATGAGGAAGCAATTTGTTTGCAAGCTGATACCAGATAGTCTATTCCTTTTCTCTTGTCTGTAATTTTTACGGAGCCGAAAAGCAATAACTTCTTGTCTTGCGGAAGATGGCATTTTTCTCTGGCCTGTTTTTTATCACGAGGTTTGAACAGGTTGGTGTTGATTGCATTGGGAATATTGGTAATGGTCTGACCTTTAATCAGATCACTTTTCTTAGCCAATGATTCTAACCAGCGGCTACAAGCTACAAAGGTGATTTGTGCTCCTTCAAACAGTTTTTTTCTTTTTCTGGAAAGTACGGTAGGCTATGTCTTTTCTGCTTCCTTTGTAAAGTTGCGGACAGTTGTGGCATTGTGTGGCATATTTATCGCAATCTCCTGCATAATGGCAGATACCGGTAAAAGGCCACATATCATGCATTGTCCAAACGATGGGTTTGCCGGATTGGATGATACGCCGGATATCTGTCAGTGACAACATACCTTGGTTAATCCAGTGCAGATGAATGACGTCGGCCTGGGTAAATTCGGGCAATACTGTGATATTGGTGCCGGTATTGGCTATGTCAACGGCAAACAAGTTATGTTTCTTGAAGTGGTTGGCTTGCCAGATAACGACACGTTCCCAGATGAATTGCCATACTTTCCACCATGATTTCTTTAGTTCAACGACACTTATCTGGTCGGTCTGCTTGTCACGTACAAGCATTTTTGCCTTTATTCCGTTGTTTTTTAAAGCCTCCATGAGGCGGTTGGCTGCAATGGCGGCTCCACCTATTCGCTCAGACGTATTGATGATAAGTACTCTCATGTGCATAAAAGTTTATGCAAATGTACGTTTTTTAGAGGACATCTTAGATATTTCCAGTAAGCTTTCTGCTATTTCATGGGAAAAGATTTCCAAATTGAAACGTTTTTCTGCCAACTTTCGGGCGTTGACGCCCATCTTTTGGGCTTCTTCGGGATGGTCGGCTATGCGATGAATGGCGTTGATCCAGCCTTCCACGTCATTATAGGCTACGGTAATTCCTATTTCTTCTTTGTCTATATCCATTTCAAAATTGGGATTACGTGAGCAAATGACAGGGATGCCTAATGCAAAGGCTTCTACCAATGTGGTAAGGCCTACGGTATAAGGAAAATCCATACAGCAGATGACAACACAGCTTTTTCGTGCCACTTTCTGTGCCAATAAGTATGGGATGACACCGTCCGTATAGTGTACTTGTACAGAATCGGGTAGACAAAAGCTTTCAATAATCTGTTGGTAGTTTACACTTCCATTGGTGGGGGCGATGTACAAGTCCAGTTGTTGTTCGGTGGCGCAGAAAGCTTGCAGCATAGTGTTTACATCCCGGTTTCTTTCCCGGTGGAGATAAAGCCTTCTGGTTTCCGATCTGGCATTACTTGTAGAATATGGTCATAGAAAGCGAGATCCGGTCCCCAATGGATAAGCTGAAGCTTTTCTTCGGGAGCTTTCCCGGTCGCTAATGAGTCTTTAATCAATTTTTTACTGAATAGGAACATATGGTCAATGCCTTTATAAAAGAAACGTGAGATATGTTCTCTTATTTTTCCGGATGAAGTTTTTAAGGCAGTGTGATGCCAAATGACGATGGGTTTGCGGTAGAATCCTAATGCTCTGAGCAGGATAATTAGCTCCAGTCCACGGAAAGATGTACCGTAGAGTACTTCGTATGGCTCTTTGCAGCACAGAATCTCTTTAGTGGCATAGAGCATCAGTCTTAGACGGCCGGGGAAAGCTTTGTATTTATGCATTACCGACCGGATGCCATATTTTTCCAGCAAAGGAAGTCCGTAGAGAATGTGTCCCGGAAACTTATAATCTTTCCATTCCTCGTAACTTTCACGGGTTAACCGGGTGTGATAAAAATAAATAGTGAGTGGTTTTACCGGTGTTGGTCTCTTTTCAGCCATTTGTTAATTCTGTTTTTTATTGCTTTAGTAATGATGGAAAAATTGCCGTATCGCAGGTTCAGAAATAATTCTTCGAAAGAACGTCCTATCTTAATCCAGGGATGTCCCCACCCCATGATGCGGTAGACGGCTTTTTTATAAGCTACATTCTCAATGACATAACGGGGATGCTTGAGAGGAAATTCTACTTCATACCGTTTCATGGTGAAGATGCGGCGGTATCCTTTGGGCAGTGTATGGACAGAACCGGCAAAATGGGTGGAATCTGCTGTGACTCCCAAATTGTTAATCATGTTGCGGGTAGGTACGATAGCCAGTCCCGAGTTGAAAAGCATGGAAGCGTGGAAGATGGTTTCATAATAGGCTTTGTTGTTTTCTTTATGGCGATGGCACATGTAGATAAAGTCTTTGCGGAATTTCCGTTCTTTAATGAGCTGCTCCAGTTGTTGCATATTGAACTTATCCTCTAGAAAAGTATAATGCTCGTCCCATTGGTCGATGACCCTTTTCCAACTGGCCCATCCCCAAATCGAGAAGGTGGAGGCAAAGAAATAATCGTATGGTACATCCGGAGTAATCTCTTCGTTATTGAAACCTGCAATCATGGTGATACGGGTGTCTTGCTCGTATTTGTCTAACATTTCTTTACAGAATGTGAAAAAAGAAACGGAAGGCACATCGTCATCTTCCAATACGATACATTTGTCAACCATAGAAAAAGCCCATTTTTGTGAGATGTATTCCGATGGGTCGCAACCATAGTTCTTCTCCTGATACATGCGATGGACTTTGCAATCCCAGTCTATCTGATCTGTCACTTCACGACATGCTTTTATACCGGGCAGGTCGTGTTCGCCACGTGGTCCGTCCTGATAGAGGAAAAGCTTGGAGGGACGGGCATTCCTGACTTGTTCAAACACTTGTGATAGTTGTTGCGGGCGGTTGAAGAACAAAATGAGTACGGGTACATCTACAAGGAACGGTTTCATGGTTTCTTTATCAATTCGGGGTGAATATAAATGGCATGGATTTTCTGTTTGTCTTTGGGAGGAATGTCCATGTAATTCTTATATAAATCTTTCAGGTTAAGCATCTGGGTTGGCAGGTGCCTTGAATGGTTTCCCTTC
>ENA-OQNF01000194-OQNF01000194.1-human-gut-metagenome-genome-assembly--contig:-NODE-194-length-9685-cov-2.309793_pt1 | contig 9685 bp, 8 predicted proteins | sample MGYA00242628_ERZ504878 | MGnify/ENA primary metagenome ERZ504878 (study PRJEB26092, sample SAMD00036383) | human gut metagenome | host: Homo sapiens | study: EMG produced TPA metagenomics assembly of the... | reverse complement strand
GCTTCCCTCTGACAGCTTCATGTAGAGCGTGCCTTTGGGAATGCCCAGATATTCCGCCGCTTCATCCACGGACATGGGGACATGGGTGTCCACCGTCTTTGCATTGTTCACACTGCGCTGCTCGGTAAGCAGGTTTCTCAGGCTCATCACCTCGTCCCGAAGCTGAGCCACGACCTCCGGGAGGTCGTTGAATGTAATCACTGTTTTTTCCATTTGCGTACTCGCCTCTTTTGTAAGGCTTGGCGCAAAGGACTGGAATGATACAGCTGTGAATACTTCCACGAATGGTCATTGCAAAATAATTCCCGAATAACGATGCCCAACCGTGAATGACGGGCAAAATTATTCGGGAAGCGGTGTAGAACAGATAGTTATCTGTTGTTGAATACTTACGATTATTGGTTATGGAAAGGCTGGTTATACTATTTCCGTACATAATCTGCCGGATAATGGAAATCCAGTCTGCCGTTTTCCGGCTCGTCAATGGGAATCAGTGTCTTTAACGGCTCTACCTTGAAGTTCTTGATGGTCGCTATGTCCGTATCGGCAAACTCCCGTGGAAAAAGGGTGCTGATGAAGCGGGCACGGTTGTCCCCCGTGTAGTATTTCTTGTACATGAAACGCTCGGAGATATTCCACACGAAATGCCGGAGCGGAATGTTTGAAATGTCTTTGGTCAGCCGTCCTTTTATTGGCTTGGGCTTGTAACTGTGAAGCCGCATCCAGTTGTTGACCTCACCACAGATGTGGTTCACGGTCTCCTTGTCGGCAATTCGGGGCATAATGAAATGGATGTATTCCATGACCATAGCGATGCGCTCTTCATTTTCCCGCTGCTCCCTGTCCTCGTAGTCGGCACGGTTTTTCTCGTGAAGTTCCGGAGATATGGCAATCTCTGTCGGTCTTATATCCGGGGCTGCTTCCCCTCCTGTCGACATTGATGCCGGGGGTACAGGCTTGTGTGCATCTTGGGGCTGGTCTTCCCGAACTTCTGCAATTTCGACAGGTGTCTTTTTCTTGCCGAACTTGATTCGGTAGATTTCGTATGTGTCGAAAATGACTGTCTGGAAAGAGAAATAGAGCAGCCAGCCAAGGAGGTTGCTGCATACAAAGACTATCAGACGCACAAAGTTGTCCTGATTGAATTTATCTGCGACAACCAGTGTCGCTATGGAAGATATTAGGAGGATGGCAAAGCCGACAAATCCCCAAATGATATGTTTGTCTTTTTACGGACGGTTCCATGTTTCTTGTCTTATTCGGTTGTTACTTGTTGCTGTTTTCGCAAATTTAATAGTCTTCTTCCAATTATTGCTCATTATCCTTGGTTAGTGGTTTCTTTTTCAATGTTTTTCACCAAATGTCCGAAATCGTACCCGATTATCGTACTTTAAGGACTTTTTAAGGAATGGTGGGTAAAAAACATAGGGAGCGGTTAAAGCTCCACGCAATAACCGCTCCCTATGAATATCCCGGACTTTGAGGATGCCTTATGTCTCCTTGCGTTTCAGGGTTATCTTGTCCACGACCTCGCACATCTGCTGTGCCGCCATCTTGGAATAAATCTGTGTGGTGGTAATGTTCTTGTGTCCCATATAGGCTTGTATGACAGCCATGTCCGTACCCATTTCCACGTGCAGGCTTCCGAATGAATGCCGGGTGCAGTGAAAGGTTATCTTCTTGGTAATGCCTGCCGCCAAGAGCCAGCGTTTGAGCGGTCCTTGAAGCATCTTGTCCTTGAATCCGTCAAAGATAAGCCCCTCGCACCGTTCTCCGAGCAGCCCGTAGGCTTCATCACTGATGGGGTTGTGTACAATCTGCTTCGTCTTCTGCATACGGGTGGTCACAAACATCTTACCGTTGGTGTACGGCTGTATCTGCTGCCAAGTGAGCTGCCTGATGTCGCTCTTCCGCAATCCCGTTAGGCAGGCGAAAAGGAAAGCCCTTTTCAGAACCTCTTCCTCGCATGGCGTTTCGGCAAGCCGTATCAGTTCCTCCTGGCTCAGATGCTCTCTCATGGTGGGAATACTCTCGATGCGGTCCAGAAAGCCGTTGGGGATTCTCCTTTATCTTCCTGTCACGGTAGGCCGCGTGCAGGACGGCACGGAAAGCCGACCAGTAGCCCGCCGCAGAATTGATATGCAGCTTTTGGTTGATGTGTATGGTCTGGGGAGCGTTCAGCAGGTACTCCATAAACTTGCGGCACAAGTCCACGTCCACCTCTTCAAAGGTGCATTTGCCATTTACAAACCGTTCAAAGTGCTTATAGACGTGCTGCCACTTGATATTCCTTCTGTCTGCCAGTTCCTTGAAGTAGGCGAGGAAATCCCCTTTCATCCTGGCCTTGTCAAAGAAACCGTTGTTCTCGTTGAAGATGGCTTCGTAACGCCTGTTGCGAAGTATCTCCGCCTTTTTCATCATGCGTGCGTTGAAGTCACGCTCCTGCTGATTGGCGGGTTTGGCGAAAATGTAAATTCCCAGAGCTTCACGTGTAATCACTTTCATGGTGGTGTTGTCACGATAGCCGGGATAATAGTCCAGACACAGCGAATACTGTGTACCGTTCTTAATCTTGCGCTTGCGCAAGGTAACTGTCTTGCATTTGCTCATAATGATGTTGTTTTAACTGGTTGTACATTTTCGGAGGTGTCCCCGTGTTTACGGTGACAAAGGAACAACGTGAAACAACCGTGAATACCTCCACGGCAATCATTTTGAAATAATTTTCCGGAAATGTCGGTTGCTCACGGTTGTTTCTCCCTTTCAGCCATGACACGCTCCACATCGGAGCGCAAAAGCAGGTTTTTCACTCCGACCTTTATCTTTTCGATGCGCTTCACCTTGACGATATGGCTGATGTTGGCTGAGGAAAGCCCGTAAATCTGCCGGACTTGTTCCACGGTGTAGTAGCGTTCATCGTTTATGAGGTCTGTCCTGCGGAGTTCATCCAAATGGGATTTGGAGTAGTAGGTGCGCCCGTATTCTCTTTTTGGTCGGTATCTTGTGGCGGTGGGCGTATGCCCGGAGTGCGGTCGGCTTCATGCCGAACAGTTCTTCCGCTTCTTCAATCAGGAGCCAGTCAGTGATATTGCTTGTATCTACAGCCACACCGAAAAACTCGTCAACATGCTTCTTGCTGTAATAGTTCTTCCCAGCGATGCGGCAGATGGGGATGCGGTTACGCTTGGCGGTGGTATAGAGCCACGACTGCTTGACCTTGAAGAGCGACATCACATTCTCACCTGAATAGAAGTCCATTACTTCATCTATATCCTTTTCCCTCTTTTCTCTTTTGGCAGGCAAAGAAGATGAAGCGGCTTTTTTCGGTGTGGAAGTGCAGCCGGGCAGGACACGATGGTAAGGGTTGCCCTCCAGCATCCGCTCGATGTCTGCCTTGCGATGAATGCCATGCGGTTGCTGATGCGTGAGGCTTTCAGCTTGCCGAGGGCTACAAGTTTGTAAACATACTGCCGGGAACAGCCCATGAGCGTGGCTGCTTTGGAAAAGGTGAGATACTCCTGATGCTGTATCTCCATCAAGGGTTGGGCGACTTTGAAAAGATTGTTTTTCTGTTCCGTTCTGGCTCGTTTGGCTTCCGCCTGACAAGCCTCGCTGCAATATTTCTGTACCCCGCTCCGGGTTACAAATGACTTGCCGCAAAAACTGCATTTCTGGTTGTTTTCATGCTGCTTTATCGTTTACTGGTTCATTCCTTTAATCGTGTATCCCTGAAATGGTGAATGGAAGTAAACGGAAGTCAACCGTTGTCGCCTTTCTGCACGATGTTACCATCGCTGCAAGAAGGAACGGTTGCTGTCGCTTGTCGTAAACGGTTGTAAACCCTTGTGAACTGTCTGCATGATGTGACAAAAAACAAGCTCCACAAATTCTCCACGTCAGAAATACGTCTCAAAAATATGTGGAAATTTGGGAAGCATCAAAAAGCAGCCGAAAAGTGTTAATTTTTAGAATATGCTGATAGATAAAGATTTACGCTTGAGTATTTCTGGTTGTTTTTGGTTGTTCTACGCTTCTAAATACAAAATAGATCTTCCGAAATACCCCATATATATGTATTTTGACCAAGATAAAATATATAAGGTTATGAATAATCTTTTATCTAATGCCTATAAATTCACCCCTGAATACGGCGAAATCAGTATACAGTTAAGTGAAGGAGAAGAAAACTTCTTATTTATCAAAATATCCGATACAGGAATTGGTATTTCAGAAGAAAATCTCCCTCATATATTCGACCGATTTTATCAAATATCATCTAAACAGTGTGAAAACACCGGTAGCGGAATCGGTCTGCATCTTGCCAAAGAGTATATAAACCTACTTCATGGAAAAATAGAAGTTACCAGCATTGCCAATAGAGGCACTACATTTACAATATGTCTCCCTACCAATCTGCATCCACAAGAAAAAATGGCAGCAAAAGAAGATGTACAGGAAAACAATGAAAATGACTCATCCTCCATTTCACCAAACAAGCCTATTATTTTATTGGTAGAAGATAATACAGAATTTAGAAATTTCCTAAAAGAGGAATTAAATAAATGGTATCAAGTAATAGAAGCAAAAGAAGGATTAGAAGGTGAAAAAATAGCCATTGAAAGAGATCCTAACTTAATAATAAGCGATGTGATGATGCCTATTATGAACGGAATAGAGTTATGCAAACGGCTGAAAAATAATATTCAAACATCCCATATTCCTATTATATTACTCACAGCCCGCATATCTGATGAAGATAAAATGACTGGTTATGAAGCAGGAGCTGATTCTTATCTATCAAAACCTTTTAATTTTTGATATACTATTAACTCGTATACGGAAATTAATAGAACAACAAGAGAATAGAAAAGCAACATTTCATAGAAGTATAGAAGTATCACCCAGCAGCATTACCATCACTTCCTTGGATGAAAAATTAGTTCAGAAAGCATTGCATTGTGTAGAAGAGAATATGGAAAATCCTGAATATTCTGTCGAAAAATTAGCTGCTGATATAGGAATGACACGAATGAGTTTATATCGGAAATTACAGTCAATCACGGGACAAACTCCCACAGAATTCATTCGTAGCATTCGATTAAAAAGGGCAGCACAATTGTTACAGAATTATCAGCTCTCAATTGTGGAAATTACAGACATGGTAGGCTTCAATACTCCACGTTATTTTACTAAATGCTTTAAAGAAACATTCGGAATATTACCATCCGAATATTCAAATGCTCATAGAAAAAAGTGATTCTTTTAAGATAATCAGATTGAATATAAGGGATTACTTTGTGTATACGGGCGGAAGCATTCTGTTCCTACGGTGGATGAAAACCGAAATGGAAATGAGACGGAATATATGTAAGCATTTGAACAAATACACATTGTACACTCTAGGGGGTGGTTGTAATTTTGTGCTCGCAATAACAGCCAGCCCCAATTATAATGAACAGATCAGAATTTGAAGAATTAGAATTGCAGGTGCAACAAAGTGGCCTGCTATTGAAGTCGTACCTACAACAGATAGGTGTAAGTCATTCAACATATCACTACTGGCACAAAAATGTTCTGTAGATAAAGACAGTCTCAAACAAGGGTTGACTCCAATCAGTTTCAGACAAACTACTACGGAATTGACCTTGGGAAAACAAGTGTCACAGGGTGTATTTTTGCTATTTCCCAACGGACTCCGTGCCCATTTTGGAAGTGGATCAGAGAAATAGTTGATGGAACTTTCGCCCCAAAGTCTCCAAGGCTGCCATGTTTAGTCTGAACGACACGATGTGCTACTTTTTGTGTCCCGGCAGGACGGATATGCGCAAGGGTATCAGTTCGCTGTGCGGACTTAGACATGAGAGGATGAAGAGCGAAGTGGAAGAACGGCGATGTGTTATTTTCATCGGGTTTGGCCGTAAACTCATGAAGCTGCTTCATGCGGAAGATGGCGGCATGGTTATGTACATCAAACGGCTGGAGGCATGGCGCTTCAAATTGTCGGAATACGCCCCTGAGTCAAACAGTTATCCCATGGAATGGCGTGGCCGAAGGCATTCAGGAAAACCTGGAACAGAGACTCCGGCGAAATGCAAGGAGTACCATGTATAATCTGTTTTATTGAATAAAAATGCTGAGATTGTTGTGTAATCTATAAACAATTAGTGTTTTACATTGGTAAAAAAGACAGGAAATGGACGAAAAGGATATATTACTCAAGACGATAGAAGGGTTGAATGCCTCTGTTGCTTCATTGTCTGCCATCAATAAAGACCAATCGGAACAGATCAAGAATCTGAAGGAATGTATCAAGGAGTTGACGGCCCGGGTTACATGGCTGAACCACCTGTTCTTTGAGCGTAAAGCTGAAAATCTCCCAGTCTATAGTCCCCGGCATGCCGGATCTCTTTACGAATGAATTTTCTGGACTGTAACGTCAGGCAAGAAGAAAGGCATGACGAGGCAGTGGAAAAGATAGAAAGGAATCATCTGAAAAAAAGAAACGGAAGCACTGGAACCGTAAAATGATTGAAGAGCTTCCCGTGCTTGAAACAGAGGTGATAGAGCCGGACGGTGTGGACCTGTCCTTATATCGTAGAATAGGGGAAGAGGTAACTCGGGTTGTCAGGCACAAACTGGGGATGCTTTATGTAAAGGAAATCAATGCGCTCAAGGACAACATGCAGCTTCCATCCGAGGGACAGAAAAGTGTGGAGGTTGCTCCCATGCCGCTGATGCCTGTCGACAAGTGCATCGCTGATTCCCAGTCTGCTTGCTGAAATCCTGCTCCATAAATATTCATAACTGTCAATATAAAAAATTAATAATCTAACAACGAAATTTCAAGAAGCTCTAAATCAGGAATGAATATACTCAATGTGGGTAACTGAGAAGATACATGATGAGAATAAAACTAGAATAAATACTCTAATTGTTTGTTGGTACAAAGTAAAGCTCTTTCTATTTGGTATTATGCACTATATTTCTGCTTTTATTCCATATTATATATCATTTATTATTATAAATGGTCGGAAATTAACACAATATGGAATGAAACAGGGTTTTATGGGGTTATTGAGTGCTGACAGGCGGTTTCTCCCTGTATTGAGTAGGGGAGCAACCTGTATGCTGTTTGAATACAGTACTGAAATATCTGGCGGTTGAGAATCCTGTCTTATCTGCTATGTCATTGACGCTGAGTTCTGTATGGAGAATAAGCCAGATAGCTCTCTCCATACGTATTTGGGTTATATAGTCATTGGCTCCCATATCTGTCAATGCTTTTAGCTTATTGTATAAAGAAGCTCTGCTGATTCCTATTTTGTCGCAAATGAATGGAATACCCAACTGTTCGTTATCCAGATGTTCTGTGATTATCTGGTTCAGGCGATTTAAAAATTCTTCATCGGCAGAACTGAAGGTGCCTTCCTCGGGTGGCGGCAGAGGGCCGATGTCTGTATAACGGGTACGCATCCGTTCCCGGTTATGCAGTTGGCTACAGATAATCGCATATAGCATACTTACTTCAAAAGGTTTTGTGACGTAGGCGTCTGCTCCGTTTTTATAACCATATAGTTGGCTTTCTTCGTCATTACGTGCAGTGAGCAGTATAACCGGGATATGGCTTATTTCCAAATCTTCTTTTATTTGTTTACATAGCTCATAGCCGTTCATACGGGGCATTTGGATATCGCTTACAACTATATGAGGACGTTTTTTCCGGCAAAGACGCAATGCTTCCTCTCCATCGGCGGCTACCCATATTGTTTTAAACCGGTCTTTCAGGGCTGTTGCCAGATAATCGGTCAGGTCTTTGTTGTCATCTACTACTAATAAGGTATGGTTTGGGGCTGTTTTATTTCTTCCTGTTGTTTGGGAATACTTTCTGTTTCTTGCGTGGGTGCCAGAAGTGTATTCAGATATTCTTGTGGGTGCAGCGTGATATTTCCCGGTTCGGTATTTAATGGAAGTTCGAACCAGAAAGTGGCTCCCGGGCTTCCGAAATTCTTGTTGTCGTAGGCTCCAATGTTGCCTCCGTGTTGTTCGACCAGTATTTTAGAATAGGACAATCCGATTCCTGTGCCGGGACGACTGTTGTTGCCTTGGTAAAAGCGGACAAAGAGATTGTTGGTATCCACATCTTTCAGTCCCGGACCTTGGTCGGAAATGGATATGCGTACTCTTGTCTTGTCTTCCGACAAACGGGTTGAAATACTGATTGTACTCTCATCGGGAGTATATTTCAATGCGTTAATTAATAGATTGGTCAGGATAGTAGTACATTTTTCTTTGTCGAAGCACAAGGTCTGAATCTCCGGTTCAGGTTGATAGACGAGCGTGATGCCCCTGACGGAGGCTTCTGGTTTAAAATCGGAAATCAGTTGCTCTGCCCATTCATCCAATTGTATGCTCTGGACATGGAGTGTGCTTTGTCCTACTTCCATCTTGCGAACATTCAGAACAGTATTCAGAATGTTCTTCATCCGTTCAGATTGTTTACAGATGCTTTGGATCAACGGATAATTTTCGTTGTCGGCGGTAAGTTTATCCATTAGTTGTTTCAAGGGTGCATGTATCAAGGTCAGTGGAGTCCGGAGCTCATGGCTGATATTGATAAGAAAGCGTACTTTTTCTTCGTATACCTGCTGCTCATGTTCTTTCATTGCCCACTTTAACTTGGTTTCTTTGTTACGCAATAACAGGATGAAAATGAGGATAACGCTAACGAAGATAAAAAGGGTGCAACTTAGGATGAACCAGCCAGATTTATACCAAGGAGGCAGTACTATCAGGGTAAGAATATCATAGTCTGCTGTCCAGTCACCGTTGCGGGTACTGCAGGCGGCTTTTATGTGATAACTGCCTGTTGGCAGGCTGCTTAAGTTTATTTCCGGTAAATAAGAATAGATGTTTTGTCCGTTCAGTCCTGTAATGGTGTATCTATACATGGGTTTGCGGAAAATATCCTTATTACGGGTGATGATTTTGATGATGATCGGTTTGCTTTTTTCATTGACACTGAGTTGGTGGTCATTTGATATCCGGTCGTAGACACGTTCTCCGCCCACTAGGATGTCGGCCAGTTGAAGAGTGGGGAGAAGTGCCGGTTCGTCAGGTAAGTGCCGGTTGATATGTAGTAAGCCGTTTACACCTCCCATATAGATATCTCCGGATGAAGAGAGTAACCGGGGTTTCTCCAGATATTCGTTTTGTACCACTCCGTCCGGTTCACCGAATAAGATGAATTTCTTTTCTTTAATCAGATATGCGAATAATTTTTCTTCCGTTCCTATCCATACACGCCCTTGCCGGTCACAAATGAGTGAGCTTATTTCATTAATCAGGGTATTGGGGACAAGGGTGTATTGCTTGGTAACCGGATTATAATAACTTAAACCATAGTTACTGCCTATCCATAGCAATCCGTTCTCGTCTAGTGAGACAGAATTGAACACGGTGTCTGTTTGACAGGTAAATATAAGCTCCAGTTCGTTGAGGCTGGAGTTGATTTTATAGATATGTTCCAAATCGTGCAGATAGCAATCCTCTCCTGTGCTGTTTATGGGTAACAATGTACCGACAATATCAGTGATGCCTTTTCCTTTGGTGATGGGAATGAATTGCTTTTTACCAATATGGTATTTATAAGGTGTTTCGGATAACATCAAAATGGTTTCAGGAGTAT
>ENA-OQNF01000193-OQNF01000193.1-human-gut-metagenome-genome-assembly--contig:-NODE-193-length-9705-cov-2.231990_pt1 | contig 9705 bp, 9 predicted proteins | sample MGYA00242628_ERZ504878 | MGnify/ENA primary metagenome ERZ504878 (study PRJEB26092, sample SAMD00036383) | human gut metagenome | host: Homo sapiens | study: EMG produced TPA metagenomics assembly of the... | reverse complement strand
TATATAAACTGAGTGGGGAGAACGCCGCCGCCTGTACCTGTGTACGGTGCTGATGCGTAATCCCAACTTCCTGGTGCTGGATGAGCCTACCAACGATCTCGATATCATCACCCTTCAGGTATTGGAAGAATATTTGCAGAACTTCAAGGGCTGTGTAATCGTAGTAAGCCACGACCGTTATTTCATGGACAAGGTGGTAGATCACTTGCTGGTATTCAAGGGACAGGGAGACATTCGTGATTTTCCGGGTAACTACTCCGATTATCGTGACTGGCGCGAGGCGAAAGAGCAGCGCGAGAAAGAGGCGGAAAAGCCAAAAGAGGAAAAGACCGCCCGCGTGCGCCTGAATGACAAGCGGAAAATGTCTTTCAAGGAAAAGAAAGAGTTCGAGCAGCTGGAACAAGAAATAGCCGGGCTGGAGCAGGAGAAGGCCGATATAGAAGCCGCCCTTTGCAGCGGTACGCTGGGAGTGGAGGAACTGACGGAGAAATCCAAACGGTTGCCGGAACTGAATGATTTGATTGATGAAAAGACCATGCGCTGGTTGGAACTGAGCGAGATAGAAGGGTAGAATAACCGGAGGTGCAACAGTGTACCTGATGCCATATTGCTATATTCGTTTTGAATAACAAAACCATAATATAGAAAAGAAATATGGCATCCATTAAATTGAAATTCCGCCCATCGAGCGTAAAAGGAAAAAAGGGCGTATTAAGTTATCAAATTATTCATTACAGACTGACACGGCTCATCAAGACTTCTTATCGGATCATGCCTTCCGAGTGGGACGACTCCACCGGCAGTCTGCTTATTTCAACACAGTCTGAATGTAAAGCGCGTCTTCTGCTGATACGTGACCAGACGAATTGGGAGATGACGCGGTTACAAGGTATTATCAATGATCTGGAGCGGACCGGTGTGGAATACACCATTGATGATATCGTGGCTTCTTTCCGGAAAATCCCTTCTGTAGAGAGTGTGTTCAACTTCATGCAACGATGTATCAATAAACTGGAGCGGCAGAAAAGGGGACGGACGGCAGAAGGCTATACCTCGACAATGAACAGCTTTATCCAATTCAGAAAGAATGAGGATCTGAGTTTTGAAGCCTTTGATTCGGAGCTGATGGAGATGTATGAAGCCTATCTGAAAGAGAAGGGCTTGGTAAAGAACAGTACTTCCTATTATATGAGAATCTGGCGGAGTGTGTATAACCTGGCTGTAGAGCAAGGCTATACCACCGACAAGAAACCTTTCAAACATGTCTATACCGGCATAGACAAGACCGTAAAACGGGCCGTTCCTTTTAAAATCATCAAAATGATCAAGGAGCTTGATTTGTCATTCGAACCCCAGTTGGAGCTGGCAAGGGATATTTCCTTTTCAGTTTCTATACCCGGGGCATGTCGTTTATTGATATGGCACACTTGAAAAAGAGCAATCTCCAGAATGGAATTCTGACATACAGCCGGAAAAAGACCGGGCAGCGGCTGACTATTCTGTGGGAGGAGCTGATGCAGGAGATTGTGGATAAATACAAGGATGACAGTTCCGAGTACCTGCTGCCTATCTTGCGGTATTGTGACATAAATGACCGCAAGCAATATAAACTGAGGGCCAAGCAGATAGGACGGGGCTTGAATAAAATAGGCTTGCGGCTGGAATTAAAGGCGCCGTTGACTTTCTATGTGGCGCGCCATAGCTGGGCCAGCATAGCGCAGGACAGGAAGGTGTCTACAGACATCATCCGCGAGGGGTTGGGGCACGATAATGAAAAGACCACTCATATTTATCTGGCATCCATCTCCACTTCACAGATAGATAGAGCCAATCAGATCATTTTAAAAGGGTTGTAGGTGAAGTATTCATTCAGGCTGTATGATGACAGCCTGAATGCTCTATTGGCTTGGATAAAATCAGATCATTTTCGGAGAAATATTTCTAAAATCCTAACATAAGAGCTGGGGGAATATTCAATATTCGGCAAAGTAATCAAAATATGCCTTGTTGGTGATAGATACAAAATATTGAATGATTTTGTATGGGGAGATATAGAAATATGCAGAATGCTGATCTAAAGGATTGTGCAATTAGGAAATACTGTGTGACTTCGTGTGATATCTAATTTGGGATAATTTATTTTTTATCATGAACAAGTGTGATAAATCTGAAAATCAGCTGTTTGATAGCATGATTCGTTTTATAAAAAATGGGGTTCTCTTAGTAAGAGATCCCCATTTGGTTGCAAAAGTAGCTATAATTCCCAAGAAATGGAAATCTTTTGTTGTTTTAAAATGCTTTTAACAAGAAATGTATGAGAATTGTTCGTAAAAGGTTATGAATTACGATGTGTATATTTCACATTATCAATAAATTAAATAGAGAAGGGGATCTCTTACTAAGAGAACCCCAAAAATGAAGCTTCAACAAGCCTTCATTTTAGAAGTACAAATGATAAATAATTTATGTTTTGATGCAAATCTGTAATGATGCGGATTTGGGTACTGAATACTCCTTTCCGCAGAATCAAAACATAACGGGTAAAGCGCCTAGGTTACTGCCATGCAGTTCAATCGCTTCCTGCCCAGACCAGGGGTCAGATCTGATAACCACGTCACAGACGGGGGAAGAGAAAGAATATCCTGATCACAAGTGGTATTATATGTTCCTGCGCAACAGAGAGTTGAAACGCTATATCGAAATCTTTACCGGCAGGAGGGCTGTGATGATTAATACCCGGTCTGGCATAAAGGAAGAAAGATATTTCTGCTTCAAAGTGTTTTCATATACCTCTGCTGACCATAAAAGACGTTTTGAGCGGTGTCCTTATAGCAAGGAAGAATATGCGGCCCGTCGGGAGTCTGCCTTTGCTGTAAAGGAGGCGTTCGCGACAGGCTCTGTACAGAAGTTGAACGCTTTGACGGATGAAAAGGAAATTACGGGTGATGGTTATCTGTTTGTATGTGCCCCGTTGGATGAATTGAATCTCATCCTTGCCCATCTGTTCCCCCGGCAATATCTTGCAAAAGACCGCAATTCCTATAGCGTGGCTGTTATTCCCCATAGACAGATGGAAGAATTTATTTATCTGTATGAATCCATGCCTTATAACATTGAACTGATGGATAAGCCTCTTGAGGAGTATATTCAGAAAAAGCAGAAGATACGTATTACGGGTGGTGTCTTTCAAGGGAAGGAGGGGTGCATCATGCGTCTGCATCGGAATACCAAGCTGGTGTTTGCTTTTGGTAATATGACGGTGGCTATTAATTATCTTCAGGCTTTTCCGTTTGAGAAGGTGGAGTGACGGATTTATTGAATTGTCCAATGTTGCATATGAAAATTAATAAATGATGAATATATTTTAGTATACAGCTGTATATCATAATATTGATTTGTACAAGGTGTTTATTTCATGCCTTTGAAACTTTAAATCAAAGTTTTAAGTATGAAATTCTGTAGCATAATTAAATCAAAGAGGGAGAGGGAACGGGCTTAATGTTATAAAAGAATGTCTTAATGTGCTGAAAACCATACATCAAGTATGTTTGCTCCATCTTAAAGCTAAGTTTCCTAAGGCAAACGGATTGACAGGTGGAATGAGTGTGGACATTTTTTTTACAGCTATTAGCTTTTTTTATAGATGTGAATGGGTAATATGATGAAGAACACTTACTCTAGAAGAGAGGGGGAAATGTCGTCAGGGTCTTGAACAAAGGAAATAATGATAATCCTCAGACAATCTCTTAAAATATAGAGAATGATAAAGATTTCATCAAGGTTCACTTCTTATTTGCGGACTGTCTTGAATTATCTCGACAGATTTTGGGACTTTCTTAAGGATTGCAATCTTTCTATAGACACAAATTGGTGGAACGTGCGATTTGCCCTTTGACTACCAGCGTAACGTGATGCTTCCTTTCGTTACTGACGAAGGAGAGGAGATGGCGGCTGTCTACCACAGCATCATCAGTACGGTGAAGATGCTGGAACGATCTGTTTGGAAATTTTTAAGAAAGTTCTTTACTAAGATGTTTAATGATTGCAGATATTTTTTCAGTCTGTGTCCAGATAAAATGGGATGGGCAATATGTCAATAGTTAACGAACAAGTTAAATTTTTAACAACTCAATATATAGGCACTCACAAAAGTGTCTATACAAAGAGTATACTCTAAATTGAGTACTTACTAAATGAGCTCTTTTCAATCAGAAGAAAATAAGCGTATAGCTAAAAATACGCTATTCCTGTATTTTCGTCAGATATTGACGATGCTTGTGTCTCTTTATACTGTTCGTGTCGTACTAAAAGTATTAGGTGTACAAGATTATGGTATATATAATGTAGTGGGTGGAATTGTAACAATGTTTGGTTTTTTAAATGGAACAATGTCATCAGCAACTCAACGATATTTATCTTTTTATATGGTACGTGATGATGGTGAAGAGTTAAATAAAATCTTTTCAGTGTCATTGCAAGCTTATATAGGTATATTAATATTGATTGTTTTTATGGCAGAAACAATAGGACTGTGGTTCCTAAATACAAAAATGTCTATACCTGAAGCTAGATTAGTTGCGGCAAATGTTGTATATCAGTTTTCTATACTTTCTTTTATAATGACAATTGTAGCTACTCCATTTAATGCGGCTATAATTGCGCATGAACATATGAATATATTCGCTTATATAGGTATTCTTGATGTGTTTTTAAAATTGTTTGTAATATGTATACTTCAATATTTTGATTTTTCAGATTCTTTGATATTGTATTCAATTCTTATATGTTTTAGTGTGTTTTTGGTACAAATAATTAACGTAATCTATTGTAGATTGAAGTTTAAAGAGACAAAGTTTAAATATATAAAAGATTGGGTAACTTTAAAAGAAATGTTGTCTTATGCATGGTGGAATATGCTAGGGGCATTATCTTCCATTTTAAAAAGTAACGGTATAAATATTTTAATTAATATGTTTTTTGGCGTTACGATTAATGCTTCTCGGGCTATTTCCTATCAAATAAAGTCTGTGCTTAATAATTTTGTTGTAAACTTCTCAATGGCATTACAACCTTCAATGGTTAAATCATATTCTTCTGGTAATTATAATCGAACATTTTTTTTATTGTATAATACTAGTCGATACTTATATTATTTAGTATTTTTTTGTAGTCTCATTCTTTTTTGCGAAATAGATAAAATTTTAGTATTTTGGTTAGATGAGATTCCTGGATATACTGTTGTTTTTATTAGATTAGTTTTAATAGATACCATAATAGAAACACTAAACTTGCCAATTTCTACTTCTGTACAGGCTAAAGGAATAATAAGAAATTATCAGCTAATCGTTAGTGGGTTATCTATGTTGAATGTTCCTATTTCTTATTTATTTTTAATTCATGGATATGATGTTGTATCAGTTTTTATTATTGCTATAATTATAACCATAATGAGCTATAGTGCACGTTTGATATTAGGTTCTAGATTAGTTGGCTATTCAATTAGAATATACATAAAGGAAGTTGTAATTCCAATTTTAAAGGTAAGTTTTCTTTCTATACTTTTACTTATTGTGTTGAAATTATTTATACTTGATAGAATTGATATATTAGGTCTTGTAATTTTATTAGAAGTTATTTCAACTTTATTTCTTATATATATGGTAGGATTATCAAGGGTGGAAAGAAACAAGTTTTGTAGTGTTATAAAGGAAAAATTGAAATGAAAAATGTTTGTGTATTAAGTGATAATAGAACAGGATGGAATTGGGGAGCTAGAGCAACTAGTATTGCATTAATAGAACTAATAAAACAACATTGCAATATTTGTGGTATAATTTATAATGATTTAAAATTATCCAATGTAGTATTATACCATAAATTCCTTTTTATTAAAATCTATTTTTTGTGAATAGAACAGATAGTAAAAAAGCTGTTTTACTAGAGAAATGTTTATTTCATTTGAAATTATTAAAACGAGTATTTTGGATAGGGGATGATCATAAGAAAAATATACAAATGTACTATAAATATAATGTAAAGAATAGATTATTGGAATTTATTGATAATCAACTTGAAAATGCTGATTGTTTAGTAGTAAATGGTGAAGGAGACATGATTTTTTCTTATGAAAGATATACCTTAAGATTTTTGTTAACAATAATGGAGATTGCTCATAAGAAAAAAATAGATATATTATTTCTGAATTCTATGGTTTCTGAATCTCCTAGTAATGATAATAGAGAAAAAAATGGTGCATTGAAAGAGTTATGCATAAAAATATTAAGATATTGTTCTGTAATACAATTAAGAGAAAATATGTCGGGACAGCTATTAAGTCGTGTGGCTCCAGATATATTATATGATATCGTACCAGATGCATTATTTACTTGGGGAAAAGAATTATCTACAGTCTCATTAAAGAATTCTAATATCGTCTTAAATCATGAAATGGAAAAATTATATGGTCAGTATGATTTTTCTATGCCATATATTTGTATTTCTGGTTCTTCACTTATATCAACATTGGATAGAATTGAAGTTGTGAATTCGTTTATAAAATTGGTAGAAGCTTTGAAAAAATTAAAGTATCCAATTTATTTAATAGCACCCTGTACGGGAGATTCTTTTTTGAAGGAAGTTGCACTGGAATCTAATGTGAAATATATACCTGTTAATGTTTCTGTTCTTATTGGAGCGAAAATACTAGCAAACTCTATTTTATATATATCAGGTCGTTATCATCCAAGTATAATGGCATCATTAGGAGGAACACCTATTATCTGTTTTACTTCTAACTCACATAAAATGTTGGGTTTACAGCAATTATTACAGTATGAAAAATTAACTCATTATGAATTACCATTATCTGATACATCTATATCTGAAATTGTATATAAATCTGCAATTTATATACAGGATAAAGATATGAGAACTAGGATCGGCAGAAGAGTACAAAAGTTGAACGTATGTGCATATGAAAAGATTAATAAGATTTTTATTGACTAGGTTAGGATTTTATAAATATAGGCAGATTGTAAGAATCTCAAATATGCCTTCATTGCTTAAGAAACGAATACCTGGAAATTTTGTCTGTACTCATGTTTCATCTTTTAATTATGGAAATACAGGAGATCTATATCTTCCTGTGATTTTACGTGATTTGTTTAATGCTAAGATAGGAATTTGTAAATGGTATGGAAAACACGTACATAAAATTGTAACAGATGAAGATCTTAGAACATATAATAGATCTGATTTTTGTATTAATAGGTGGTGGAGGATTATTTCTGAAAGATACTAATCCCAATGATTTAAGTGGGTGGCAATGGAGTTGTGATATTGAGCATTTGAAAAGGATTAAAAAGCCGATTATAATGTTTGCTGTTGGTTATAATCGTTTTAGAGGACAAGAGGATTTTGATCCAATTTTTAAAGAACATATTAATCTTTTTGTAGAAAAAGCTGAATTCATAGGATTGAGAAATCATGGAAGCATTGAAAGTATAAAAAGTTATTTTAGATAATTTTTGAGTTGAAAAAGAAACTAGTTTTTCAACCTTGTATGACAACTCTTACGTCATGTATTTACCCCTATTTAGAAAAATATGATAAAAAAGAAAATTGTATAGCTTTTAATTGTGCTTTTGATCGCTCAGAGTTAAGAAAAAATAATGAAAAAATACTAGAAGCTATTGCAAAAGTAGCACTGGCTTTATCGAAAGATACCAAAATTAGATATTATTCTCATGTTATTTCGGATGAACAAATTCTACCCTATTTTGATGCTATAGGAGTAAAATATGAATTAGTACATTTTCATAATGTTAGGGATATTGTTCGTGAATATACAAAACCTCGTTTAGTTATTGGGATGAGAGGGCATGCTCAAATGATTCCGTTTGGATGTAATACTCCAATATTATCAATAATTTCTCATGATAAAATGAAATGGTTCTTAGATGATATACATCATCCTGAATGGGGAGTAGATGTTTTAGAACCAAATTTTGAAGAACTTTTATTACAAAAGGCAAAGAAGTTATATATGGAAACAGATTCTTTGTTCCCTATCTTAGTAAAAGAACAACAATATCTTAATGAAATAACTATTGATAATATTGCTAAGATTAGAACTATTATAAAAAAATAAACTTATGCATTCTCCTAAAATTATTGCAGAAATTGGTTGTAATCACAAAGGTGATATGGCAATCGCAAAAGAGATGATAATGACTGCTGCAACATATTGTAAAGCAGATATTGTTAAATTTCAGAAAAGATGTAATAAAGAATTATTAACATTTGAAGAGTATAATGCTCCTCATCCACATCCTGAAAATTCTTATGGTAGTACTTATGGTGAACATCGTGAATTTTTAGAATTTTCTTTAGGTCAACATCGACAATTACAGGAGTGGTGTAATGAGTTTGGTATAGAATATTCCACTTCTGTTTGGGATGTTACTTCCGCAAAGGAGATAGTAACATTACATCCTAATTTAATAAAGGTCCCTTCTGCTTGTAATCTTAATAAGCCTTTATTGGAATATTTATGTGATAATTTTGGAGGAGAAATTCATATTTCTTTGGGTATGACGGCTCGTGAGGAAGAAGAGCAAATAATTAATTTTTTTGAATCTAAGGGACGGAATCAAGATTTAGTTATTTATGATTGTACTTCTGGTTATCCTGTGCCTTTTGAGGATATTTGTTTACTAGAGCTTGCTCGTCTTCGTACGCTTTATGCTGATCGTGTTAAGGCAATCGGATTTTCAGGACATCATTTGGGTATAGCGGTAGATTCTGCTGCTGTTGCTTTAGGTGCTGAGTGGATTGAACGTCATTATACACTTGACCGTACTTGGAAAGGTACAGATCATGCAGCTTCCTTAGAACCGGATGGAGTACGTAAGTTAGTGCGCGATTGTCGTGCAGTTGCAAAAGCCTTAACTTATAAAAAGGAAGATATTCTTGATATTGAGAAGGAACAACGTAATAAACTAAAAAGTAATCAAGTAAAGTGGCAATGAAAACAATTGCATTTATACCAGTGAGAGGAGGAAGTAAGTCAATACCTCTTAAAAATATAAAATTGTTTTGTGGTAATCCTCTAGTTTGCTGGAGTATTGAGGCATTAGAAAGATGTAAATATGTTGATGAAATAATAGTAGCTACAGATTCAAACCAAATTGCGAATATTGTTTTGAGCAAACCGTATACTAAGACAAAAATTTATCATCGATTAGCAGAGAATGCTAATGATCGTGCAACTACGGAAAGTGTAATGCTTGAATATATTAATTTTGCACAATTATCCAATGATACTACATTTATTTTAGTACAAGCAACATCACCTTTGACTGAGACAATCCATTTTGATGAAGCTTTATTTCTTTATAATAATGGAAAATATGATAGTATTTTAACATGTGTTCGTAATTATCGTTTTTTTTGGAATGAGGATGGAACAAGTAGAAATTATGATTTTAAAAAACGTCCTCGTCGGCAGGATTTTTCAGGTATCTTGATGGAAAATGGGGCTTTTTATATTAGTAAAGTAGAGAATATTTTAAAATCAGGAAATCGTTTAAGTGGAAAAATTGGTATTTATGAAATGCCTGAATATACAGGGTTTGAAATTGACGAACCAGATGATTGGGCAATTCTTGAAACTTTAATGTTAAGTATGTTTAAAGAAAAGAAAAT
>ENA-OQNF01000191-OQNF01000191.1-human-gut-metagenome-genome-assembly--contig:-NODE-191-length-9712-cov-2.981325_pt1 | contig 9712 bp, 9 predicted proteins | sample MGYA00242628_ERZ504878 | MGnify/ENA primary metagenome ERZ504878 (study PRJEB26092, sample SAMD00036383) | human gut metagenome | host: Homo sapiens | study: EMG produced TPA metagenomics assembly of the... | reverse complement strand
GTATTTACGATAAACTGCAGAAGATGGGATATGAATTTACAACAGAAAATATACAGACATATCTCAATGATGTAGCAGGCGTTCGAATAGTTTGTGCGTTTATTGACGATATTTATATGATATCAGATTTGATTACCCAACAGGATGATATTAAAGTTATTGAAATAAAAGATTATATAAAAAATCCAAAATCGAATGGTTATCGAAGCTATCATATGATTGTTGAAATACCAGTATTTTTTGCTAAGGGTAAAACACCTATGCGTGTAGAATTACAGATTCGAACCAATGGTATGGATTTCTGGGCAACATTGGAACATCAACTTCGCTATAAAAAAGGATTGAAGAAATGCCTGGCTATGATGAGATAAGTGAAGAATTACTTCATTCTGCAAGAGCTATCATTGAAGCAGATAATGAAATGCAGAGAATAAAAGACAAAATTGGTATGTTCCACGAAATTTAGGGAGAAAACTGAGCAAGTAGGAAGGTGGAATATATATGAAACAAGATACTTTAGAGGGCAAAGCAAAAACAAAAAATGGGGTAAAACGGCTGTGTTTTTCCATAATCTGCATTCTTCTGGAAGTGATTTTTATTATTACTATCGTAACACGCTTGAATGAATATGCAGAAATCATAAATTTATTTACAAGGATTTTGAGTGGGATCTTGGTTTTGGGATTGTACGCATCAAATAAGACATCCTCTATGAAAATGCCTTGGATCATCTTAATTCTAATTTTCCCAATTATGGGTGTAGGCCTGTATTTGTTGATTGGTTTGAATGGTGGCACACATAAAATGCGTGAGCGATATGCAGAAATTGATAGCAAATTGTTACCAATGCTTCCGGACAGTCAGGAGTGTTTGAGCAAAATAAAAGAAACAATTCCGAAAGCAGGAAATATAGCAAGTTACATACAAAGAAATTCGCAGTATCCAATCTATCAGAATACGGATATTGTGTATTTTGATGAAGCAGTGAAAGGATTAGAGGCACAGCTTAAGGATTTGGAGAAAGCACAGAAGTTTATCTTTATGGAATATCATGCGATAGAAGACGCTGAAGCATGGCATAAGATTCAAGATGTTCTGGAAGAGCGAGTAAAAGCAGGTGTGGAAGTTAGAGTATTCTACGATGATATGGGTTCTATAGGCTTTATTAACACAGATTTTGTGAAAAAAATGGAGACAATAGGAATTCATTGCCGTGTATTCAATCCGTTTATGCCAGGTTTAAATCTGTTTTTGAACAATCGTGATCATAGAAAAATAACAGTTATTGATGGAAAAGTCGGATTTACAGGTGGATATAATCTAGCAAACGAATATTTTAATTACACACACCCGTATGGACAGTGGAAAGATACAGGTATTCGTTTAGAAGGAGATGCTGTTCAGTCGCTTACAGTGACATTTTTAGAAATGTGGAATGCTGTTAGTGAAAAAGCTACGAATGATACTGATTTTAGTAAATACATTATTCATTACGATTATAAAGCACAGCAAAACAGGTTTTTGTTCAGCCTTATGCAGACAGTCCTATGGATAATGAGCAGGTCGGAGAAGAAGTTTATATCAGTATGATAAATAAGGCCGAAAATTACTGTTGGTTTATGACACCATATCTAATTATAACAGACGAAATGACACATGCGTTATGTCTGGCTGCTAAGCGAGGGGTAGACGTAAGAATTATCACACCAGGAATTCCTGATAAAAAAATTCATTTATAATATAACTCGCTCTTTTTATCATGGATTAGTTAAACATGGTGTTCGTGTTTATGAGTGGACTCCTGGTTTCTGTCATGCAAAAATGAGTGTGGCAGATGACTGTATGGCAACTTGTGGAACAATTAATCTGGATTATCGAAGTTTATATCACCATTTTGAAAACGGCTGTTTTATGGCAGATTGTCAGGCAGTTGTGGAAATAAAAAATGATCTGATAAGAACGATGGGAGAATGTCGTGATGTGACAGACCAATATCAAACCGGACGAAGTGCATATTTGCGACTGGGACAATTATTTATGAGATTATTTGCTGGATTGCTATAAGAATCTGATGAAACGACCTTTCAAAAAACAGTTGATTTAGAAGTTAACTGTTTTTGAAAGGCCGTTTTTGCTATATCTAACAGTCTGTTGTACAAAGAAGATTTTGCATGGATGAAAAAACAACCTTGTTGAGGTTAAATTGAGTTTTCCATTGTATTGTATTGCTAATGAATAAGAATAAGAAAAAGAACAGACAATGCTGAATGCACTGGAAACAAGAATATCTGAGTATAGTATGTAAGTTCGTAACAGAATAAAAGGAGCGATTCAAATGAGCAATTTGGAAAATTATATGAAACAGCAAGCAATTTTTTGTGAACAAAATGATAGCATTAGTAAGAATCTGTATTCAGAGTATGGTGTAAAAAGAGGCTTACGAGATGAAAAAGGCCAAGGTGTGTTGACGGGGCTTACAAATATTTCTGATATAAAAGCTTTTGAATATCGTGATGGAGTAAAGAGTCCATGTGATGGCGAGTTATCTTATCGTGGTTATAATATAAAAGATTTAGTAACAGGAAGTAAAGGAAAAAGGTTTGTCTTTGAAGAAGGAGCATATCTTCTTTTATTCGGAGAATTGCCAACTGATACACAGTTAATGGAATTTCAGGGAAGACTATCTGATTGTATGGAACTACCGACTAACTTTACCAGAGATGTCATTATGAAAGCACCTACATCAGATATTATGGGTTCTATGACTCGAAGTATTCTTACATTGGGCTCTTACGATAAGGAAAAAGAAAGTCTTGAAATTCCGAATGTGCTAAGGCAGAGTATGCAGTTGATCGCAGCATTTCCTATGTTAGCAGTATATGCATACCATGCTTATTGTCATTATGAAAAAAACGAAAGTATGTATATTCATAGACCTGAAAAAGATTTATCTATTGCTGAAAATTTCCTGCGCCTATTAAGACCAGATACAAAATTCACAGAACTGGAAGCAAGAGTACTGGATATAGCATTATTGTTACATATGGAACATGGTGGTGGTAACAATTCTACATTCACTACACGGGTAGTAACATCTTCAGGTTCAGATACTTATTCTGTTATTTCAGCAGCAATGTCATCCTTAAAGGAAAAAAACATGGCGGTGCAAATCTGATGGTAATGAATATGATGGATGATATTAAAAGTCATGTGAAAGATTATGAAGACGAAGAGGAAATTGCATCATATCTGAGTAAGATTTTGAAGAAAGAGGCGTTTGATCAGAAAGGACTTATTTATGGAATGGGACATGCTGTATATTCTATTTCAGATCCGAGAGAAAGGGTGTTCAAAGGCTTTGTAGAACAACTCGCAAGGGATAAAGGACGTGAGAAAGATATGACCCTTTATAACAATATTGAGAAGATTGCACCTAAGTTGATTGCAAAGCAGCGTCAGATATTCAAAGGAGTAAGTCCTAATATAGATTTCTATAGTGGTTTTGTGTATGACATGTTGAATATTCCAAGAGAATTGTACACGCCATTATTTGCGATAGCAAGAATTGCTGGTTGGAGTGCACATCGCCTGGAAGAATTGATAACTACAGATAAGATCATTCGCCCGGCATATAAGAGTCTAGTCAGCAAAAAAGAATATATAGAAAGAGAGGAACGATAATATGGGAGCAGGAACCAGTGCAGAGGAGTTTTTTTTAAAGAGTCATCAATGTTGAAAGTATATTTGAATTTGTCGAAAGAACAGATTATTTGTTTCTTTATAGTATAAAGGAATGTGTTGAAAAATCAGACTGTCATGAAGGAGTATATCTTTCAGAAGTGGCAGAATACATGAAATTATCGATTCCAGAAACATCTAAGATGGTAAAAAGTCTTGAAAATAAAGGATATATTATCTGGAAATTAGATGAAAAAAAGAAAGAACATACCTTGTTTTGTACGAACAAGGCAATTGAATTAAGTAATTGTCAGAAAGAAAAAATGATAGAAGCTTATGAAAAAATCATATCGAATATACAAGAAGATGACCTGGCAGTTACACGGTGTACATTGAGAAAAATCCGACAGCTTATGGAAGAAATAAAATAGTGATTAATACAACGGAGTAAGAAAAGCTCCTTCATATATTAGAATAAAAATATGACTGTTTCTTTAAAAAGAAGCCGGTCATATTTTTTTATGAAAAATAAATTTTGTTGAGGTTAAATTGAGATTGACTTTGTATTGTATAAGTATGAAATAAAAAGGAATCAGGTGATGTACAATGAAAAAGCATAAAATATGTAAAATCCTTCTTGTTATACTGGCAATTTTTTTATGTGTGGCTTTTTATGAATTGCTCGGAATCTGCGTTGCATATAAAAAGCAGCCGGAAGTGTCCAATACAACCAAAAAAGAAACAAAAAATGGGTCATGGAACGAATGCAGTGAAAATACAGAACGGGCAGTAATCATAGAAAAGAATCCAGAAGCGCTTTTACAAAGAGTGCGTTTGATCAAGAATGCAAAAAAGGAAATTATTCTTTCTACTTTTGCATTTCAATCCGATGAAAGTGGAAAATTGATTTTAGGAGCACTGCATGATGCGGCAGACAGAGGTGTACATATTCGTCTGTTAGTAGATGGAATGGAGAGCTGGATTGATATGGAAGGAAATCCGTATTTCTATGGATTATCTTCCCATGAGAATGTTGAAATTAAACTGTATAATAAGGCCAATCCGTTGAAACCGTGGAAAATGATGGGTAGAATGCATGATAAATATTTGATTGCAGATGGAAAGAGATATATTCTTGGGGGAAGAAATACATACAATTATTTCCTGGGTGATTTTCCGGGACATAAGAACTATGACAGAGACGTGTTAGTGGTTTGCGATGAACCTGAGAAAGAAAATTCAGTTAACCAGTTGTCAGAGTATTTTGAAACCATATGGAATCAGGAAGACAGTGGTTATTTTCATAACAATAAAAAACTGGCAAATAGAAAATCTGTAAAGAACGCAGTTTTAGAGCTGCAGAACAGCTATCAGAAATATTTTGAAGAGAATAAGGAAAGAATCTGCGAGACCGATTATACGGACGAAACTTTTGAGACAGAAAAGATTACATTAGTGTCAAATCCTATTCACACAGGTTCCAAAGAACCAGTAGTGTGGTATCAGTTGGGAGAATTGATGAAAAATGCAAAAAATCGTGTGAAGATCCACACGCCATATATTATCTGTAATGATATGATGTATAATACATGGGAGGAGATTGCAGAGAACGTTTCAGATTTTTCTATCATGACAAATTCAGTTGCGAATAATGGGAATCCATTTGGGGCTGCCGATTATGCGAAAAACAGAAATAGAATCTTAAGTACAGGAATTAATATCTGGGAATATGAAGGCGGTTATTCATACCACGGAAAAAGTATTCTGATTGACGATGATCTGTCTGTAATCGGTTCCTTTAATATGGACATGAGAAGTGCATATCTGGATACGGAACTGATGCTTGTAATTCGCAGTAAAGATATTAATAAACAGTTGGAAGAGGGCATGATGGAATATGAAAGAGTGTCCCGCCAGGTATTGGAAGATGGAACCTATCGTGATCCATATCATGTAGAGCCAATCGAATTAACAAAGAAACGTCAGAGAAAAATATTTTTGGTACAGCATCTGCTTGGATGGGCAAGGTATCTGTTTTAATAAGGAGGAAGGAAAACGTGTTTCAAATATTGATTGTAGAAGATGATAAAGAATTAAGCCAGCTATTCCAAAAAGTGCTTGAGAAGAATGGATATCAAGTCAAAAGTGCATCGGATGGAGCACAGGCATTAGAAGTATTGGTTAAGGAATATATTGATCTGATCATTTCTGATATTATGATGCCGGTTATGGATGGCTATGAACTGGTGTCAGAACTTCGTTCAGCAGGATATCAGATACCAGTGCTTATGATCACTGCGAAAGGTTCCTTTGATGATATGCGCCAGGGATTTCTTTCGGGAAGTGACGATTATATGGTAAAACCGGTAAATGTGAATGAAATGGTTTTAAGAGTCGGAGCACTGCTTCGCCGTGCACAGATACTGAATGAACACAAAATTGTCATCGGTTCAACAGAGTTTGATTATGATGCAATGACGGTTACAACTGATAAGGAAAGTCTTGTTTTGCCTAAAAAAGAATTCCTGCTTTTATATAAGCTTGCAGCTTCGCCAGGCAGAACATTTACAAAACAACAGTTGATGGATGAAGTATGGGGATACGAGACGGAGGCAGACCCACATACGATAGAGGTACATATAGGAAGAATCAGAGAGCGTTTTAAAGATAACCCTGATTTTGAAATCGTAACAATGCGTGGAATTGGATACAAGGTGGTGAAAAAATAATGGAACAAAAGAAAGAAAAAGGATTGCGGATCCGATCCTGTCTGACTGGTGCAATCTGGCTGGCACTTGTATTTTCAACAGTCATATCTGCGTTATTATTTGCTTTTTTGAATCATTTTTTTAATCTGCCGGGCAGCATACCTGTGCTTGGCTGGCTTTTGATTTTCAATACATTGATTGCAGGGCTGATCACTTCCTTTATCAATGCAAAGTTACTGGAACCAATTACCAGACTTAGTAAAGCAATGAAGGAAGTTTCTCAGGGAGATTTTGAACAGCATTTGGAAACGAACAGCCGTATAGCAGAAGTTGGAGAATCTTATCAAAGTTTTAACGTATGACAAAAGAACTTCGTGCAACAGAGGTGCTGCAGATGGATTTTGTATCTGATGTTTCTCATGAGTTTAAGACCCCGATTAATGCCATTGAAGGATATACAATGCTGCTTCAGGGAGAAGAACTGTCTCCGGATCAAGAGGAATATGTAGAAAAAATCTTATTTAACACCCAAAGACTTTCCGGATTGGTTGGTAATATTTTGCTGTTATCCAAGTTAGAGAATCAGAATATACCAATGAAAAAAACAGAATATCGTCTGGATGAACAGATCCGCCAGGCATTTCTTTCATTGGAAACAAAATGGACAGAAAAAGAAATTGGTTTTCAGGTAGAATTGGAGGAAGTTAAATATACTGGGAATGAAGGACTTTTTATGCATATCTGGATAAATCTTTTGGATAATGCGATTAAGTTCAGCCCTTCAAAGGGGACAATTACGATGTTTCTGAAACAAGAACAGGATTCTGTTAAGTTCATTCTGGAAGATGAAGGACCAGGAATAGAGGATGATGTAAAATCCAGAATATTTGACAAGTTCTATCAGGTAGATGGATCTCATAAAGCAGAAGGAAATGGCCTAGGTCTTGCACTTGTAAAACGGATTGTAGATAGTGCCGGAGGAACAATCAAAGCAGAAAACCGTGAATATGGTGGATGCAGATTTGTTATAGAGCTGCCAAAGCAGAAAGATGAGATTATATAGTTTTAAGATAAATTAGAAGATGGGAGGATTTATATGACATTTTTATCAGGAGTTGCTAGTTTAAATCAGACAGGTTCTAAAAACCTGCTGAAAAAGAGTGAAACACTAAAAGAAAAATTATATCATATGTGGGTATATCTGGTGAAGATAGCTGTTACAATGGCATTTTGTTTTTTCTTGTTAGTATTTTCAGCATCCTATTTGGAAATGAGAACAGCATTGTAGGTGTAGTAGTCTTATTATGTCTCATGGTGTTTAGAAATGCGGATCTGGGGATCCACACCGGACAATCTACGATGCTTTTGGCTTTGTTCTTTGTAATTATGACTGTATGTCCGCATTTAGCAAATCAGTTTTCACCGGTATTGGGAATGCTGTTAAATATTGCGGCACTGGCTGTGTTGATTCTGTTCGGATGCCATAATCCATTCATGTTTAATCAATCTACATTGGTTCTTGGGTATCTGCTGCTATATGGTTATGATGTTACGGGAAAAAGCTATCAGATGCGATTAGTCGGAATGGCTTTAGGTGCAGCACTTACCTGCTTCGTATTTTATCGAAATCATAAAAACAGAACTTATAAAAGAAATCTGAAAGATCTGATACAAGAATTTGATATCACTTCTTCCAGAACAAAATGGCAGATATGTCAGATTTTATGCGTACCGATTGTCCTTTGCATTGCAGAACTTTGTAATATGCCACGTGCAATGTGGGCTGGTATTGCGGCCATGTCCGCGATTTTGCCGTTTATGGAAGATATGCACTACAGAGTCCGTAAAAGGATTGTCGGAAATATTGCAGGTGTTATATGTTTTACAGTATTATATTTTCTGCTTCCTTCGTCAATCTATGCATATATAGGAATTCTTGGTGGAATCGGTGTAGGATTTTCAGCACAATATGGCTGGCAGGCAGTATTTAACACATTTGGTGCTTTAGCCATTGCTGCAGAGACATATGGACTACAAGGAGCGGTTAGTCTTAGAGTGAGTCAAAATGTTTTTGGTGTTGTGTTTGCTTTAGCATTTTGTGTTATATTTTATTGGTTTATGCCTAAAAAAAGGAAAGTGAGGTGACCGTACATGCAGAGTGAAGTGAATCAGGAAGAAAATTTGAATAGAATTATTACGGTTCCTAATCTTCTTTCTTTTTTCGGCTTTGTCTGATTCCGGTAATTATATGGAGTTATTGTGTAAAGAAAAATCCTCGAATGAATGCAGGGAAGTGACCGAAAAGTACCGCACAGGACGGAGTGCATATTTATGGCTCGGACAGTTGTTTATGAGATTGTTTGCAGGACTATTATAGCAGAAAGAAGAGGTGTTCGATATGTGTACAGCAGCAACTTATAAAACAAAAGATTTTTATATGGGCAGAACGCTTGATTATGAATTTTCCTATGGGGAACAGATCACGATAACGCCAAGAAATTACGAATTTGATTTCCGGTTTGCCGGGAAGATAAAAAGCCATTATGCTTTGATCGGAATGGCATTTGTTGCAGGAGGTTATCCGCTTTATTATGATGCTGTTAATGAAAAAGGCCTTGGAATGGCAGGTCTTAATTTTGTCGGCAATGCGGCATATGAAGAGGCTTTGCCGGAAGATGAAACAGAAGTCAGCCAGGTGGCACAGTTCGAGTTCATCCCATGGATCCTTACACAGTGTGCTACTGTAGCAGAGGCGAGAGAGAAGCTGGCAGCAATGAGACTGACAGGTACAGCATTCAGTGAACAGCTGCCGACAGCACAGCTTCACTGGATCATTGCAGACAAAGACTCCTGTATCGTTGTTGAGTCTATGAAAGATGGGCTGCATGTATATGATAATCCGGTAGGAGTGCTTACCAATAATCCACCATTCCCGAGTCAGATGTTTGCACTGAATAATTATGCCGGAGTATCCAGAAAACAGCCGGAGAGTACTTTTGCAGGAGTATTACAGCTTGATGCATATAGCAGAGGAATGGGTGGAATGGGAATACCTGGAGATCTTTCCAGCCAGTCAAGATTTGTGAAAGTTGCCTTTACAAAATTAAATTCGATCTCCGGTGAAGAAGAGGATGAGAGTGTAAGTCAGTTCTTCCATATCTTAGGATCCGTAGATCAGCAGCGTGGATGCTGTGAGGTGACAGAAGGCAAATATGAGATCACGATATACACGTCCTGTTGTAATACAAGACAAAAGGTATTTACTATTTAATACGACTTATGATAATCATCAGATCACAGCGGTTGACATAGCATGACGGAAAATC
>ENA-OQNF01000190-OQNF01000190.1-human-gut-metagenome-genome-assembly--contig:-NODE-190-length-9722-cov-2.996040_pt1 | contig 9722 bp, 9 predicted proteins | sample MGYA00242628_ERZ504878 | MGnify/ENA primary metagenome ERZ504878 (study PRJEB26092, sample SAMD00036383) | human gut metagenome | host: Homo sapiens | study: EMG produced TPA metagenomics assembly of the... | reverse complement strand
TTTAAGTAAACGAAATAGGTGATACCATCTATATCAAAGAAGTGGAGAAATACGGACAAGAACAATTACTGGCCATGGTAGCACATGGTGACATAGACTATGCCGTATGCGACGAGAGCATTGCCAAAGCTTCCATCAATGATTTTCCACAATTGGATATAGAAACAGCCATCAGCTTCTCACAATTCTATTCATGGGGAGTAAGCAAACATTCTCCAATATTGCTTGACAGCCTGAATTCCTGGTTAAATGATTACGTCAAGACTCCTGCATTCAAACTGTTGCGCAAGAAATATTACAATAACTGATTTTTATCCAGCTGAAATTGCAAAATAGTCCTATCTTTGCAATATAAATTGTTATTATTTTAAGCGGAATGACAAAAAGTTATTACCATGGTTAAATTAGACAAAGTAAAATGGGGCTTCATCGGTTGCGGAGAAGTGACCGAGAAGAAAAGCGGACCAGCCTTTGCCCTGATCGAAGGTTCAGAGGTAGTGGCTGTAATGAGCCGTGACAAGAAAAAGCTCAATCATACGCCAAAAGACACAACATTCCCCGCTGGTACTCCGATCCGCAGCAGTTAATAGGAGATGAAGATGTCAATGCTATTTATATAGCCACTCCCCCTTCCTCTCATGCCACTTTCGCCATTATGGCTATGAAGGCAGGAAAGCCCGTGTATATTGAAAAACCAATGGCAGCCAGCTATGAGGACTGCGCACGCATCAACCGCATATCACAAGAAACTGGTATCCCTTGTTTCGTCGCTTACTACAGACGTTATCTTCCCTATTTCCAAAAAGTACGCCAAATGGTAGAGGATGGTGAAATAGGTAATGTCATCAATATACAGATACGTTTCGCCCAGCCTCCCCGTGATTTGGATTACAACAGCACCAACCTGCCCTGGCGTGTACAACCTGATATTGCCGGCGGCGGTTATTTCTATGATCTGGCTCCTCACCAGCTGGATTTATTACAAGATATGTTCGGCTGTATTCTCGAAGCCCAAGGATACAAGAGCAACCGTGGCGGGTTATATCCGGCAGAAGATACGATAAGTGCCTGCTTCAAATTTGATTCCGGTCTGCCGGGATCAGGATCATGGTGTTTTGTCGCCCATGAATCGGCCAAGGAAGACCGTATAGAAATCATCGGAGACAAGGGGATGATCTGTTTTTCCGTTTTTCACTTACGATCCCATCGCCCTGCATACTGAAAGAGGACGCGAGGAATTTCTTCCCGAAAATCCCCCTCATGTACAACTTCCGCTCATAAAAGCCGTAGTAGAACACCTGCAGGGAAAAGCTGTCTGTACCTGCGACGGCATCAGTGCGACACCCACCAACTGGGTAATGGACCGTATACTTAATAAACTCTGATTTCCGCCTATGGACATCCGTAAATTATGCCTGCTCTGTCTGTCTTTTCTTTCTGCCTTTAATGTATATGCACAAGCGGAAAAGAAAGACTCGACAGTACAGGACAACAAGGGTGTTCTCATTACATTGACTGACGGAATAGCAACGACTGTCCGCCATACCGGAAGAAAAATAAGGAAAGTAGGAAAAGAATTCAATGCGATTGACACTACCTATATCTCGCCCAACCTTTACAATCTGGCTTTCATGCTGGAATCCAGCAGTTGGTACGAATACTATCGGTTAGGTAGTAAAGGAAACAACGGCGAACAAAGTTTGGGATTCTCCCCCAATGCCAGTTTCAAGCTGGGAGTCTATTTCGGATGGCGCTGGATATTTCTAGGATATTCTTTCGATGTAAAAGATATTTTCGGCGGACATAAAAACAAGGCAAAGAAAACCGAAATGGCACTGAATCTTTATAGTTCCAAATTTGGTGTGGATTTATATTACAGAAAGACAGGAAGCGATTTCAAGATACGTTCTTCCAGCGGTTTTGATCTGAATACTCCCATTAAAAATTTGAATTTCAACGGATTGCAAAGTAAAATCAAAGGACTGAACGCCTATTGGATTTTCAATTATAAAAAATTCTCTTATCCGGCAGCCTATAGCCAGTCCACCAACCAGCGTAAAAGCGCGGGTTCCCTGATGGCGGGCTTTTCTTATTCCCAGCACAACATATCTTTTGATTTACGAAAAGCTTCCCGGTGAAGTGAGAGTCCAACTACATGATGCTTTACTTTTCAAGAAAGTGAAATATTCTGATTACAGCATCAACGTGGGTTATGGCTATAACTGGGTATTTGCAAAAAACTGGGTTTCCAATCTTTCACTCTTACCGGCCATTGCCTATAAAAAATCAAAAATAGACGATACACCTAATACTGACAATCATTGGATAAAGGATATCAATTTTGACCTGATAACACGTGCTGCCGTGGTCTATAACACCAACAAATATTTTATAGGAGCTTCGTTGGTGATGCATACATACGACTATCGAAAAAAGGACTTCTCCCTCACTAATACTTTCGGAACTGTCCGTATATATGCAGGATTCAACTTTTGGAAAAAGAAAGAGTTCCGTGATAAATAGGAGGAGGATGACAAAAACGGAAAGTGAAAAAAGAGAAATGAAGAATCCAATCACATCCATTTGTTCTCACAAGATCCCTCACCATGACTCAAAATGACAGAATCCGTGATTACACAACAGAATCCTGACATACCTTCATTCATTAAAGTCTATCTATTTCATCTATAGACAAGCCTGTAGCTTGAACAATAACAGCAATAGGAATATTCAAAGATTTCAAGTTACGGGCTGTAGCTATTTTTTCTTCTTAGCGACCTACCATGATACCTTCCTCACGTCCTTCTACACGACCTTCCTCTAATCCTTCTAATTTAGCGGTACTCAATACATCATTTTGTATCATCAATGCATCCAGATGCCGATCATAAGCCAGTTTATCAGCCTTATTCATATTATAATAAATAAGTTTCTGTCTCGCCTCCTCCAATCCGGGAGTCGTTGTATCCGGACGGATAGTTCCAGTCTTAAGATATTCTATCCATTCTTCCAAAGGAGTAACCGCCACTTTATTAAACTCATTCACACGAATAAGAAAATATTCAGGAAATATTTCGGCAGGCAATTTGCGGATAATAGCCCCTTGTTCTTTAGTGGTTACTTTCAAACAGTCACCAGTATGGACACCGAGGAATGTATTCTGACCATGGTAGAGGTAATCATTTCCTTGGACCAATATCAAAATAAAGAATACTGATAGAATACACTTTCTTGACATTTGCATAAATTCCACCTAAATCTATATGTTCGGTTATTGCTTTTGCTACTCCATAAAGTATTCGTTCAAGATAATATAACTCCCGCGTATTCTGCACTTCCACTAGTATTATTTCATCCTTGCTATTACGGGCTTTAATATCTACCCGGTTGAACTTATCATCCTCCCGTTGCTGGTTACCTTCGCTCTCAAGGATTTCCATGATTTGAATCTTCTCACCCAAAAGTACGGTAAGAAAACCTTCCAGGACACCAAAATTGGCTTTGTTGCGTAAAAGACGCTTGATTGCCCAATCAAACCGTATGTATTTATCTTTCTGTTCCATAAAAACCTCTTTTTACAAAGATAACCCTTTTGTTTGAAAACCAGGATGAAACATTAGCAAAAAATATACCGGAAAGCAATAAAGCATTCCCGGTATATCACAAGTTAATTATATTAGACTCACAATTAATTCTTAGAAACGAGCACCGACAGTCAAAAGCAACTGATGCCGTTCATTGTCCACTTTAGTTGCCGGAAGATCTATATCATCAAAAGCATAAAAGTTTGATTTATACATATCATATTTATATGCCAAATCCGCATAAATTACACTGCCACGGTATCCAAGACCAAACGTAAATGTATTCTTAGACTCCGTATTATTAAAATCAGTACGCGTGCTATATAAAGACAAGGCACTATAAGCATCTTTAGAAAAAAGCAGCCGAAGAGTAATTATATCCTGCACGAATGCTAAACTCAGGTATAATCCTCGTTTCCATTCCGATACGGAAAGTATGGACACCTTTCAAATAATTCTCAACGCTGGGCTGATCTCCCAATTCATAACCATCCACATCCTTGAGCTTACTGGAAGAATAATCCTGATATTCATATTCCGCACCTACTGCCACTGCACCCGCAAAAGTAGTACCTGCGCTGACATTAAATTTCCACGGAGTGGTAAGATTATAATCATAGGTCAAATAATCATATTCCGGAGTTACCAGAAAATCACTCAATGTCTGGTTATAGGGTGCCTCACAAGCTAAAATATTAGAAGATAAAGCGGCATTATAGCTTTCTCTTAAATCATACCATGTAGGCGTGTGCACAGCAAATCCCAAACGGAAAGGGGAACTTTCTATAGGCCGTATAATAACACCCAATTTTAAATCCATACCAGTCCCTTCCAGCCTATAATAATTATCCAATGTATACCCCCCATTATCCGCACCGTTATCATCATTCAAATTTTCCGTATAAGAAGTATAACGATCATAATTCACATCATAGACCCCCAGGGTAGCTCCTAAATAGACCCTATCTTCAATATTGAATGAAACATTAAAATCATATTGACTGATACCTCCTGTTTCCTTACTAAAGAAGTTATTGTTAAAACCATTCCACCCCCATGGAGCATGAATATTCTTTTCAGAATCATTAACCCAGTCAACCACACCGGTTCTCACCCCCATTACTCCTAAAACAGGTAACTGATTCCAATATTTGGTATAAGGATTCTTCACATCCAGTATGTCATTAAACTCGCTTTCCGTCAATCCATATCGTTCCATCTCCTGAGCCAGCTGGAAGCTTTGTGACAAATTATCCAACGCCCCTCCCATAGAGAAAAGGCGATTGAAGTTTTTACTTTTATGGTAATTGAATCCGAAATTCACAAAACGCAAAGAAGTATTATTGCCTATCTTATTGCTATAAACAAATCCAATCTGGTCAAATGAAGCGCGCGTTTTGTTTTCATTCATTGACACACCACTAAAGTTACTCTTTGTCGAAGTATTATTAAAACCAAAAGAAATAGACACGTCATTACTACGAAAAATGCCGATACCCGCAGGGTTGGAGCTTATGACAGATATATCACCGCCCAAAGCTCCCATGGCACCACCCATACCAACAAATCGTGCTGTTCCATTCAAGTCATTCCCCAGCAACTTTTCCGCATCATAAGCATTTTGTGCGCTTGCCGTTGTCATTGCCAACAACGCACAAGCGGTTACTATTACTTTATTTTTCATACATCAATTCTATTAAATTCAACTGTCTAGTTTAATCTACCACTTATCTGGTACGCGATCTGCCGCCACCACTTGAACGGGAAACACCGCCACCGGAACTGCGAGAAGCACCACCGCCACTAGAAAAACTACTACGGGAAGAAGAAGTTCCACTACTACGGTAAGAGTTAGACGAACTATTACGAGAAGGACTACTGCTACGAGAGTATGAACTGCTACGAGAATTCGAAACGCCACTATTGTTACGATAAGCGCCACGACTTGCAGCCCCTGTTCTCTGATAAGCAGATCCTGCTGCATTTCCCACACTGCTCCGAGTACTGCTTGGTCTGGTATAGGAAGAACCCCTTCCTTCTGTCGGACGTGAATACGAATTACCCGGACGAACTCCTGCTGCCTGACTTGGTGAAAGAGTTTCTCCGGTACGGGTTCTGATAGCACTTCTATTAGGACGAACCGAATTTACACTGTTAGATCCCGAAACCACTCTTCCTGATGAAGAACCGTTACGTGTTGCGGTACGATAACTATTAGCACTATTACGGACATTTTGTCTGGAATTTCCTACGTATGAATTACGACTATTCCTATCATAACTATTCACGTAATTATTCCGGCTTGGGCGTGAAGAACTATAGCTATTGGTATATCTTCCGGCATGTATCCCCGGGTTACGTCTGCTTGAGCCATACCATCCATGACTACCTCCCCAGTAGCCACCACCCCAACCGTGACCAAAGTAATGCGGATAATAATGGTGATGGTGATAATGGTAGCCCCAATAGCCACCCCAGTAGCCGCCACCCCAATAACCGGGATAGTACCAACTATTGTAGTACCATGGCGAACTCCATCCCCAACTGAATCCCCAACTGGCGCCATATGGATAATTCCAACGCCAATCCCACCATAAGCGGTTCGTGTAAGTGGGAAAGACGTATGCATACAATCCGTCATCATATACATTCCAATCCCATGAAGGCAAACCGTAAACTACATCCCAATAGAGCGGACTGCTTACCGGAATGGCGTAACGGGGATTGCGGAAACGGACGATACGCATCGCGTATTCATAATCGTCTTGAGAACCCTCAAAACCATTAACCCATTCTCCTCTCTCATTCAAAGGTTTCTCCTCAATATACAAGGTATCATTCTCCATCGAGAAATTATTATCACGTGAAGTATAACGACGATTATACTCATCCACATCGCGAACCTTTCCTTTCACATCCTTCACCACCACTGTAGAACCGGGGGCTGCGTAAACAGTAGTCGTGTTCTGCTTCTGCGGAACCACCACTTTCACCTCTTGCTTAACCTCCTCTTTCTTTTCAGCTTTTTTCTTAGGGATGAAATAAAGGTCGTCATCAACGCTTTGTGACATTGCCAAGTAAGGCAAGCACACCATCATAAGCGAAGCTAATACAATCTTTTTCATACTCGTACCTGTTTTATTTGTTATTCTATCTACTTTTTCTAGTGCAAAGATAGTCAGAGGTTTTACTTCATAACAGAGAAAATCCCTATTAGTTAGTAGGGATTCCCCTATTTTAGTAGCAAAGTTCAAAGATTTTATCTATTTTTGCAATTGCTATGAAAAAGTGGGAGGATACATATACTGCTGCTGTCTCTATTGCTTTGCATCTCTTGCCGCTATGAACAGCAAAGTTACCCGCCACTGATGGAGCGGGCAGTTCAACTAATGGAAACTCATCCTGACAGTGCACTAGCTTGTTTGGATTCTCTCAGTATATCCACCACCGAATGGCCTGAAGAGCTTCATATATATTACTTATTGCTCACTGTCAAAGCCAAAGACAAGCTCTATATTCCGGTTACTTCCGATACTTTGATTAACCGTATAATTAGTTTTTATGAAGACAAACAGGATGACCCACACCTGATGGAAGCTTATTATTATAAAGGTAGTACCTATCGGGATATGAAAGATGCGCCACGAGCCGTTGATGCTTTCTTGCGTGCAGCCGAAATAGGGAAAAGATGTTCTAATGATACGCTGAATGGACGCATATACGGGCAGCTTGCCAGCCTTTTTTGCCTTTCAAAGATTGTATCATGAAAGTATGGAAGCTACTCAACAAGCTTATAAATATAATTTAGCTTGCCATAATTATAAAGGCATGGCTTTCGGTCTGAGGGACATGGCACGCATATACGATACAAACAACCAAAAAGACAGTGCGGAAATCTATTACCGGAAAGCATACACATTGATGAAAGAAAAAGTTTCTCTGGTTAAAGCTTGCAGTATCGGCGATGAAATGGCCGGTTTTTATTACAACCAAGGGAAAACAGACTCTGCCGAAATTATAGCAAAGCAGGTACAAGCCCACCATCCTAGTTCACTTAGTCATTTAGTTCTTGGCAAAGTGTATTATCAAAGGCAAATGTTCGATTCCGCATCCGTTTATCTTCAAAAGGTAATTTCCGGAAATGGCATTTATAACAAAAGTACTGCCTTTTCTATTCTAGCTGCCATATCAGAAAAGCAAAAAAAATATCCGGAAGCCTATCTATACGCCTCTCTTTGCATCAATGCATTCGATTCTCTTTTTCAGATCACAAAAACCGAAAGAGGTAAATAAAAATCCATTCCTTATATAATTATAATCTATCTGAACAAGAAAATCAGCGGCTGCAATCGAAGACAGAACGACAGAAACTTTTACTGTTCCAGTTATTGTTTGTAGCAAGTCTCCTGATTGGTATTGTAATTTACCTGCTTCACCGTTTACGCGAACGCCGCCGCAAATATACAATCAGAGAACAACAACTACAACAGATTTTTGCAGAACAGGAAGCCCAAAGCAGCCGGCGCATTCTAGAAAACGAGCAACAGATAACCCTATTGAATGAACAACTGCAATCGGCCATGTTGGAAAATGACACATTCAAACATTCCCTGCTGGAAGCTCAAACAAAAAGACTGGGAGCAACCAACGAACAAATACGTGCCATCCGGAACGAACAGGAAATGCGTTTACTCGCCTTCCGACATTCGGACATCTATCTTCATTTCCACCATGCCACCCAAAGTTCCGAAATAACGGAAAGGGATTGGAAACAATTAAGTGAAGCTATAAATAGCACTTTTCCTAACTTTCTGCGACAGCTGTATGCACTCTATCCTCAATTATCCGAACACGAACTACATATCTGCTATTTAATTAAGATCGAACTCAAGAGAAGCATTATCGCAGAATTACTCAACCGTTCTGTCTCTGCCATTACAAATTCTCTTTCCCGCCTCTACCAAAAAATCTATAGCGAGAAGGGAACGGCACAACAAATGGAAGGAATTATCCAAGAATTGTAACGACCCATATGGAAAAATTCATCTGCCAATGGGTAAAAATTGGTATTTTCTCAAGAATGCACAAGCATATATTACTTGTATATCAGCCTGTTATATAAAAGTATAGAAAAAGTAAAATGTATTTTTTCATTTCTTTTCTCCAATAGCTATACCTTTACTATCGTAAAAATAATACGTTGACTACAAACTTGTGTTATAGTATAACGTAATATTGATTACAACTTTTAGAATCATACCTCCGTCTAAATTTATGATTAAACAATATATAATATGTACAAACACATTCCTTTATTACCCAACAGTATGATTACTATGAATACTTTAAAATTATTTTTATGCGTATGCCTGATGCCCGGTTTTTCACTTTACGCTCAAGTTCGCATACATGGTAAAGTAACCGACTTAGACAATCAGCCTTTAGCTTATAGCACAGTTCGGTTATTAAAAACAGACTCAGCCTTCATCTCGGGTACAACAACAGACACATTAGGATATTACCAGTTCACAAATGTACAGCCGGACAAGTATTTGTTAGCATTCAGTACAATAGGATACAAACCGCAAATAATACCGGCAAGTGTTTCAAACCAAGATACACAACTACCTGTAATTACCTTGGAAAGTGACAATGTAATACTGAATGAAGTCGTGGTAAAAGGAAGTTCCTATGTCAGAAAGACTGATCATGTATTGGTCATTCCCGACAAGCAACAGGTGAAACATGCCGGTACAGGCTATGACCTTTTGTACAACTTGATGATTCCCAGCTTGGAAGTGAACAAACGGACAGGGAAAGTAAGCACTTTTGGTGGTGAAGTGGCACTATATATAAACGGAGAAAAAGCTGAATATGAGGAAGTGCAAAACCTACGCCCACGCGATATCAAGAATATAGAATATTATGACACCCCGACAGGAAAATATGCCGGTGATGTAGCTTCCATCAATTATATAACCAAGGAACGAACATCAGGTGGATATGTATCATTAGACGGCAAACAAACCATCGGTTATCTGATGGGTAATTATAATATAGGGACTAAACTGATGCATGGAAACAACAGCTATTCAGTGTTAGGAGGCTATATTACCCAAAAATATGACGGAGTAAAAA
>ENA-OQNF01000189-OQNF01000189.1-human-gut-metagenome-genome-assembly--contig:-NODE-189-length-9788-cov-3.220888_pt1 | contig 9788 bp, 9 predicted proteins | sample MGYA00242628_ERZ504878 | MGnify/ENA primary metagenome ERZ504878 (study PRJEB26092, sample SAMD00036383) | human gut metagenome | host: Homo sapiens | study: EMG produced TPA metagenomics assembly of the... | reverse complement strand
TCACCACGTTCACCTTCTTTGATAGTACCGTCTACACCGGCATTCACAATCGGTTTGATAAACTCGTCGTTACCCCTTCATCATAAGATTCCTGCATAGCCTGCACCATGTCGGTAGCTTTCTTACCAATGCCGTTTACCAGCAGGTCATACGCTTCTTTCACACGTTCCCAACGTTTGTCACGGTCCATAGCATAATAACGGCCAATGATGGAAGCCACTTTACCGGCAGACTTGGCGCAATGCGCTTCCAGTTGTTCGATAAAGCCTTTACCACTCTTCGGGTCTGTGTCACGTCCATCCATAAAGCAATGAACGAAAGTGTTCTCAATATTATATTCTTTAGCAATATCGCAAAGTTTGAACAGATGGTCCAGAGAGCTATGTACGCCACCATCCGAAGTCAGTCCCATAAAATGAACATTCTTTCCGTTTCTTTTGCGTAAGAGAAAGCTGAAACGATCTCCGGGTTCTTCAGGATGCTGTTGTCACGACAAGAGAGGTTGATTTTCACCAAATCCTGATAAACTACGCGTCCTGCGCCGATATTGAGGTGACCCACTTCCGAGTTACCCATCTGTCCGTCGGGCAAACCTACGTTTTCACCGCTGGCCTGTAACTGAGAGTGAGGATAGGTCTCCATCAGATAATCCCAGTAAGGAGTAGCAGTGTTGAAGATTACGTCATCTTTCCCGTGGTCGCCTAATCCCCAACCATCAAGAATCATTAAAAGGGCTTTCTTACTCATAATATTCTAAAATTAAATTGTCGTTCTATTTTTCGGGTGCAAAGGTACAAAAAAGTTAATTACGAACACGTTTAATCTATGTTAAGCAATCTCCCCGCCGGACAAAAAGGAAGAAAAAATGCCGCAGATTTGAAATGATTTCCTTATTTTTGCGCTGCTTTAAAAATAAAACAGAATATGGACGATTCAAACCCGCGAACGTACAACAGTATTAACTAACACGAACAGAGTCATTCTGCGGTAATGCCTCTGCTCGGACATTAACAAACGAAAGGAGGCAATAAGATGCGAACATATCTTTATTGTGAGGCCGGCTTTGTGGAAAAAGCACAATGGCTTCCTAACAGCTGGGTAAATGTAGTATGCCCGAATAATGATGACTTTGAATTTCTAACTCAAACTCTCAACGTACCCGAATCATTTCTTAATGACATAGCCGATACGGACGAACGTCCGCGTACGGAGACGGAAGGCAATTGGCTGCTGACCATACTTCGCATCCCGATGCAAAGCAGCCAGCATGGAATTCCGTTCATCACAGTGCCCATAGGCATCATTACGAACAATGATATCATCGTTTCCGTATGCTATCACCACACCGAACTGATACCGGACTTCATACAGCACACCCGCCGCAAAGGCATTGCCGTCAACAATAAGCTGACGCTGATTCTGCGAATCATATATTCCTCTGCCGTATGGTTCCTGAAATATCTGAAACAAATCAACAACGACGTAACCACCGCCGAAAAAGAACTGGAAAAGAGTATCCGCAACGAAGACCTTCTTCAATTAATGAAGCTGCAAAAGACGCTGGTGTACTTCAACACTTCCATCCGCGGCAACGAAGTCATGATAGGACGGCTGAAGAACATCTTTCAGGATACGGACTATCTTGATCTGGAACTGCTGGAGGACGTGGTCATCGAACTGAAACAGGCTTACAACACTGTGAATATTTACAGCGACATCCTCACCGGAACAATGGATGCTTTCGCTTCCATCATATCCAATAACGTGAACGCAATCATGAAACGCATGACGAGCCTCTCCATCACGCTGATGATACCCACATTGATAGCCAGCTTCTACGGGATGAATGTGGATATACATTTAGACGGTTTTCCACATGCGTTCGTATTCATTATCTTGCTATCGGCAATCTTATCGGCGGTGACCTTTATATGGTTCAGAAAGATTAAGTGGTTCTAAAAACCACTTAATCCCTCCCATGTCAGTATCGCAGCACTTTCGCCGCTACAGTCTTAAACTTCGGCATTGTCATGCCGATGGAGGCCCCAATGTAAGTAGTCGTCCCTTAAAAAGTGCCCATCTGCGGAATATTGTACGGAAACAGTATCCCGCAGATTTTTTCAATAAGCCACAAAAGAGTCCTCATGGCTCTTTTGAAGTTGTATGCGGCGGCAGCTAAAAGCAGATTGACAGTATCACCGAATACCCCTTTATAAAAGTTGCGTCCTAAACGAAAATCTGATTTCAAATGCCCGATAGTCGGCTCTATTCCCGCACGCTTGCAGAAAAGCTTATGTTTCTTCCTGCGGGTATAATAACTGTCTTTCCGGTTTGGAACATCAGGTATCAATATTTGAGTGCCGCAAACTTCTTTCTTTCCCCTGTAACCCCTGTCTCCTGCCAGTCTCCTGATTCTCTTTCCGGTAATTCGTTTCACCTGTAAGAGGGAGTCTTCAATGGTGTGTCCGTCATATTCGTTCCGGAAGGACTTGGCCCCCAGGATAATTCCGGTAATTGAGCGGATGATTGAGACCTTGTTCCCAAATTCGTACTTCTTATGTTCCTTCCCCTTGCTGATACACTGTACTTCCGGCTCATGCAGGGAATAGATTTTCCCCGGAGAGTTACGTTTCTGTGAAAGAACCCGCTCAAAGAGGGCGAGCTGAGAGTCATAGTCATGGTTTCCACTCAGGTTACGCTTCAGTTCCCTGACAAGCCTTCCCGCAATGGTGCGTAGCCGTCTGTCGGCCTTCAGTGCCTTGCTGCGGTTTTTCGGATGGTTACGGAAGCGTTGGTCACGGTAAATCTTCTTAAGGGTGAAAGTGTAGCTCTGGCGCAAAGGAAGGTCTAAGGATTTTACGATGGACAACACTTTGCGGATTATCTTTTTATGCAACTTGGCATCCGTGGGATAAGTCACGTTCTTTTCCTGTACCGTGGAGTCGATGAAGGCCGTGTCGTGATGGTCCCGGTCATCATCCTGTTGATTGACACGTATGCTTTCTGACAGAATCAGTTCCAAACCCTTCTCACCGATACGCTTGCGGAAGTGTACCAGTTCGCTTGCATTGCAGGGATAGGATGGCGTGAACTCCAACATACCGCAAAAGTACTGGTAATAAGCATTCTCACTCCATTGCTCAACAACCGATTCATCGGAAAGGTTACGGACATGTTTAAGAATCAGAAGTCCGCACATCAAACGGACGGGTTTGGCAGGACGCCCGTTGTCTGCACAATACAGCGGAGAGAAAGCTTCCTCGAAACGGTGCCAGTCAATCTTGTCGGCAAGCAGATACAAGGGATGCTTTTGGTTCAGTTGGTCTGCCAACGAACTGAACAGAGAGGGCTGGGACAAGGTGGTTTTTATCATATTATCTGCAAGTTTTCAACCATAAAGGTACAAAAACTTGCAGATATATCAAAGAAATTTAGCCATTAATATATTGACTATTAGCAGGAAAAGGGTACTTTAAGGGACGACTAAATAAAAAGGCTCGGTTTCATTGAAACCGAGCCTTTCTTTTTCTTAGGATTGTATTATTCTCCCGGATGAATTGCTTCAGAAGGGCAAACATCTGCACAAGTACCACATTCTGTACAAGTTTCAGGATCGATAGAATAGATATCGCCTTCAGAGATAGCGCCTACCGGACACTCGTCGATACAAGTTCCGCAAGCAATACAATCGTCACTAATTACGTAAGCCATTTTCGTTAATTATTAAATTATTAGTACTAATTGATGGAGCAAATATACAGCTTTTCTCTATTAGTTGTCACATAGAGATTACAAAAATGCGCTAATTTGTATTTAATCTAAATACGATTATTTCATCAAAGCCTGATACATAACCTGTTGCATACGAGGACGGATATTTAACCGCATCAACTGTTTATGGTCAAAAGGACGCGGATAAATCCGATTACTCAGAAAAACAAAAACCAAATGATTTTTCGGATCTGCCCAAGCGCAAGTTCCGGTAAAACCAGTATGTCCTACCACCTCTTCAGGCGCTTCTTCCGTACACGGACTTTTCACACTATTATTCACATCCGGTTTGTCGAATCCCAATCCTCTCCTACTGATCTTCGAAGTATGGGTTAGAAATAAATCACAAGTTTCCCTACTCAGATAACGCTTTCCATTATAAACTCCTCCATCAATCAATAACTGATACACTTTTGCCACATCACGAGCCGTAGAAAATAAACCGGCATTTCCTGACACCCCTCCCATGAAAGCAGCTGATTCATCGTGTACATAACCTTGCAACACTTTTCCTTTACGCAAATAATCCGCTTTCACTGTAGGAACAATTTCCTCCTTTTTAAACTGTCGAAGCGGCAAATAAGCCGTACGGTTCATCTCCATCGGTTTATAGAATTCTTTATCTAAAAAAAGATTCATAGGCATTTTACTGATATTCTCTACCATTTCCTTCAATAACATAAAGTTCAGGCAACTGTAACGATATCTCCTGTCTTTTAATGGAATACGTCCTATTTGTGCTATAATGGAATCACGAAAAGAACGATGAAGAAACATACTGTCAGCTACCTGTAAAGGATAATCGGCAGAGAAAGATTTTGCCATCAACTCTTTTCTATAATCGAACTTATCAGTGACATACAGCCGTACATCTATTTGCGTATGATGACTAGCGTCCGGTCTTGCTTTGTAAAAAGTCCCCTTATAACTGTCTTTATCTATAGCCTCCTTATAAAAAGGCCAAAAAGCGGGAATGCCCGACTGGTGTAAAAGCAACTCCTCTATAGTGACCCGCTCCTTATCCGTGCCTTTTAAAGCTGGAATGTATTGGGATATGCGATCGGTCAAACCAAATTTACCTTCATCGTAAAGTTTCATAACAGCCAACAGCGTCGCCGTGGTCTTGGTCAACGAAGCCAAGTCATACAAATCATCCTTTTCCACCTTTTGGTCACTTTCATAAGTGAAAGTACCGAAAGACTTATCATATACTGGTTTCCCATCTTTTAAAATTAGAATCTGACAACCAGGATAAGCTTTCGCTTTGATTCCTTCCATAGCTATCCCGTCTATCTTTTCCAGTATTTTGGAGTCCATACCATAATCCTCGGGTCTATAAATACGAGGCACTTTAGGAGTTATAGTCACTCCATCACCCGGTTTGAACAAATCGGCGACAGCCACGGACAAACGCCCGTCTGCCACCGCCTTTCCTACCAAGACATCAGCCACATACTCCTGAATAACAGATTCATCACTATGCCCCAATACTACAGCCGCCGCTTTCTTCCAGTAGCCCTCCATATCCAACATAGACTTTAATGGCATCAGAAACACATAAACAACAGGCAAATCAGCCGGAAGCGAATCAAGCATTGTTTTATACTTTTTGTAATCATCCGAAGTAACCACCACAATTACACGCTGACTACCCAACAATCGTTTTCTAATAGCTTCCATCGAATCCGGACGAGCAACAACGCGTGTGAGAGAGAGTGTATTTTGCAAACGATTATAAAAATCAAGCCCTGCACCGAGAGTTTTCCCAATATTCAGAACCACCGTACCCTTCAATTTTGAATCCAAAGGCAAGATTCCACTTACATTAGCAGGAACCGTTATAGCAGCTTTCTGCAAGCGGAGAATCAACTCCTTCGTTTCCGGGCGATTCAATCGTTTCTCCAGCCCGGAAAGTTGGACGTGAGGTTTATTCTTCAACCCTAAAACATATTTATAAGTCAATACTTTACGACATTTTTCCGTAATCAATTCTTCTGATAGTTTTCCACTTTTTACAGCATTTAAAACACCATCCAATTCTCTCTTCAAATTACGGGGAGCCAATAATAAATCATTGCCTGCTATCAAGGCTTGAGCGCATATATTCTCATTTTGCGAAATACCTTTCATCTCCAAAGCATCTGTAAAAACCAAACCTTGAAAGCCCAATTCCCGACAAAGTAAATTATAAATAATATGTGAAGAAATCGAAGCCGGATTTTTACCCAATTCAGGTACCTCCAAATGCCCTACCATCATACCTCCCAGTCCTGCTTTAACAGCCTCTTTAAACGGAAAAAGTTCAATGCTGTCCAAATGCGCACGATCAAAATTCAAAACCGGTAACGCCTTATGAGAATCCACTTCCGTATCTCCATGCCCCGGAAAATGTTTACAGACAGACAATACCCCTCCATCCTCCAAACCACGAGCATAAGCCACCACTTTTTGAGCCACATTCCGAGGATCACCACCAAAAGAACGGGTATTAATAACCGGATTCCGAGGATTAACATCCACATCAGCCACCGGAGCAAAATTGATCTGCACACCTATCTCCTTACATTGGCGAGCTACTTCCTTACCATATTCATAAAGCAGTTCATTATCCTGTATACATCCCAAAACTCTGTTTCTTGGAAAACGAGGAGTTCCTTTCAAACGCATAGCCAGCCCCCATTCACCATCAAAAGTAATGAACAAAGGTACTTCTGCCAGACTCTGCGCATAATTAGTTAATAAAACTTGATTAGACAACTGGCCACTCGAAAAAAGTAATCCTCCTACTTTATATTCTTTTATAGCTGCATATATATTGTTTTTATTTCGTTGTGTCTGAAGAGGAGCCACTGTGTGTATAAACAGTTGTCCTATCTTTTCCTTCAAACTCATTTCAGAAAGCTGTTCATCCACCCACGCCTTACAATCCTGAGTGTCCGCCTTCCCCTTTTGTAACAGCCCAGGCATCTGCTGTGCATACATCATCGCACATCCGACAACACATAAACTTATAAATAACAATATGTTTCTCCTCATCTAACTTACTCAATTATATCAGATTTCCCTATACAACAGCAACTATCAGTTCTTTTCCATCCTTACTTTCATTTCTCCTACATAAACAGCATTTTTTCCCATTTGTTGCAATGGAATCTCTTTGCCATCCAAATTCTTATAAAACAAAGTCTTATCAAAATAAGAATGCGAATGACCTCCCAAGACAATATCAATATTACGAGTATTAGGAATCAAAGTTTCATCAGAATAAGGTTTTCCTTGCCATCCTAAATGAGACAAACAAACCACCAAATCACATTTTTCCCGATTCTTCAATATATCTGCCACACGCTGGGCGGCCTCTATTGGATTTTCAAAAACCACTCCTTCACAGTTTTTTGCCTGTACTAATCCCTCCAACGCAGGACTCAGTCCGAACACGCCTACCTTTACCCCCTTACGTTCCAAAATAACATACGGTTTGACAAGACCCTCCAAAACAGTTCCCTGTACACCATAATTAGCACAAACAATAGGAAAATCCGCCATTTTAAAAAGACGTGCCATATTATCCAAACCAAAATCAAATTCATGATTTCCAATAGTCCCGGCATCATATCCCATTTCATTCATCAGCTTCACTTCAACCTCACCACCAAACATATTATAAAAAGGAGAACCTTGTGAAAAGTCACCACAATCGAACAATAACAAATCCTTGTTCTGTTTCCGCATTTCTTTGATTAAGGTAACACGACGTACAAAGCCCGCTTTTCCTGCAAACTCCGGATTCGGGTCAGTAATGGAAATAGGTTCCACACGGCTATGGGTATCATTAGTATGAAGTATCAAAAGTTCTTTGATATCCTGTGCTGCCAGCACACAACATACACACAGAGCAGTAAATAATACATATATTCGTTTCATGACGGTTCTGTTTATTCTTTAACGGTAATTCTTCCTTCTATCTTTGAGTCTATTTTCTTCCCTGCTTTAGTCTGCTCATTCACATAGTTCAGAAACAACTGACGCACTGTGGCCTTTTCAGGCAGCAATTTATCCGCATCGCCTACTTTAGCAAAAGCAGTCATATGGTCATTTCCCTCAGCCAAATAATCCAAGGTAGCCACTTTATACTCTTTGGAGTCTTCAATTTCTTTTCCGGCTACTGTAGCATCCAATAATTTTCCATCTCCAGAAATTTCAAGGTCAAGCACCACTTGACTTACCTGAGTTTATAGCCGAAAATACGCACTCCTTATAACTATTTCCTGCCATAAACCAATTGACCACTGATTCCACCGTATCTACAACAAAGCTTCCATTACAAAGATTTTGCCTGTTAACCTCCACATCACATCTCTGCTCAGCCTGCTGTAATGCCTGTTCTTTATCTTCATATTCCAACAGGCAACGAATGAACTCAATAAAAAACCAAGTATACTTAAAGCTATAACGACTATTATGAGTGATCTTAATAAAAGAAAAAATCTCCTCTTTAGATAAAGGAGAAAAAGCCAAAACACAACACCCCATCAAACTGCGGTTGCCACTATTAGAATCCGAAGACACTCCCCTGAAATTTTTCATGATTGCTTTTTGGGTCACCTGATCAATATCAAACTCAATGTTTTCTCCTGTATACTTTCTATTGAAATACCAGTTTCTTAAATTCTGCTGATAAAGTTCCAAATTGCAACGACTGTCCAAAGCACATAATAACATCAAGGTATTCCCTGAACATTTATCTCCCCGAAGATAAGATTTTGTCCATATAGGTTTAAATGTCCCTTTTCCTTTTCCCCTGTAAGGCATTCCCAACCAATCTCCTAATATAAATCCCGTTAGTCCTGTTTTAATTCTTTTCATGGCATGTGTTAATTACAAAGCACAAAAATAATAAAAAGAGAAACAAATCCTTGCCTTCCATTGTTAAATTCATAATTAATGGGTATTGATAAGTATGTATGCTACAACTAATTTTGTTGCCAACAGAAAATGTATTACCGGGTAATAAAGAAAGGAGAACAAATGAAAAGAATCGTATTACTCCGCCATGGAGAAAGTACTTGGAACAAAGACAACCGTTTTACAGGATGGACAGATGTAGATTTAACCGAAAAAGGTATCGCTGATGCCAACCAAGCAGGTACACTCTTAAAAGAAAAAGGATTTCATTTTGATAAAGCTTACACTTCTTTTTTAAAGCGTGCAGTCAAAACATTAAACTGTGTGCTAGATAAAATGGATCAAGATTGGATACCTGTAGAGAAAAGTTGGCGTCTAAACGAGAAACATTATGGCGTATTGCAAGGATTAAACAAAAGCGAAACAGCTTCTAAATATGGAGAAGAACAAGTATTGATATGGCGTCGTAGCTTTAACGTAGCCCCCAAAGCCCTATCGGAAGACGATCCGCGCAATCCGAAAACAGATACCCGTTATAAAGAAGTTCCTGACAAAGATCTTCCACGTACTGAATCTCTGAAAGAAACAGTAGAACGTATATTACCTTATTGGAAATGCATCATTTTCCCCAATCTAGCTACAGCAAACGAACTGCTGGTAGTGGCTCATGGAAACAGCCTCAGAGGAATTATTAAATATTTGAAACACATACCGGATGAGGAAATTGTAGGCCTTAATCTACCTACCGCTATTCCGTATGTGTTCGAGTTTGATGATGACCTGAATTTGAAGAAAGACTACTTTTTGGGAGATCCGGAAGAAATAAAAAAACTAATGGAAGCAGTAGCCGATCAAGGAAAGACCACCCCCGACGGCAGGAAATAATTTTCCTGCGCTGTCCGAAACCTCCATCACAGAATGGAGAATACATCAAAATAGTGTTTTCAATAATGCATTCAAGCGCAATCATACGCCTTTATACTAGCCTACATTATTCATAGTGGATTCATTTCAGGTTATCAAAACAGATATGGGGACAATCTGAAGCCTCCAACTAATGTCTATCATCGAATGACCGCTTGATGTAGAGTTATAATCCTGTCCGAAGCCTT
>ENA-OQNF01000188-OQNF01000188.1-human-gut-metagenome-genome-assembly--contig:-NODE-188-length-9848-cov-2.378870_pt1 | contig 9848 bp, 10 predicted proteins | sample MGYA00242628_ERZ504878 | MGnify/ENA primary metagenome ERZ504878 (study PRJEB26092, sample SAMD00036383) | human gut metagenome | host: Homo sapiens | study: EMG produced TPA metagenomics assembly of the... | reverse complement strand
ACAGACAAAACAGGAATGCCGGGCAGCAACCGCAAAAATCAAAGGTACGATCCACTGGGTAAGCTGTGCACACTGTCTGCCTGCCGAAGTACGCCTGTATGACCGCCTGTGGAAAGTGGAGAACCCGCGTGATGAGATGGCCGCTATCCGCGAAGCAAAGAACTGCGACGCACTGGAAGCCATGAAAGAAATGATCAACCCCGATTCGTTGAATGTATTAACCAACTGCTATGTAGAAAAATATCTGGCCGATGCCAAACCGCTGGATTACTTGCAGTTCCAACGCATCGGTTATTTCAATGTGGACAAAGACTCTACACCAGAAAATCTGGTGTTCAACCGCACCGTATCTTTAAAAGATACCTGGAGCAAAATTAATAAATAAAAACAAGCTTATGAACTATGACATGTCTTCTTACTTTGAAGACCCGGAATTTAAAGAAGCATTAGCAAGATACGAGGGTATGGTGGAAAACCATACCCCCGCTTATTTTGAAGCTGATGAACTGACCGATATCGCCGAATATTACGCCTCAAAAGGAAGACATAAAGACGCTGACAAGGCCATAAATCTTGCAATCCAATTGCACCCTGATAACATAGACGCCCTGATTTTCCGGGCACGTTCCTTGATGCTGCTAGGAAAAAAGAAGAAGCCCAAATGGTGATGCAGCTCATCAACAACCCTGCCGACCGTGAATTCAGATTCCTGCAAGCCGACCTGCTGATAGAGGAGGAACACATGGAAGAGGCCGATAAGATATTACAACAACTGGCCATGGACGAGGAGTATGAACTGGATACGCTGCTAGACATCATTCTGGACTACGTTGACGTCAACCAGAAAGAATACGCCAAGAAGTGGATCGACTGCCTGTTTGCCCATTTCGACATGCAAACCCTGCCGGAAACCAACCAACGTCTTCGCGACGTGCTGTGCGATTATTACAGTACTTTCAACAAACCGGAGTTGGCTATCCCTTACCTGAACATGACTCTGAACGAGTTTCCCTATTCCGTTCAGCATTGGAACGAACTGGGTAAATGCTATCTGCAACAAGAGCAATACGAAAAGGCGCACGAAGCTTTCGATTTCGCATTAGCCATTGATGAAAATAACACAGAGACATTGACCTTGAAAGCATTCCTTTACAGCCAGACAGCAAATATCAAGGAATCTATCAACTATTATCTCCGTCTGGAAAAGGCGACAGAGAAGAAACCTCCCGTTTATATGGCATTGGCTGGTCTCCACTTCGAGATGAAGGATTACGAAACCGCCATGAAGTATACACAAAAGCTGCTAAAACAGAAACAGGAGATAACTGCATTCGAGCTAACCGATATATATAGTATCGCAGCCCTCTGTCATGTAGCCCTGGGACATCCTGAAGAGGGATATATGTATCTGGACCAAGTGCTGAAGCAGAACGGGAACGATGCGGAAACACGTATCTATGCCGGACAGTTTTTCACGATAATGGCAGGCAGCAAGGACATCAGCGAGGAGGAAAGAAAGAATAATATCGACAAGGCGGAGGAACAATTCAACCTCGCCCTGGAATTCACCCCGAAAGAGGAACGGATGGATATTTTGTTCAAAATCGGATCCAAATACTTCGATGAACATCTCTTTGAATATGCCAACCGGTATTTTGAGCAAATAAACAAAGAATTCCCCCACAACGCCCATAGCACTTATTTCTTTCTGATTTATGGCTATCTTTATTTACAGCAACCAGGTCCGTTCATACACTATCTGGCTAAAATCAATAAAGAACTTCCTGATACGTATGCAGCTCTGGGAGTTGATGAAAACGCACAGTTTCCCGACCAGTTATTCAACGAAGCGATACGCGTAATCAAGGACGATATCAGCAAAGGCAAGCTAAACTTAAACAATTATTTATAATTATTTTATGGAATCAGTTGCATTTATTCAATGGTGTCTGGACCACTTGAATTATTGGACAATTACGTTATTAATGGCCATTGAGAGCTCTTTTATCCCCTTCCCCTCGGAAGTGGTAGTGCCTCCTGCCGCTTACAAGGCAGCCGGAGGCAACAGTGACCTGAATGTATTTCTGGTAGTTATATTTGCGACAATCGGAGCCAATATCGGCGCTCTCATCAATTATTACATAGCCTATTTCGTAGGCCGTCCGCTGGTTTATAAATTCGCGAACAGCCGCTTCGGGCACATGTGTCTGATTGATGAAGCCAAGGTTCAGAACGCGGAACACTACTTTGACAAGCACGGGGCACTCTCCACCTTTATCGGACGTCTTATTCCTGCCGTCCGCCAGCTTATCTCCATTCCTGCCGGTCTGGCCAAGATGAAATTATCCACTTTCCTGCTGTACACAACGCTGGGAGCAGGTATCTGGAATGCCATTCTGGCGGCTATCGGTTACTATCTGCAATCAGTGGTTCCCGAAGAGCAGTTATTGAGTACCGTAACCGAATACAGTCACGAGTTAGGATATTGCTTCATTGCTATCGGTGTTTTAGTGGTAGGTTTCTTGATTTACAAAGGAAGAAAATAAAAAAGATGTAACTTTTTTCCATTTAAATTTGTTATCATTACAGTATCGAACTAAAATATAATAAAATTATGGCAAAAACAGCATTTAAAGGAGCACCGGTGACATTGGCCGGAGAATTTGTAAAAGTAGGAACTTCAGCTCCGGAATTTACATTGGTAAAAGGAGACTTAAGCAATTATACATTAAAGGACGGTAAAGGCAAGTACCTGATTCTGAACATTTTTCCCAGTCTGGATACAGGTGTATGCGCTACTTCCGTACGCAAGTTCAATCAGTTGGCTGCAAACCAGCCCAATACGGTAGTGTTGGCTATCTCTAAAGACCTGCCATTCGCCCAGGGCCGCTTCTGCACCACCGAAGGGATCAGTAACGTTATTCCTTTGTCTGATTATCGCTATACTTCCGATTTTGCTGAAAAATATGGTGTTCTGATGACTGACGGTCCTTTGACGGGATTATTGGCACGTTCGGTAGTAGTGGTTAACCCGGAAGGAAAAGTGATTTATACCGAACTTGTTCCCGAAATAACCCAGGAACCGGATTATGAAGCTGCGTTGAAAGCAGTAAAATAAAAAGCTCCCGAAGGAATAAAGAAAACGGCAGAAGATTTTGTCAATCTGTCTGCATAGGTTTTGGTGGTTTCGGGCATAACTTCTTGAAGTTATGCCCGAAACTTTTATGTGTTATGCCGGAAAGATCTATCATCTTGCATACGAACGATCTATAATCTTACACCCGAAAGATCTATCATCTTGCATCTTCATCTTCTAAGACAAATACCATTGATACATTCGGTGTACTCCCTCTTCTATATCAATCTTATGCTGCCATCCCAGACTATGCAATTTGCTTACATCCGTCAGCTTGCGCATAGTGCCGTCGGGCTTCGTAGCGTCAAAAGTCAGTTTGCCTTGATAGCCCACTTCTTTGACAATCTTATCCGCCAATTGAGCGATGGTGATTTCTTTTCCCGTACCGATATTGATATGGCAGTTACGGATATCCTTGGAACCGGGTGTGTATGTATCCTTAAAGTCCACATGCTCCATGATATAGACACTGGCATCGGCCATTTCCTCACTCCATAAGAATTCACGCAACGGCTTGCCTGTACCCCATAAGGTCACTTCCTGTCCGGAGATGCCGTATTTTTTCAATACAGCCAGAATTTCCTCATCCGTATTCAAACCGCTTACCCCCTCCACAGGGCGGAGATTCATATCTTTACGCACCGCATCCCAATCTCCTTCATTCAGGCATTTTCCCAAATGAATCTTACGAATCATGGCAGGCAGCACATGGCTGTTCTCCAAATGGAAATTATCATTGGGTCCGTAAAGGTTCGTGGGCATCACGGCTATGTAATTGGTTCCATATTGCAGGTTAAAGCTTTCGCACATCTTCAATCCCGCAATCTTCGCAATAGCGTATGGTTCGTTGGTGTACTCCAACGGTGAAGTCAGCAACACCTCTTCCTTCATGGGTTGTCCGGCATCACGAGGGTAAATGCAAGTGCTTCCCAAAAACAAGAGTTTCTTTACATTGTGACGGAAGCTCTCTCCTATCACATTCTGCTGAATCTGCAAGTTCTGATAAATAAAATCGGCACGGTAAAGACTGTTCGCCATGATGCCGCCCACATGTGCCGCCGCTAAAATGACATACTGGGGCTGCTCTTCATCAAAGAACTCCTTCACAGCCTGCCCGTCCAGCAGATCCAGTTCTTTGTGAGAACGGCCTACCAGATTGGTATATCCTTTTTGCTGCAAATTATTCCATATAGCAGAACCCACCAGTCCGTGGTGTCCTGCTACATATATCTTGGCTGTTTTTTCCATTATTCCGCTATTTGAGCCTTTAAATATAGTTTCTTCACGAACTTCATATCATGCTTCACCATGATTTTCACCAGTTCGGGGAAAGAAGTCTTACGGGGATTCCAGCCCAATAAGGTTTTGGCTTTAGTGGGATCACCCAGCAACTGCTCCACTTCGGCAGGACGGAAATACTTAGGATCGACGGCAACCAGTTCCTTGCCCGTCGCCACATCGATGCCTCTTTCATCCACCCCTTTGCCTTCCCAGCGCAATTCAATGCCCACTTCCTTGAAGGCCAAGGTACAGAACTCGCGCACCGTATGGTACTCGCCGGTCGCAATAACAAAATCTTCGGGAGTATCGTGCTGAAGAATCATCCACATACACTCCACATAATCTTTGGCATAGCCCCAGTCACGCAAAGAATCCAGATTTCCCAGATACAGTTTGTCCTGATATCCCTGGGCTATACGTGCGGCAGCCAAAGTAATCTTGCGTGTTACAAAGTTTTCACCACGACGTTCGCTCTCATGGTTGAACAGGATGCCGTTCACGGCAAACATACCGTAACTTTCACGATAATTCTTGGTAATCCAGAAACCATACTGCTTGGCACCCCATACGGAGAACGGGGATAGAAAGGAGTCGTTTCCTTCTGAGGGACTTCCTGCACCAGTCCGAACAACTCGGAGGTAGATGCCTGATAAATCTTGGTCTTTTTTTCCTAAACCCAGGATCCGGACAGCTTCCAACATACGCAGCGTGCCTACCGCATCCGCTTCCGCAGTGTACTCGGGCACATCGAAACTCACTTTCACATGGCTCTGAGCAGCCAGATTATAGATTTCATCGGGCTGTACAGCCTGAATGATACGTATCAGCGAACTACTGTCGGTCATATCCCCCCAATGCAGGTTCACCAGACGGGTCTTTTGCATATCACGAACCCACTCGTCCAGATAGAGATGTTCTATACGACCTGTGTTGAATGAAGAAGAACGGCGCAGAATACCGTGAACCTCATATCCCTTTTCAATCAAAAACTCTGCCAGGAATGAACCGTCCTGACCTGTAATACCTGAAATTAAAGCAACTTTTTTCATTTCGTTTATTGTAAATGGCCTCATGCAGGCCTTCTAAGTTATTTCATATCACATAGCTATCTACCGCTATCTGCCTTTCGGCATGACAAAGGACAAAATGACCAAACAGAACGGCAGATAACAGACAGCATACACTCCATGTATGCAGAAATAAAATATATACAAGAAAGAATACTTACTCCGCCGAGAATTCTTTGATGCGCTGTTCCTCGCTCAACCGGCAGATCAACAATGTGTTATTCTTCTCAGCAACGATATATCCGTCCAGTCCCTGTACCACCACCCTCTTTTCCTGTGTAGTGTGAATCACACAGTTACGGGTTTCATACAACTTTATATTCTCACCTATCTGCGTATTATTATGGGCATCTTTCGGCAAATTCTCGTGCAACGATCCCCAAGTACCCAAATCACTCCATCCAAAGCTGGCAGGAAGGACAAAAATCTCATCCGCCTTCTCCATAATGGCATAATCCACCGAAATGTTCTCGCACAAAGGGAAATTCTGGTTAATCATTTCCTGCTCCTTGTCCGTATAATAATAAGGAAGCAAACGCTCGAACACCTTCGAAATGGCAGGCTGATATACGCGCAGGGCATTCACCACCGTATTTACATTCCACACAAAAATACCGGCATTCCAGAAGAAATTATTTTTTTGAATATAGCGCCGGGCTGTTTCCAGATCAGGTTTCTCTTTAAAAGAATACACCCGGAATACTTCCTTATTGGCGGTAGAAGGTACACTGAGATCAGCTTCAATGTAACCGTAGCCCGTCTCAGGACGAGTAGGTTTCATGCCCAGGGTAAGGATAGCGTCCGAATCGGCCGTAAAATTCATCGCCGAATTAATCACCCGCTGAAACTCCGCAATATTCATCACAATATGGTCGCTGGGGGTCACCACCATATTGGCCTTAGGATTACGTGCCTTTATTTTCCAACTGACGTATGCTATACAAGGAGCCGTATTGCGACGGCAAGGCTCACGCAAGATATGATCATCAGCAATATCGGGCAACTGCTCCTTTACAGTGTCCGCATACTTCTCTGATGTCACCACCCAAATATTTTCCGGAGGACAGATCCCCTGGAAACGGTCAGCCGTAAGTTGGATCAATGTACGGCCGCAACCCAGTATATCAATAAATTGCTTAGGATAATCAGGAGTACTCATCGGCCAGAAACGGCTTCCAACACCTCCGGCCATTATAACGAGGTGATTATTCTTGATGTTCATATGATTCATTTTTTACGTTGTATGACCGCAAAGATAAGTATTATTTTTTAAAAAAAGTATTGCGTTTTAATTTATATGTTCTATATTTGCATACGACTAACATTTTTTTTGTCATGAAACAACCGACAACTGAAAACTCTGATATAATTAAACTAGTAGCGATATTAGGTGATTTTGCCTTGTTGAACCTTTCTATGATACTTGTGTTTTTTATTCTGAAAGGAATAGATTCACAGGCCATAGCCCATATTTCATTGAAAACCTACCTGCTGACTTCCAACCTGTGCTATATTCCATGCATATCCATCTTTGGGGTCATACTGCTACAACCGCATAGTGCGTCCGGAACAGATTGTAGGCCGTCTGTTAGGAACAATCAGCTTGCATGTAGTCATCTTCCTCACGGTGCTGGCCATTATTAAAGTAGATAACTTCTCACGCATCTATCTGCTTGTTTTCTATCTGTCTTTCATACCTTTAGCTATAGGATGGCGGCTGACATTGCGGTTCTTTGTGAAAATGTTCCGCCGCAGTGGCAGGAACCTGCACGCCACTGTACTGATAGGTGACGGGGACAATATGGTGGAGCTATACCATACGTTGAACGATTTGACTTACGGATACAGGGTTTTAGGCATTTTCTATGATGAGAAGGACTCTAATTACCCCAAAGGGATTCCCTTTAAAGGTCCTGTAAACCAATTATTTGAATGGTTGTCTCATAACACCGTGCACGAACTGTACTGCGGTCTGCCATCCAGCAGAAAGGATGATATTCTGGCCATCATGAACTATTGCGAGAACAATCTGATCCGCTTCTATAGCGTACCTCATGTACGTAATTACATAAAGCGTCAGCTGCAACTGGAATTATTGGGTGAAGTTCCTGTATTGTCCATCCGTACCGAACCGTTGCAGAACCCGGTAAACAGACTGGCAAAACGGTTATTTGATTTGACATTTTCCTCTCTGTTTTTACTTACAATTTTTCCATTTATATACCTATTTGTAGGTCTTATTATTAAAATTTCATCACCTGGTCCCATTTTCTTCAAACAGGAGAGAAACGGGGAAAACGGGAAAATTTTTAAATGCTATAAGTTCCGTTCCATGAAAGTGAATGCATTGTCCGATTCATTGCAGGCTACCAAGAATGATCCCCGCAAGACCAAGTTCGGCAACTTCCTGCGAAAGAGCAATCTGGACGAATTGCCGCAATTCATTAATGTTTTCAAAGGAGAAATGTCTATTGTAGGTCCCAGACCCCATATGCTGAAACATACAGAGGAATATTCCCAACTGATTAACAAATACATGATGCGCCACCTTGTCAAACCCGGAATCACCGGATGGGCGCAAGTCACCGGCTATCGGGGAGAAACCAAAGAACTTTCCCAAATGGAAGGCAGGGTAAGAAGAGACCTGTGGTATATTGAGAACTGGACTTTCCTGCTCGACATCCGCATCATGATAAAAACAGTAACCAACATGTTCCGGGGCGAGAAAAACGCCTATTAATTCAAATCGTAGGAACATTATAAAAAATAAAAAGATATGAAAGGTATTGTACTAGCCGGAGGTTCGGGCACGCGCCTCTATCCTATTACCAAAGGAGTATCCAAACAGTTGCTCCCTGTCTTCGACAAACCCATGATTTATTATCCTATATCGGTACTTATGCTGGCCGGCATACGGGAAATACTCATTATCTCAACCCCATACGACTTACCGAGCTTCAAAAGACTGTTAGGAGACGGAAGCGATTTCGGAGTACGCTTTGAATATGCGGAACAGCCTTCGCCCGACGGACTGGCTCAGGCCTTTATCATCGGGGAGGAATTTATCGGCGGCGATTCCGTTGCCATGGTTTTAGGCGATAATATTTTTCCATGGACAGGGTCTTACAAAGCGGTTAAAGGCTGCGGCTGCCAGGGAAAAGGGCGCAACCGTGTTCGGCTACTATGTGGACGATCCGGAGCGTTTCGGCATTGTGGAGTTTGATGAAAAGGGAAAGGCTATTTCCATCGAAGAAAAGCCGGAGAAGCCAAAGTCAAACTACTGTGTCACAGGATTATACTTCTACGATAACAATGTCGTAAAATATGCAAAAGAATTAAAACCATCTGCCAGAGGAGAGCTTGAGATTACAGATTTAAATAAGATTTATCTGGAAAAAGGTGAGTTAGATGTTGAATTACTTGGACAGGGATTTACATGGTTAGATACAGGAACCCATGAATCCTTAGTGGAAGCAACAAACTTTGTAAAAACAGTCGAAACACATCAGCACAGAAAAATCGCCTGCTTAGAAGAGATCGCATATTTAAATCACTGGATCACAAAGGACCAGTTATTAACAGATATCGAACCATTAAAGAAAAACCAGTATGGACAGTATTTAATGGACGTTATGGCAGGAAAATTTTTAGATAAATAAGGAGAATAGCATGAAAATATTAGTAACCGGTGGAGCCGGATTTATCGGTGGAAACTTTGTTCATCATATGGTAAACAAATATCCTGATTACGAGATCGTAAACTTGGATTTATTAACATATGCAGGAAACCTTGAAACATTAAAACCAGTGGAAGACAAACCAAATTACAAATTTGTCAAAGGTGATATCGCAGACCGTGAATTTATCATGGATTTATTTGAAAAAGAAAAATTCGATATCGTTGTAAACTTCGCAGCAGAAAGCCATGTAGACCGTTCTATTGAAGATCCATCTATTTTTGTAAAAACAAACGTAGAAGGGACAGTCGTACTGTTAGATGCAGCAAAGAAATACGGTGTAAAACGTTACCATCAGGTATCTACAGATGAAGTATACGGAGATCTGCCGCTTGACAGACCGGACCTGTTCTTTACAGAGGAGACACCGATCCACACAAGCAGCCCATACAGCTCATCTAAGGCAGCAGCAGACCTGTTAGTTCTTGCTTATCACAGAACATACGGACTGCCGGTATCTATCAGCAGATGTTCCAACAACTACGGACCATATCACTTCCCGGAGAAACTGATCCCGCTGATGATCGCCAATGCACTGAATGACAAGCCGCTTCCGGTATACGGAGAAGGATTAAATGTACGTGACTGGTTATATGTAGAAGATCACTGTAAAGCAATCGACCTGAT
>ENA-OQNF01000186-OQNF01000186.1-human-gut-metagenome-genome-assembly--contig:-NODE-186-length-9852-cov-2.899229_pt1 | contig 9852 bp, 9 predicted proteins | sample MGYA00242628_ERZ504878 | MGnify/ENA primary metagenome ERZ504878 (study PRJEB26092, sample SAMD00036383) | human gut metagenome | host: Homo sapiens | study: EMG produced TPA metagenomics assembly of the... | reverse complement strand
TGTGATAGGGAAATTAGGTATCGAACTGACAGGATTCGCCGCACTTCTCGCTTCTGCCGGTGTTGCCATCGGTATGGCACTGTCTGGTAACTTACAAAATTTTGCCGGAGGACTGATTATCTTATTGTTCAGGCCTTATAAAGTGGGGGACTTTATCGAAGCTTCTACCGGTGCCTCGGGAACAGTAAAAGAAATACAGATTTTTCATACTATTCTTATCACTGCAGACAACAAGATGATATATGTACCTAATGGAGCCATGAGTAGTGGGGTCATTACAAATTACAGTAAACTGGACACCCGCCGTATAGAATGGAATTTTGGCGTGGACTACGGAGAAGACTATAATAAAGTAGAAAAAGTATTGCGCGAAATCATAGCCAATGATAAACGTATTCTTACCAGTCGCCCCCTTTTATTGAATTAGGAGAACTTGCTGCCAGCAGTGTAAATATAAAAATCCGCGTATGGGTGAATAGTTCGGATTATTGGAACGTATTTTTCAGTATGAATCAGACTGTTTATACTACTTTTAATAAAGAAGGAATTAACTTCCCATTCCCGCAGCTTACTGTACATCAAGCCCAACGTCAGAAATTTTTAGAACACGAATGACGCAATTGTCACAAGCTTGATCTTACCAATCATGTGTCATTTGCGTCATTTATGTTCTATCACAAGATTTATTTTCTATCCGCTTTCAAACGATCAGCCATAGCCTTAGCCAACTCCTTTGCCTGAGTGTTAGTTTCGGCCTTCATGCTATGTTTCATTTCTACAGGATTTCCGACAGGCTCAAATTTCAACTTATCATTAAACTCTGCAATTTTCTTCACAGCAGCGCTAGCCCATGTAAATGAGCCAAAATATCCCAGATAACGTCCCTTTATCTCGCGAGAAGCCAGCTTGCTCAGCAGAGCTTCCATTTCCGGATACATCTGAGTATTATAAGTGGGGCATCCCACAATCAGTCCTTTATATTTGAATACATCCGCAATAATAAAAGAATGACTGGTATGAGAAACATTATGCATCACGATATTACGAATTCCCTGCTTGCTCAGTTCTTCTGCAATAACTTCTGCCACTTCTTCTGTATTACCATACATCGAGCCATAAGCTATTACAACCCCTTCTTCAGCCTCATAACGACTCAAACGGTCATAAATACGTACCACGCGAGGAATTTCTTCCGTCCATACCGGACCATGAGTAGAACAAACAGTCGTTATTTTCAAGTTTTGCAATTTCTGTAAGGCCTTCTGTACCGGCGCACCATATTTGCCTACAATATTAGAATAATAGCGCACCATTTCATTCCAATAAATATCTGTATTAATATTTGTATCAACCACACCACCATTCAATGCACCAAAACAACCGAAAGCGTCACCGGAAAACAAAATACCTTCCGTTTCATCAAAAGTAACCATCGTTTCGGGCCAGTGAACCATTGGAATCAATGAAAAACGCAGTCTGTGGTGTCCCAAAGCTAAAAAATCTCCTTCACCCACTACATAACGCTCACCGCCTACACCATAAAATCCTTCAATCATTTCGAAAGTCTTCTTATTACCGACAATCACAATGTTAGGATAATATTGCTTGATCAAACTAATAGAACCGGAATGGTCTGGTTCCATATGATTTATAATCAAATAATTGATAGGTTTATCACCGATAATACTACGAATTTTCTTTAAATAAACCTCAAAATAGCATACATCTACTGTATCCACCAAGGCGACCATCTCGTCGTCAATCAAATAAGAGTTATAAGACACACCGTAAGGTAACGGCCACAAGTTCTCAAACAAAGCCTTGTTACGGTCATTCACTCCCACATAATGTACTTTTCCTTTGATTTCCATATCTGTTTCCTTCTTTTAATATTTATAGTATTTGCCTTGCCAGGCATCTTTTTCTCTCATCCGCTTTTTCACCTTATTCGTAAATTCATAATTTTTCAATCCCCAATCAGGAGCTATCAACAATTCTTTGGGTGATTGGGAAACAAAACGCTCCAGTACGATGTCCGGACGAAGATGTTCTATATAATCAATGACTAAATCAACATATTCATCAGCTGTATAAAAATGGAAAGCTTCAGGATCTTTCACATATTCACTCGCCATACGCGTACCTTTAATAAGTTGTAACTGATGCAGCTTTAAAGTAGTCAGAGGTAATTGTGAAAGTACTCCGGCCTGTCCGATTAACATTTCTCTTTTTTCTCCGGGCAAACCAAGGATTATATGCCCTCCTACCAAAATCCCTCTCTCTGCAGTCTTCCGAACAGCCTCTGCAGAAACGGCAAAAGTATGTCCCCGGTTTATCCTGCGCAACGTTTCATCATCCGTACTTTCAATGCCATACTCCACTAATACAAAAATGTGTTTACCAAGCTCTTCCAAATAATCCAGTAATGATATCGGCATACAGTCCGGACGAGTCCCTATCACCAGCCCTACCACATCCTCTACCATCAGCGCCTCTTCGTATTTTCTTTTCAACTCTTCCAGTTCCCCATACGTATTGGTATAAGCCTGAAAATAGGCCAGATATTTCATTTCCGGGTATTTACGTACAAAGAACCGCTTTCCTTCTTCCAACTGCTGAGTAACAGACTTTCCCGTATGGCAATAGGCCGGATTAAATGTTTGATTATTACAATAAGTGCAACCTCCGTATCCTACCGAGCCGTCACGGTTAGGACAAGTAAATCCGGCATTAATAGAAATCTTCTGCACTTTGCAAGGAAAGTGCATGGCTAAAAAGCCGGATAAGTCGTTATAAAGCATCTCTCTGTTCATGAACTTATTTTGCGGGACAAAGATACGTATTTTCAAACAAAAGTTTTACCTTTGTCTTTGATTATCATTTAAAGAATTTATCTATTATGAGAAAATTAAGCATATTTATTATTTTATTCTTCTGCCTGCTGACAGTCGGAGCCCAACAAGTAAGCTTGCAAGACGTAGCAAACAGAACGTATCGTGCCGAAGGAATCAGAGGTATCAAACCGATGTTGGATGGAGAACATTACACCCAAATGAGTACTGATGGCAAAAAAATCATGCAGTATTCTTTCAAGACCGGCAAAGAAACAGGTACCATCTTCGATGTAAATACGGCCCGTGACTGTAGCATCAAGTCATTTGATGACTATATCATGTCACCCGATGAGAAACTGATTCTAATACAGACTGATACCAAACCGATTTATCGTCGTTCGTTTACTGCCAATTATTATATTTTCAACGTAAAAAACAATAAAATGGAACCGCTCTCAGAAAACGGCCCACAACAGGTTCCTTTATTCTCACCGGATGGCAATCAGATAGCTTTTGTACGTGATAATAACATCTATCTGGTAAAATTATTGTTTGGCAACAGTGAATCACAAGTAACCAAAGACGGCAAATTCAACGAAGTACTAAATGGTATTCCCGACTGGGTATATGAGGAGGAATTCGGTTTCAACCGTGCTTTCGACTTCAGTGCAGACAGCCAGATGCTTGCCTATATCCGTTTTGATGAGAGTCAAGTACCTATGTATTCTTTTCCACTATACAAAGGTATGGTTCCCGCATTAGAGAAATTCAGCACTTATCCGGGAGAATATGAATACAAATACCCTATGCCAGGAATTGACAACTCCAAAGTAACCGTTCATACTTTTGATATAAAAAGTAAGGTAACCCGCAAGATGGACTTGCCTCTAGACGCAGACGGTTATATCCCTCGCATCAAGTTTACGGATGATGAGAATGCGTTGGCAATCATGACTTTGAACCGTCATCAAAACCGTTTCGACCTCTATTTTGCCAATCCACGAAGTACATTGTGTAAACTGATGGTACGTGATGAAGCTCCCCAATACATTAAAGAAGAAGCATACTCCAACATCGTTTTCTATCCAAAAAATTTTGTGGTGATGAGTGAAAAAGACGGTTATAACCATCTCTATCTTTACACTAGCGGAGGAAACCTGGTTAAGCAACTCACAAAAGGAAACTTCGAAGTGAAAGATTTCCTGGGATGGGATGAAGCTACCAACACATTCTATTTTGAGAGCAATGAAGGCAGTCCGCTACGCACCGCTATCTACAAAGTGGATGGCAAAGGTAAAAAGACCAAACTGTCCAAGCAGGAAGGAACTCATAAAGCTATTTTCAGTAACAATATGAAGTATTACATCAATACTTTCTCTAATATCAACACCCCTCCTGTCATTACCCTTAATGACAATAATGGTAAAGAGTTGGCAACCTTAGTAGATAATAACAAATTGAAACACCAAGTTTCACGTCTGAATATGCCAAGTAAAGAACTATTTAGTTTCAAGACCAATGACGGTGTGGAATTGAATGGTTGGATAATGAAACCCGCAAATTTCAATCCAAACAAAAAATATCCTGTTATCATGCACCAATACAGTGGACCGGGTTCACAAGAAGTTGCAGACAAATGGGGAATTGGAGCCCGTAGAGATGGCGGCATGTTCGAAGCTTATATGGCCGGTCAAGGTTTCATCATGGCTTGTGTAGACGGACGCGGAACTGGTGGCCGGGGTTCTGATTTTGAAAAATGTACCTACTTAAACTTAGGAGTAAAAGAATCGAAAGATCAAGTAGAAGCCGCCAAATACTTAAGTACACTACCTTACGTGGATGGTAACCGTATCGGTATATGGGGATGGAGCTATGGAGGTTACAATACATTAATGTCCATGAGTGAAGGAACACCGATATTCAAAGCAGGAGTCGCTGTTGCAGCTCCTACAGACTGGCGTTTCTACGATTCGGTATATACAGAGCGCTTCATGCGTACCCCCAAAGAAAACATGGAAGGTTACAATGCTGCATCTGCTATTAACCGTGCCAACAAACTGAACGGTGAATTGTTGCTGATCCACGGCACAGCAGATGATAATGTACACTTACGTAACAACGCAGAATATAGTGAAGCATTGGTACAGGCCGACAAGCAATTTGACATGCAAATCTATACCAACCGCAACCATGGAATCAGTGGAGGCAACACAACTAGACATTTACTGACTCGCGTAGCTAATTTCTTTATTGATAATTTAAAATAAAAACCATTCATCACAGATTATACAGTTTTACATAAAAACCGAATGAGAACAATTTACATTGGTATAATCTGTGGTGAATTATAAATCTAATATCATCATGAATCATGTTAAAAAACCAGACTGGCTTAAAATAAACATAGGGGCAAACGCTCGATATACCGAGACCAAACATATTGTAGATTCTCATAAACTACATACCATTTGTAGTAGCGGACGATGTCCCAATATGGGAGAATGCTGGGGAAAAGGTACTGCCACTTTTATGATAGGTGGCGAAATTTGTACCCGTTCCTGCAAATTTTGCAACACACAGACCGGACGACCTCTTCCGTTAGACCCTGAAGAACCGACCCATGTAGCAGAGTCCATTCAACTCATGAAATTATCCCATGCCGTTATTACTTCTGTAGACCGTGATGATCTAAATGATTTGGGTGCTGCCCATTGGGCTAAAACGATTTCAGAAATCAAACGATTGAATCCGGAAACCACGTCCGAAGTTTTAATTCCTGATTTTCAAGGAAGAAGCGAACTGATTCAGCTAGTCATTGACGCCAAACCAGACATCATTTCACACAATATGGAAACCGTACGACCGCATCAGTCCCTTGGTACGAAGTGCAGCCAACTATGCAACCAGTTTAAAGGTCATCAAACAAATAGCCAATAATGGTATTACAGCTAAATCCGGTATTATGGTAGGTTTGGGAGAACGGCCGGAAGAAGTGGAAGAAGTCATGGACGATTTATTGGCACAAGGTTGCAAAATACTTACTATTGGCCAATATCTACAACCCACCCACCGCCATTATCCGGTAGCGGAATATATTACCCCCGATCAATTCAAACAGTATAGAACAATTGGATTAAAGAAAGGATTCCGAGAAGTGGAAAGCGCACCTTTGGTACGTTCCTCCTATCATGCAGAAAAACATATAAAATTTAAAGGGTAACGAGTAAACCAACTTTATATCTTTTTTGTTATAAAGATATAAATAGAGATAGAGAGAATGAAATCGTTACTGGAATACAAGAATTTAATCATGTCTACAGGGTTAATTCCAACCATCGTATGTATGATTTTCTGCATTTTCTTTCAAGATGCAGCTGTTTTGTATGTCTGTAGTTTGGCTAGCATTATTTATATCCTATACAGACTTGTCAAACCTCCTGTTTATCAGCCAAACCTAGTATTACTACATGGAACTTTGGCATTAATCATTGCATCCATCATAAAAGGTATAAGCGGAGATATGCTTATTCCGGACCGAACAGTTCCCATTACGTTAGAAATACTGATACTCTGTTTTTCACTACTCTACCTCATGGTCCCCAATTTTTATGCAAAACTATTCTCCTACTTTCATTATAAGATATCTATTCTGAACTGTTGGGCCACACAGGTTATAGCTGTTTTATCCGGCATTCACTTGTTTGCTTCCTGTATAATTTATTTATTTTTCAGTCCACTTTCTTATAATACCCTTTACGCTATGACCCACATCATCCCTCCTTTGATATATGTCATTTGCATTATTGTCAATCATGCTTTTGTGAAAACAATCAGTTTAACTTATAAAAAAATGCCTTTCTTACGTATCGCCCCTATTTGCAATGGAAAGATTTATGTTGCCCCCCGCAGTTATCAAGGTGAAGAACCCGGCAAGCTGGACATACCTATGGAAGACTACATTTATGCCTGCAAGACAGATACGGATAAATATGCCAAAGAAGTAGAAAATAAATATAGCAACCATATTACCGGACAACCGGAGCCACGCTTCAGTCTGAAACATTTGGTAAAAGAAACCAATGGAGTAAAAAAAACCATCATGCTATATATTCTTCCTTTAAATGACGAAGAACAGATACATTTTACTGGAGGGAAATTTGTTACTCCCGAAGAAATAGAAATGAATTCTGCCCAATATAGTTCTTTTCTAAAAGAAGAAGTAGATCATCTGAACATAGTGGCACAAATGTGGGAGGAATTTAAATGAATATCTGTTATCGCACTACTTATAAATCAAGAATATGCAGGGAATCTTCGATAAGTCCGGCAATTTCCCCTGCCACTCCTTTATTGTCTTAGTCTTGATATATTCTCCTTCACACGTAATATTGGCAGCAATACAAAGTTTGGTTTGCGGACGGCAATTCTTAAGAATATCTTCCACCATCTTATTATTACGATAAGGAGTTTCAATAAAAGACTGCGTCTGATCTTCTGCATAAACACGCTGCTCCAATACCTTAATACGTTTTGCACGCTCACCAGACTCAATAGGCAAATAACCATGAAAAGCAAAACTTTGTCCATTAAAACCCGACCCCATAACAGACATAATAATAGAGGAAGGTCCTACCAAAGGCACCACTTTAAGATTCTTACGCTGAGCAATAGCAACCACATCCGCTCCAGGATCGGCAACAGCCGGACAACCGGCTTCAGAAATAACTCCCATGGACTGTCCGGCTAACAAAGGTTTCAGATAACCGGAAATATCTTCAGGAGAAGTATGTTTGTTCAATGGATAAAAAGTCAATGCATCTATGTCAATCCCACGATCTACCTTTTTCAAAAAGCGACGTGCCGAGCGTACATCTTCTACAATAAAATGTTTGATGCCGAGAATGACCTCTTTATTATACACAGGTAACACATTTTCCACAGGAGTTTCGCCCAATGTGACAGGCAATAGATACAAAGCAACTTCCATCATACTACTAATCAGTCAAAATATCAAGGTTTGAAATCTGTTTCAGCTAACATCTGATGATAATCTGTTTTAGCCAACAAATCCTTTATTGTCATATCAGGATGCTTTTTCATATATTCATCAATCAGCAAAATCCCCATCCATACTCCAATGCTTGCAGGAGTTTTCTCACCCATAATAGAAATAAAGGGATCCTTGCGTATATAAGTACGTACAACAAGAGGATCGGTAGCATATAAATGACCATTTTCAACCATTGTCTTCCACAGACTTATTTTGTTCTTCCTGCACCACTCAGCCTCATCCTCACTATATCCCATCTCTTTCTCAAAAGATTCATACCCTAAAATATGAGCCACTATCCAATTTATCTTTCCACGATGCATAATCATATCTAATAAAGTACGACCAGGCTGCCATGGCAAAGGATACTGACTCAGCAAATAAAAGGTAAAACAATCCGGAACAATACGATCAGGCTCCATACTGCGACATTGATAGTCATAATAGAAGCGTTTATATAAAGGATAATCCGCCCCCATATACTTATCAATACTAAAGCCCAAAATACTATCCCCAACTACAACCGACTGATTCAGCGCAGCTATTTGAGCATAAAAATGAGGTACAAACAATGCAGGAACCTCTTTCTTCAAACGTTTGAAACCTTTAGTCAGTTTTTCCTCAACCCAACTAAGATCCTTAAATTTCTCTTCGGCATCGTGCATCAAAGTCAATAAGGTAGAATCCGAATAATATTCCAACATCCGGTCGTTAATCTTCATGTCATCCACCTCACCTATCGCCAATACATCTTCTATCAACAGCTTGGTAACCTGAGGATAGTCCGTATTCATTTTTTGCAGTGCCGAGAAACTATTCATCGTAACATACTCATACTGCAAACGATCATAACGGGCAACTCTTACATCCACATCAGCAGTATTGCCACTCTTCCCATCCCATTGACAGGAGGAAAGAGCAACAAGACATCCCACTAATATGAATATAATTTTGCGTATCATCTATTTCTTATCCGTAAATGATATTTCCGTTTTCGTCTTTATATTCGTCCAAACCTTTTTCATAAGTTGCCATGGCACGCAAACTCATACCTACACTGGAGAAGCCTCCATCGTGATATAAATTCTGCATAGTCACTTTGCGAGTCAGGTCAGAGAACATTACAATACAGTAATCTGCACATTCGTCTGCCGAAGCATTGCCTAATGGTGACATACGGTTAGCAAAATCAAACAGTTTATCCATACCTTTCACACCTGAGCCGGCAGTAGTCATAGTCGGCGACTGAGATATGGTATTCACACGCACATGATGTTCACGACCATAAATGTAACCAAAACTGCGCGCGATAGATTCAAGCAATGCTTTTGCATCCGCCATATCATTATATCCATAGAATGTACGTTGCGCAGCAACATAACTCAATGCCAGAATTGAACCATACTCTGCAATAGCATCCAGCTTTTTAGCAGCTTGAATCATTTTGTGGAACGAAACGGCAGATATATCCAAAGTCTTGCTCAACATATCATAATCGAGGTCATCATAAGTACGTTTCTTACGAACGTTAGGAGACATACCGATAGAATGAAGAACGAAATCTATTTTTCCACCTAATATTTCCATCGAACGTTTGAAAACATTCTCCAAATCTTCAACGCTAGTTGCATCTGCTGGAATTACCTCACAATTCAGTTTCTCAGCTAAAGCAGAAACTTCTCCCATGCGGACAGCTACCGGAGTATTGGACAATGTAATGGACGCACCTTCTTCTACAGCCTTTTCAGCAACTTTCCATGCGATAGACTGTTCGTTCAATGCACCAAAAATAATACCTCTTTTTCTTTCAACAAATTGTAACTCATACCTTTTTTACTAAGTTTTGAGTTGCAAAGATAGTGCAAAAACCCCGAATGCACGCAAAGAAAAGGGTAAAACCGCAAAAAATACACCAAAACCAACAATTTGTACACATCTTTTCTACCAAAGCCCGATACATTTGCAAAC
>ENA-OQNF01000183-OQNF01000183.1-human-gut-metagenome-genome-assembly--contig:-NODE-183-length-9883-cov-2.518450_pt1 | contig 9883 bp, 11 predicted proteins | sample MGYA00242628_ERZ504878 | MGnify/ENA primary metagenome ERZ504878 (study PRJEB26092, sample SAMD00036383) | human gut metagenome | host: Homo sapiens | study: EMG produced TPA metagenomics assembly of the... | reverse complement strand
TCGGACAGGATTATAACTCTACATCAAGCGGTCATTCGATGATAGACATTAGTTGGAGGCTTCAGATTGTCCCCATATCTGTTTTGATAACCTGAAATGAATCCACTATGAATAATGTAGGTTAAAGGAGTGGCAATATGAAATTGGGCAACAGAATTTGTATTTGTCAATGTATGATATTGAAAATTCTAATGTTATTCCATCAGAAAAAGAGGTAAATGTTAATCCTTTTTTTTGTAAAGAACGTATTTCAAGAATGGTAGAATTGCGTAATCAGTATATGGATTATATTACTACTCAAAAATTGGAGGCTGATTATTTAATAATAGTAGATTTAGATGTTTCTCGATTATTTTTAGGTGGAATTCTATCTTCTTTTAAGTTAGCAGAAGATTGGGATGCAATTACAGCTAATGGTTATTCTTTATCTCCTAGTTTTTGTAGACGGTATCATGATACATATGCTCTAACTGAGTGGGGAAAAGAGAATATACCTCAAGATGAGAAACAAATTGTAAGGAATGCTAATAGATATGGACGGTTAAGAAAAAATGATAAGTTGGTTCGAGTTTTTTCTGCTTATGGAGGATTGGCTATTTATCGTTTTGAATCAATAAAGGGAATAAGGTATCAGTTATTGCCAAATAATGACAGTAGAGTGGAGATGAAATGTGAGCATTTTAGTATCTATAAGCAGATGGTGGAAAAAGGTTTTAATCGTATTTATATAAATCCGGCTATGTCGTTAAAATATCAAACAGTAAATTGGCGTATTGTCTATAAAACTTTAATACGTTGGTTTGATAATATGATAAATGCTTAAAACGTATAATAAGAACTACAATATCCATGTTATTGAAGTTAAAAAACTTATCCTTGTTGGAAAGCCATCGAGGGCTGACCACTTTGCCTTCCGGCAAACTCCTGATCAACACCATCAACGCCCATTCCTACAATACCGCCCAAAAAGACAAGCTCTTTGCCGAAGCTTTGCAGCAGGGAGATGTGTTAATTCCCGACGGGGCAAGTATTGTCAAGGCGTGTCGTTGGCTGAATGCGAGATCCAAACCTACAGAGCGTATTGCCGGCTGGAACCTGTTCGAGTTCGAGATGAACAAGCTGAATACTATCGGAGGAAAATGTTTTTTCATGGGCAGCAGTGAAAAAGTATTGGCATTGATAAAACAGCGTGTGAAAGTGGATTATCCCAACATCGAAGTGGAAACTTATTCGCCACCCTATAAGCCGGAGTTTTCGGAAGAGGACAATCGGGCGATAGTTGAAGCTATCAACAAGGCAAATCCTGATTTGCTCTGGATAGGGATGACTGCCCCCAAGCAGGAGAAATGGGCGTACACGCATTGGCATGAATTAAAAATCCATTGCCATTGCGGAACGATAGGTGCTGTTTTCGATTTCTATGCCGGAACGGTAAAGCGTGCTCCCACCTGGTGGCAGAGACATTCTCTGGAATGGTGCTACCGGTTGTTGAAAGAACCTCGCCGGATGTGGAAACGTTACATTATCGGCAATCTGTTGTTCATGTGGAATATATGTAAGGAGTAGCTTGATGAAAAGAATCTTATTGCTTGTTTTTCTGTGTAGTGTTTCCTTATGGGCCGATGCCCAGGCATTGCTGGGGACTACCGGACTGCTTCATGCTCCCACGGCTGATATGCAGCGTGATAAAACGTTCCTGTTTGGTGGAAACTATTTGAATACTCATCCGTTATCCACCCATTTTCGTAGCAGTGAAGTGGGGTATACCTTCAATTATTACATTAATATTACTATTTTTCCTTGGCTGGAGGTGGCCTATATCTGTACATTGGTACATGCGGATCATGGCTCTACTTATTTCCCGGAACAGTCTTGGGGGAAATTCACGAATCAGGACCGGGCTTTCAGTGCGCGTCTGCGTCTTTGGAAAGAAGGGTGGTGGAAGGAGTGGACACCGCAAATCGTACTCGGCTTGGATGATCCTACTTCTCATGCCGATCATGGCGGCGGTGGACTGGTTTCTGGTAATACAAGCGGTTCCAATAACTACGCAACACGGTATTATCTGGCTGCAACCAAACACATGAATTTTCAGAACATAGGTGAATGGGGTATTCATGCCGCATTTGTATATGGTAATGCCAAAGGTATGGAGCATTATAAACGTCCTTCATTCGGCACAAACTTCCGTTTTCAGCTACTCGGTGACCAGCCTTTGATTAAAGCTGTAAATAATCTTAACCTAATGGCCGAATATGACGCCCGCACAGTAAACATCGGGGCACACTACCAGCTTTGGAAAGACCACATCAACCTGATTGCCGAACTGAACAACGGGAAATATTTCTCCGGTGGCATTTATTTTAAAATCCATCTGAAATGATAAAAAAGATTATCCGATTAGGATCTTCGGAATAGATTTTACTCTACAACACTTTGAACATCGGATGCAAGGGAGATATTGTTGCAAGATTTATCGAGTCATATTTCATAGGCGTTAATTAATGAGAAACATTTTGGATATTATCATTATAAATTCTATATTCGCATAGAATTTATAACCGATATAATTATGGAAACTACAGTATTCAACCCCATACAGAGGCATTTGTTGGAAATGTTTTCTTACGATAAATCTCAGGAAGGTCTAGAAGAATTGAAAGAGGTGCTCTTTCAATATTATTCCAAACGGATGAATACAAAGTTGGATGAACTTTGGGATAAGGGAATTCTTGACCAGAAAAAGCTGGATAAAATAGCTGAAATGGATATCCATTCATTAAAATAACGTCAAGGGCTAAGTTGGTTCTTGATACGAATTGTCTTATTCAAAGCATTCCCCAAAAGAGTCGTTACCATGTCTTGTGGCAATCCTTTGTGGACGGAACGAACAAGCTCTGTGTATCCAATGAAATATTGGAGGAATATATAAATTCTGCAAAGACTTACCGACAATGAAACGGCGGAATATGTGGTGAAAACCATATTGAACAGTCCGTTTGTTGAATTGATAACCCCATTCTATCACTTTAATCTGATTACAGTCGATCCTGATGACAATAAGTTTGTGGATTGTGCCATTTCGGCCAATGCGCACTACATTGTTACCAATGACCATCATTATGATGTGCTGAAAGATATAGATTTTCCCAAAGTGAATGTTGTAAATATTCAGCAATTCTGTATTTATCTGTCACAAGAAAAATAATTTTTGAGTAAAAAGGAGGATTTATAGTTGGAAATAAAATAACTATAACTCCATGCATCCTGGGTGTAAAAAACCGCCATAGAGGAAGTCTCCATGCAGAGGCGCTCTATGGCGGTTTCTCGTTTCTCCACGTTTACCGGGGAAAATTCCCGTTTCCGGGAAGCCGGGAGGTTACTCTTCCATCTTGAGCTTGCCCAGTTCTTTCAGGATGTGCTCCATGGCTTCTTTGTAAACCTCCGGTTTCTCCTTTTCCAGCCATTTCATCAGTTTGAAGTAAGAATTTGGAGTCACAATCTTGCCGTCGCGAATTTTGGTGGCGGTGGACCGGCCTATCGCACCTTTGTCGCCCAAGTTGTTGGGGTTTAAATCGTTTCTTCGCACGGCATTACCGATGCAGGTGCTGATGATCTCAAATTTTTTTCATGTTACTAAAAATTAAATTATTAAATAATGATTTGTAAACAGCATAAACATAGCTACTTACAAAATGTCTCGGCAAAGATAGGAAATGTTTATTAACAATTGCTTGTTTTTGTGAGCAACGCCCTATTTATATTTTGCGTTCCTTTGCGTTATATTTATACTAACACACAAAAGAAATGGATTATACAGAGCAGTTTATCCGGCTGAATTGCAGTTTGATGTCGGATTACAAAATGATGAAGCTGAATGCCGATATGAAATGCATGGGGCTGGGGTTGTATCTTGAAACGATATTGTTTCTGCGCAAACAGCAGGAATACAAACATGATTTTAATGAACTGGATTTGTTGGCCGATCAGTGGGGAGCTACCGTGGAAAATCTGCAACATCTTATTAAGGACTTCGATTTGTTTCTCATTACAGAGGACGGGTATTTCCGATGTCTGTATCTGGACGAGGTGATGGGATATCAGAGCAAACTTTCCGAGCAACGTGCTGCTGCCGGTAGTAAGGGAGGGAGAAGCAGTAAGAAAAGTACGGTGAAAGCATCTGCAAAAGCAACTGCGTCTACAGCGTCTGCAATAGGGAGGGGCAGAATCAACGAGGGGAAAAACGGTGATGCGTCCTGCGTGGATAATAACGGGGAAGTCTACATGAAAAGCGATGATACACCTTGCATGGATAATAACAAGGAAGTCTATACGAAAAGCAGTGGTGCACCCAGTATGGATAGCAAGGAGAGAATTTATATGGAAAGCAGCAATGTGGATAGTGACAAGGTTGTCTGCATGGATAACAGCAAGCCAATCCATTCGGATTATAATAAGGAAATCTACAAGGAAAACAGCACGGAAAGCAACGTGAAAAGTAGTGCGGAAAGTATGAAAAATACGACTGTAAAAAACACAAATGAAAATTCAGTCAAAAATGTGATTCAAAGTGTTGATAATGAGCGATATGGAAAGGGATTGCAAGCAAGCTTTAAGCAAAACTTTATAAGAGAAGAAAAGAATAGAGGAGAGAAGAAAAAGAAAGATGATGCAATTGAGATCAAAGCATATTTTGAAGGAACAGTCCTTCCATTAGAGAAAGTAAATGACCCAATGTTCTCTGATAAATTAATGGGAGATGGAGTAGCCATCGAGCCAGATGCAGGAAATCTATATGCTCCAGTGGATGGAAAAGTAGCATCAATCTTTGATACAAAACATGCCATAGGATTTGTATTAGACAATGGAGCCGAAGTTCTCATGCATATCGGAATGGATACGGTAGAATTAAATGGAGAAGGATTTGATCTTGATGTTTCCGTAGGGGATGAAGTTCACGCAGGTGAACTAATGGGATCCATTGATCTGGATTTTGTGAAATCCAAAGGAAAAGAAACGGTTACACCGATTGTTTTGACAGCAATGGATGAGTATAAGATTGAATTTGTAAAGACAGAAGGTCATGTAAACATTGGAGATGTTTTATACAAGATTTCTAAATAGTTATATGAATTAAAATTTAAAGAAAAGGGACTTTGCGAGAGCAAGGTCCTTTTTTAAAAGAAAGGATATAGGAATGAAACGATATTTTATGGCATTTATTGGGGTTATATTGATAGGATTTAATGTGACATTATTAAATTTATCAGGATTTGGAGTAGATACATTTAGTTGTATGAACATGGCGGTAAGTGAACATCTTCCATTTTCTTATGGTGTATGGCAGATAATTGTAAATATAGTGATTTTTATCGGACTTTTCATTTTCGTGATTAAAGAAAAAAAAGGGATAAGTGCCATATTTGGATTTGGAACTTTATGGAACATGATCGGATGTGGCCTTCTGGTAGACTTTTTTACAGCAAGATATCATATGTTTTTGAAGATCCAGAAAACCTGGCAGTGAAAGTTACTTTTCTTATTGTAGGAATTCTAGGGGTTTGTCTAGGGTGTTCTGTTTATATGACACCAGAACTCGGAAGTGCACCATATGATACATTAGGGATACAAATTCATGAAAAAAGTAAAATTCCTTTTAAAGTGTGCAGAATTGCAACAGATATTATTTGTGTTATAATAAGTTTAATATTTGGAGGCAATGTGGGAATAGGCACAGTAATTATGGCTTTTGGGACAGGACCAGTTGTACAGTTTTTTAATGAACATGTCTCAAAACCGTGTCTGTATCATAAAGGAAGAGGAAAATATGCGACTAGAAGAACTACTCAATCAGTATAGTGATAGATTAAGTGAAAATGATCTATACATATGGGACTATGTGGAGAAACACAAAAAAACAATGTGAAAATATGACGATCGAAGAACTTGCAAGAAAATGTAATGTATCCAGAACGACAGTACTTCGATTTACAAAAAAGCTGTCTTTAAAAGGCTTTGGTGAGTTCAAAGTACATCTTAAGATGGAAAATGATGACAAGAAACAAGATACAAGCAAAGCTGTAAAAGTTTGTCTCGCATATGAAGAAATGATGCAGGATATGGTGCAGCAGGATTTTAGAGAGATCAGTAAGCTGGTCTATCAGGCAAAACGAATTTTTGTATATGGAACAGGTATGGTACAAAAGATCGTTGCAAAGGAATTTAAACGATTGTTTTATTTTACAGATAAGCGTTTTTATGATTTTAGTGGAGTAACAGAATATGAGACGGTAGTAAAGTATATAGATAGTGATGATCTTGTTTTGATCATTTCTGTGTCAGGAGAAGCAGATTCTACGATAGATTTTGCCAAGAAAGTAAGGATCAAAGGAACACCGATCATTTCGATCACAAAACAAAAGAAGAATCCATTGGCAGAGATCAGCAATTATAATTTATACATATCAACAACAATTGTAGAACAAAACATGTATAAAAGGCGTTATGAATCCATGACATCTTATTATATTCTGGCGGAAATGCTGTTTTTGCGTTATTTGGAATATTTAGAGGAAAGGAGCCAGTCTGATGAGAGCTAGGAATATGGAAGAATTGATACAGAAGAAATTTGACATGTTAAATGAAAATGATCTTCAAATATGGGCATATATCGTGCGTCATAAAGAACAATGTAAACAGATTTCGATCCAGCAGCTGGCGGTTTTTTGTCATGTATCACATACCACGATCCTGCGATTTGCAAAGAAGCTGGGGTTTTCTGGATATAGTGAGATGCGATCTTTCCTGAAATGGGAAGATAAAGCAGAAATCCTATACGAAGAAAAAGATATGGATCGAAATGCAAACAGTTTTATAGCAAATATCCGGCGTTTTGAGGATATGGATATGGATAAGGTTTGCCAGATGATAGAATCTGCAAGCAGGATCTATACACAAGGTTCAGGATCGACACAGAAATTAGCGGCACAGCATCTGAAAGAAAAGTTTTTGTATCAAGGCATTTTTATCAATACGATAGAAGGAGCAAGTGAATATGAGCTTCTTTCAGAGAAATTTACCGAAGATGATCTTGTGATCTTCTACAGCCTTTCAGGGCAAAATGAAAAACAGATCCGCAAAATGAGGAGTGCAAAAGAGAGGGGAGCAAAGATCATAGGAATCGCAATGCATGGCAAGGGTGAATTTTATGATCTTGCAGATGAAGTTTTGACATTTCAGTCAGAAGAAATACATACGATCGGGTATGGATTCCTATATTATCCGACATTACATTTTCAAATTGTCAACGAATTTCTGACATTAAAATACATGGAACATCAATTGAAAAAACAAGAAACGATAACAGAAAACAACGAAGAAAAACATTGATAAACCGCATAAATAAGCCATTTGTGAAAAATCACATGTTTTGTGAAATGCAACAACATTGATGATACGTTCCTGAATGAGGCGAAACTATTGTATCAGGATAAATACGATAGTATGATGAACTCAACAAAGAAAAACAAACAACATTCAGGAGGAATGAAAAAATGGCAAAGAAAAAATATTCAATCACAGTCGCAGGTGGTGGAAGTACATTTACACCAGGTATCGTATTGATGCTCTTAGATCATATGGACAGATTCCCAATTCGTTCCATCAAGTTTTATGATAACGATGCAGAGAGACAGGAAACAGTTGCAAAAGCATGTGAGATCTATTTAAAGGAAAATGCACCAGAAGTAGCATTTGATTATACAACAGACCCAGAAACAGCGTTCACAGACATTGACTTCGTATTAGCACATATCCGTGTCGGAAAATACGCAATGCGTGAAAAAGATGAGAAGATCCCTCTAAAATACGGAGTACTCGGACAGGAAACATGTGGACCAGGAGGAATCGCTTACGGAATGCGTTCCATCGGTGGAGTTATTGAGATCCTTGATTACATGGAAAAATATTCACCAAACGCATGGATGTTAAACTACTCAAATCCAGCAGCGATCGTTGCAGAAGCAACAAGAAGATTAAGACCAGATTCCAAGATCTTAAATATCTGTGATATGCCGATCGACTTAATGGAAAAGATGGCAAACATGGTCGGATTAAAATCCAGAAAAGAAATGCAGTACGGATACTATGGATTAAACCACTTCGGATGGTGGAACAAGATCTATGATTCTGAAGGAAATGATTTAATGCCACAGATCAAAGAACATATGGCAGCAAACGGATATGCAGATGCATTATCAGATTCTAACCAGCATGTAGACGAAAGCTGGGTACATACATTCCAGAAAGCAAGAGATGTATATGCAGTTGATCCAGAAACAATTCCAAATACATACTTAAAATACTACCTGTTCCCAGATTATGTTGTAGAGACATCAAATCCAGAATACACAAGAGCGAACGAAGTTATGGATGGAAGAGAGAAGTTCATCTTCGGAGAATGCAGAAAGATCATCGAAAAAGGAACAGCAGTCGGAAGTGCATTCGAACCAGATGCACATGCAACATATATCGTAGACTTAGCATGTGCGATCGCAGAAAATACACAGGAAAGATTCTTACTGATCGTACCAAACGAAGGAGCAGTTGAGAACTTTGACCGTACAGCCATGGTAGAGATCCCATGTATCGTAGGAAGCAACGGATACGAAAAGATCTGTCAGGGAGCAATCCCACAGTTCCAGAAAGGATTAATGGAACAGCAGGTAAGCGTAGAAAAACTGACAGTTGAAGCATGGATCGAAGGAAGCTATCAGAAATTATGGCAGGCACTGACATTATCTAAGACAGTACCAAGTGCGAAAGTAGCAAAACAGATCTTAGATGACCTGATTGAAGCGAACAAAGGTTATTGGCCAGAATTAAAGTAATAAAGATTTTGCAGTACAGGAGGAAAGAATCATGATGAAAACGATTCAGAAGAATGTAACAGTAAATTCTTCAATTGAGCGCATATTTACGATCATTAAAGTATTATTGGCAGTAAGTCCATTTATGGCATTAGGTTATCTTACAGCCAAAGGAACTGCAGGTGCTAATCTACAGACGATCCTAAGTCAGAATCCACATTATACCGTTATGTTCTTAGTTGCCATGGTTAATCCATTTATCGCATACTTGTTAGGCTTTTTACAACAGCATTTGAATAAAGCTGATTATGGATATGCGGTTGTGAATATGGCATTGATGATCGTTGCAGAAGTAATGCTTCAGAACTTCTTATATGTAGCCGCATTAGCTTTCCTTCTATATAAAACGGTTAAAACATATCAGATTCCAGTGAAAGACTCTGTAGAAAAAAGCCTAAAAAATCATTTTCTGAGAGATATTTCAGGAAGTATCGTAGTTCTAATTTTTGCTGGAATTTGTATGTTTGCGATGTTACAATTAAAATAATTGTTATCTGACTTTTAAATATGTAAAATTCATAAGTCCCAGAAAAAAGCGTAAAGTTTTGTTCTGGGACTTATTTGTTTTGAAAGAATATGTTAAATTGGTAGAAAAGATAGAAAATAATATTCATGGAGACAGAAATCAAGGGAGAAATGTTATGAAAAATATAAAAGTTATAATGTGTGATATTGATGGAACACTGTTAAATAGCAAGGGAATCGTTACCACCAAAACAATTGATGCGATAAAGAAAGTTCGAGAACAAGGAATCTTGTTTGGAATATCAACAGGAAGAGACGTTCCAAGTGTAAAAAAGGTTGTTTGGAAAATGGGGAATTGGCGGGCTTGTTGATATGGTCGTTGGAAGCAACGGAGTGAGATTTATGATTACAAAACCGATTATTATGAAGAAAATTTTGCCCTTCCAGGAAACCTGATCGACAAATATCATGGAGCACTATAAAGATAATGG
>ENA-OQNF01000182-OQNF01000182.1-human-gut-metagenome-genome-assembly--contig:-NODE-182-length-9888-cov-1.857187_pt1 | contig 9888 bp, 12 predicted proteins | sample MGYA00242628_ERZ504878 | MGnify/ENA primary metagenome ERZ504878 (study PRJEB26092, sample SAMD00036383) | human gut metagenome | host: Homo sapiens | study: EMG produced TPA metagenomics assembly of the... | reverse complement strand
GTCATGCATACACTTCCTGTCTCTCCTGAAGCAGAAGCCACGATCAGGAGGTCACCCTCCTGAACAGATGGCGTTGTTGTCTCGCCGACAACATAGGAATTTAATCCGATCTGCATCAAGCGCATTGCAAATGCTTTTAACATTAATCCTGAACGTCCTGTCCCATAGACGAAAATACGTTTATGTTCTTTGATCTTCTTGATCACTTCCTGAAGTTTCTCAGGAGCGATCGTTTTTGAAGATCTGTCTAATTCTTCGATGATCGTATTCATTCTCATAACGTATTTCCTCCTATCTGTCTTCTTCTGGATACAATAAGACTTTTCCATATCCTTTCGGATTAGCAATGATCTTCTTAAACATTTCTGGGCCTTCGCTTAAGTTTACCTGATGTGTTACCATACCGAGGACGTCAACTTTACCTGAACCGATGTATTCTACTGCATTTGTCCATTCTTTTCCTGGATATGGAGCAGAGATCGTACACCATGAACCGATGACATGTAATTCATTTCTCATGATACGTTCAAAGTAAATACTAGGGATTGGTACGTCTGCATATGGAATTCCCATGTAGACAACCTCTCCTCCTTTATGAGGTAAACCTAAAACTCTGGCTGCTGTAAATGGATTTCCTGCGGATTCGATCGCAAGGTCAACTCCATTTCCATATTTACGAATTTCATCATGGAAGTCGATATCTGTTGAATTGATCAGAACGTCAGCTCCAAATTCTTTTGCTAACTGTAACTGTGCATCGTCAATATCAATTGCAAATACTCTCTTTGCTCCGAAAGCTTTCGCCCATGCGATTGCCATCAGACCGATATTTCCACATCCGACAACAGCTACTTCGTATCCCATTTTGATACTTGTCTGATACAGACCATGAATCGCAACAGTCGCTGGTTCTACTAAAGCACCCTGTTCGTAACTCATGCTGTCTGCCATTTTTACAAAGTTGATTTCTGGGAGTTTGATGTATTCTGCGTAAGCTCCTGGTACATAAGCTCCAATTGTGTTTAAGTTTTCGCATCTGGATGGATGACCACTCTTACAGTATTCACATTCGTGGCATACCATGTTTGGGCATCCTACGACACGGTCTCCCGGTTTTAAATTCTTAACACCTTCTCCGACTTCAACAACCTCACCGCAAAATTCATGTCCCCATACATTTCCTGGTACATATGGTCCAAGGTTTCTGTATCTTGCAATATCGGAACCACAGATTCCGACTGCTTTTACCTTTACGATGACATCATCTGGTTTCTCGATGACTGGGTCGGGTGCATCTTCATATCTTAAATCCTGTACGTCATAAAATCTTAATGCTTTCATTGTTATTTCTCCTTATTTTAATGCTTCTCTCAGTGTTTTGATCTTCTCGGCAATATCGCCTTTGAATACATATCCTCCTGATACAAAAACATTAACTCCTGCTTCTTTACATTTTGCAATGTTTGTGTTGTCAATTCCTCCGTCAACTTCCAGATCGATATCTCGATCTCCGATCAGTTCACGAACGTTTTTGATCTTTGTAAGCAGTTCTTCATGGAATCCCGGTCCTGCTTCTCCAGGATTGATCGTCATTAAAAGGATCATATCGATTTTATCCAGCACATATTTTAATGTATCTTCATTGGTTGCTGGACTTAAAACTACTCCTGCTTTCACACCACGGCTTTTGATCTTTTCAATACAGCTGTAAAGTCTTGTTGTTGATTCCTGATGAATTGTAATGATATCTGCTCCGGCATCAATGATCGTATCCAGCTTTCTTTCCGGCTTTTCAATCATCAAATGTACATCCAGAGGAATTGTTGTGAGTTCTTTTAACATTTTGATATGATCTGGACCAAATGCCATTTTCTCTACAAAATGTCCATCCATCACATCAACATGTAATAATTCGACATTATTTTCTTCTAATATTTTCAATTGTTGACTTAAATTTCCAATACCGGCGCCAAAAACTGATGGTGCTAGCTTCATAGTACGCATATAGCTTACCTCTTTTCTTCCTACTCTTCACTTTGTAATCTATCAGTTATATGTTATTATATGGATTTTTGACTGCTATGCTTCGCTGTCGATTAAGATCTTTCCTTTAACTGCTCCTCTTGTCTTGAACATTTCAAAACCTTCTGCAATTCTGGAAAGTGGTAATTTCTTGAAGATCAAGGCTTCCTCGCCTTTTAACTGACCTGTTGCGAAATAGTGTGCGACGCAATCCCATTCATGTCCTGGGAATGGTGCTGAATAAGATAACCATGATCCTGTCATTGTGAATTCTTTACGGTTCATGTTCTCCCATTCTTCTACTGTGAATGTTAACTCTTTGGTTGGTTTTCCAATATAGCAGATACCTGCTTTGTTTGCGGTCAAGTTCATATGTCCATTTTCATTGTGATGGTGCTTCCTGCTGTCTCGTAAATATAGTCAAATCCTTTTCCATCTGTCATTGCCATTGCTTTTTCCATGAAGCCTTCTTCTAATGTGTTGACTCCATCATAAGCTCCCATTTCTTTTGCAAGCTTGATTCGATCATCGTCGATGTCAAATACAACGGTCTTGGCAGCTCCATAAATGTTTGCCCACTGCATAACGAGTAATCCGATCGTTCCTCCACCAAGGATCGCTACCGTCTTACCACCTTCATATGGCAGGCACTCAAGTCCATGTAATGCAACTGCTGCCGGCTCGAATAATGCTCCCTGTTCGAATGACACACTGTCATCAAATGGAACCGCATTCTGTTCTGGAACACAAATGTATTCTGCAAAACTTCCTGGCTGTCTTGTTCCGATAAAACTGTAATGTTTACATAATGCATAATCACCTTTCATGCAGTCTTCACATTTCATGCAAGGAACAAGGGGAGCGCCAGCTACACGCTGGCCTTTCTTTACCTTTGTAACTCCTTCTCCCACTTCTTCCACAACTCCGGAAACTCATGACCAAGGATGATTGGATAAAAATGTGCACCGTCTCCATTTACTCGTGGAACATCTGATCCACAAATTCCTGAATATTTTACTTTAACAAGTACTTCTCCTGCTTTCGGTACTGGAGTCTCTACTTCTTCGTATCTGATATCTTCTCTAGCATGTAAAACTCCTGCTTTCATCTTATAACACCTTGTCCTTTCTTAAACTTTTCCTGTTCTTATTCTTCTGCGAGTTTCTGAAGTAAATCTGCAACTTTCTTTCTTGTAGCATCTTTACCGATTCCAGATACAAGACCGAACACGCTTAAGTGTGGTTTTTCCAATGGGTTACGATAGTTTGCTGTTGTAAATACTACATCTACGTCTTTTTGTTTCATTGGAACTTCAGAGATCGTACCTTTCATCAGGCGGATTTTTACTCCTGCATTTTTTGCGATATCTTTGATTTCTTCCTGTGCAATTGTTGATGTTGCTACACCACTTCCACAAGCTACTAATACTTTAACTTCTTTTGCCATGATACTTATCTCCTTTTCTATCCTAATTGCTCAGTTAAATATGCTACTGTTTCTTCATTTGAAAGTTCTTTGCATTTTAATAGTACTTCTTTGTTATTTAAAATTCCATCATTCTTTGAAGCACCTGTAAATGTTCATTGGGATCTTTGATCGCCAAGTTGAAGATCAGATCAGTTTCTACTTGCTCTGTATCATCATCTAATCTTCGAAATATCACAGGGGATTCTAATTTTAACAGACAAATTGCGTTCTCTTTAATTCCAGATACTTTTGCATGTGGAATTGCTGTTGGGATTTCTGTTGGAAGTCCTGTTGGATAATCTTTTTCTACGCTCTACACAAGCTTTTCCAAAATCTTCTCCTACGATTCCCGCTTTATGCAGGGCTTCTCCACACAGCGTGATCGCTTCTTCACTACTATTTGCTGTCCCCTGTATCACCAAATATTTTGTTGCCATTTTAGTTTCTCCTCTTATATCAAGTCTATCTATTATCCGATCATCATCATGATTCTATGGATGAATGATACGATTAAGTTACCTGGGTTCCATCCAAAGTGGGATGCTGTTACTGTACCTGCAAAGTGTACGTTTGTTACGGACATCATCTGTGTTGCTTCTGGAATGAACATATTAGCAAAGAACAGTGTTAAATACATCATAAGTGTCATACCGATCAATGATCTTACAAGATTTCCTTTACTGCTTAATACTACCATTGGTGTCATGTAGCATACTTCTGCTAATAAGCTTAATGGGAAGAATCTCATTCCTGGTACAAGGAATACTAATAATACTGTAACTGGGATCATGATAGCTGTACATGTGATACATGCTGGATCTCCAAGTCCAAGTGCGATATCCATTCCGATGTAGATGTCTGCATCTTCACCAACTTTTCTATGTGCGTATTCGCTTGCTGCCTGTCCTAATGGAGATAATCCTTCCATCATGATTGATACCATTCTTGGGATTAATACCATTGCTGCTGCAACTCCCATAGCCATTGTTACGATATCAGCTGGGCTCTGTTTTGTGATAACTCCTAAGAATACACCGGCGAAGATACCGATTACGGCTGGGTCACCGAAGATTCCTAATTTCTCACCGATCTTTGTCATGTCTACGTCTACTTTGTTAAGACCAGGAATTTTGTCAATGATCTTATTTAATAGGTAGCAGATTGGGTAAGCCCATGCTACGAAGCAAAGACATGTACATGTTGTTCCTTCAAGTCCGAAGAATTCCTGCCATGGTTTTGCAATCCACTGTCCGAAGAATAAAACTGCCATACCACAGGCAAATGCTACGATAAATCCGATAACTGCATTCTTTGTTAACGCATATGCTAAAGCACCTGGTACTAAGAAATGCATGAAGTTCCAAATATCTACGTTTAATACTTTTGTTACTTTTAATCTAACCAAGATCAAGTTTGCGATAATGATCGCTGGAATTACAAGTACTGCAAATGGTGTTGTCCAAGATGCTGCTCCTAATGCTGCAAATCCAATCTCTAATGTGTCATAACCAGATCCAAGATCTTTGTAATATTGCATGGCGGGTGTTACTGATGTGATCAACAAGTTAACTGCTAATACTAATCCCTGGAAACCGATACCTACTAACAGACCAGCTTTGATCGCTCTACCAATCTTCATTCCAAAGAAAATACCTAAGATCGCGATGACGAATGGTAATAATGTACTCGCCCCCATGTTAATAAATCCCTGAAAGAATTTTAATACTACTTCCATTTTTAACCTCCGTTTTCTTATCCATATTTTTCGTTTGTTCACGAGATTTCTTTGGCCAATTTGTTTATCTCTTGTTTACAATACATATAGTACCATGCACATTAGACAAAAAACAGTGAAAGGTTTTTCTCTTTTTCGGAAATTTTTTATTCTGGTACAATTCATTTCCATAATTCAGAAATAAAATAGATCAGTCGAATTTATTTCCCACAATTAGAAATAAATTCGACTGATCTATACTATTTTATTCCACAATATTATATTCATATTGTTCAATGATGCGTGCTATCTCTTCCCCATCAGCTGCTTCATGTAATTTTTTTCGGTATATTTCATCTTTGAGCATGTTGACAATGTTAAAGAATGCTTTTAAATAACTTCTATGATCAATTGCACTTAAACAACATACAAACTCGATCGGGTCTAGTTCCTCTACTCCAAATGGCACTGGATTCTTTAAACGAATCAAATGCATTCCAAGACGGATACTTCCTTCTTCTACTTTCGCATGAGGCATCGCAAATCCTGGCGATAATACAATATATGGTCCGTATTCATTAACACTCTCGATCATCGCATCAACATAACGATCTTCTATGTAACCTTGTTCTACCAGCTGTTTAGCTGATTTTCGGATAGCATCTTTCCAGTCTGTACATTTTACATCAACTTCAATATCAGATGCTCGCAACAGATGATGTAAGGATGGCGATATGATATTCGCATTATTCTCAATAGACTGTTTGAAATAATTTCTTACGACTTTACGCAGTTCTTTCATTACAACTCTTGCTTGATCTTTTGGTTCCACCAGTTCATTGATCACAGGTGTGATTTCTTCCAACAATTCTGCCGCATTTAATTTATCATCTTCTGTTCCATCTGGAATGTTACGACTGTTTCTCAATGCATCAATTCGATTTCCTACACGAATATAATCAGCATCATTAAATGCTGCTGAAACTACAACATACTCCAATGAGCAACTATCAAGCGGTACTGTGGATATAACAAAATCTGCTGCGTTGGGTTTAATATTGATTGCCTCATGTGCAGAAATCACATCCACTACCCTAAATTTAAAATGACGTTTTAATTTCTCTAATAACAGAATAGATGTACCGATTCCCGCATGACATGCAACAATGACCCTAAATGATACTTCCTTGTTCTTCTTACGCTCTATAGCCGCACATACATGAATTGCAATATATTTCACTTCAATCTCTGTAAGCTTACGCTCTGTAAACTTATAAATTACTGGCATCTGATCAATGACGACATCCAATACATCCTGATTGTCTTCCAACACTTCATCAATAATATCCGCTTCCGGATAATCCATTGGAGGTGCTGAAAAAATAGATTCCAAATGATTCGATAAATTTTCAAAAAAATCATAATCAACATTCAAATTAATTCCCAGTTCTGCAGAAATGCTTGAAATATATTGTCTGGTAATCATCTGGATAATCATTGTATTTTTATTAAATGTTCCGTTATTTTTAAATCTTACTTCATCAAGAAATGTGCTGAAATTCTTGATATCATCATCACTGATCACAACATCACAATACTGTGATATATATTTTAAATATCCATAGAGAACATATAATTGTCACTGTTGATTTCGGGTTGTAGCTCTAAAAATTCTCCCAGCTTATTCCTGTTAACAAGAATTCTTAAATACAGCAGGATCTCCTTGAATGAATTATCTGGAAGGAACTTCTTATAGCATCGTTCCTGTTCTGCTATGATCTTCTGAATGATATTGATGTCTCCAGATTGAACATGTACATGTTCTGAAATAATATTCTTGTGATTATCATAGCTTCTTAACGTCGGACGTAATAATTCAAACAAAAATCTTCGTCTATCGCTTTCTAATCCATCAATACGAAGCCCTTTGTTCGCATGTGATATTACTTCAAGATTTCCTTTACGTATAAACTTTTTGATTTCTTTTAAATCATTGATCACAGTTGCTCTGCTTACCATCAGTCTATCAGCGATTGCTGCCAACGTGATATAATCTGCAGAATTCACAATAATTGCTGATGCAACCTTTTTTCGTTCCTCTTTTGATAATTTGTAATTATAAAAATTGCCTTCTAACAACAACGATAGAGAAATCTTTAAAATCGGCAGGAATAGAAACAATCCCACCTGATTTTATATCAATCATGCCCCTCTTGTTCTTATCGAGAATTTCATTGATCTCTTTCATATCATTGCGAATGGTCTTTTGTGATACCTGAAAATATTCCGCAAATCCTGAGACTGTAATCTCATCTTTTTCCTTACTTAACAACTGTACAATCTTTGTACTACGCTGATTCATTTTTGCGTGCCTCCTGTCATAATATGTCATGTCAAAAGTCTCTGGTTTGTAGTTTATATGACTTTTATTTTTTTTGTCAAGTACAAATTTATAGAAATTTTTCATTATAGCTTAGTACAAAATTCAAAAATTTTTGTGCATTTTTACTCAATTCTCTGTCTTTTCGCATAGCTAAATACGTTACTCTTTTGAGCCTCATTTCTGACATTTCAATAATTTTCAAGCCACTCATCATTGGAGTTCCATTCTGTGCGATAAATGCCCACCCTAGTCCACAGACAACGAAATTTTGAATTTCTTCAGAGGATGTTCGGTAGTGAATATCTGGAGTAATCCCCTGCTCTTTAAAAAAATCTCTGTATCTCCCGGTCCATGGCTGACCCTTCTGTATAAGAAATTCCTGGTTCTCTCATCAGATCTGACGGATACAATTGTTTGTTTTCACATAATGGATCTTTCTGATTTACAACCAGTTTGATCGGATATTCCATCAAAGGTATCATTTGAATCTCTGGATCTTCTTTCCCACCTGAACAAAATCCAAAGTCTATTTTATCCTCCTTTAAATCATTTAATATGACCGCTGTTGCTGCCGAATAGGATTCAATTATTTATTTTTTTATTTGTTTTAAAAAACTCTCTTAAAGATTTGGATATAATTAGGCGGCATTGGTCTTGTATATGCAAATCGAATATTTCCTGTATATCTCTGATAAATATGTTTCTTCGTCTGCTCTGCTTTTTTAGAAGCTTCCACAACTTCTTTTGCATACGGAAGAAATTCTTTTCCCTCTTTTGTTAAAAATAAAGCTCTTCCTTTTTTCTCAAATAATAAAAAAACCCAATTCTTCTTCTAATTTTCGGATTGCCTGTGTAAGGCTTGGCTGTGCGATCAAAAGTTCCTTTGCCGTTTGTGTTAAATGACCATTTTCTGCGACTTTTACAAAATAATTTAATTGTGCTAATGTCATATGCCCTCCTAATTCATAGGTAAAACCTTTGTTTTCTTATTATAATACATATTTTACATTATGTTTTTTTAATTGTACAATACAAATATCAGCTGATCCTTTAATAATTTGTCAATATCCCAAATTAATATATAAATGCCTCAAAGGAGTTTTAAAAATGTCAGATAGAAATAATAAATTGAAAAAAGAAGTTTTATATTATGCAAAACTTATGGATGAAAAAGGACTTGTTAACACGCTAGAAGGAAATCTTTCCATTCTTGATCGCGAAACTGGAAAAATGTATATCACACCTTCTGGAACAAGAAAGCGTTTTCTTAACGAAGATAAAATCGCTGTTGTAAATACAGAAAATGGTGAACAGATTGAAGGAACTGTAAAAAAATCAAGTGAGATCCTGTTACATGAAGCTGCTTTAAAAGCCCGTCCTGACTGTAATGCAGCTGCTCATATCCATGCACCTTACTTAACCGCTTATGCTTACTGCGGAAAGGATATCAAATTAAAATGCTCAACTACGTTTTCACTAGTATTTGAAGAAATCCCATGTCTTCCTTATGGATTACCTGGGACAATTCATATTGCAGATGGAATTGAAGATGCAATCAAAGACCACGATCTGATCTTGCTTGGAAATCATGGTTGTATCGCTGTTGGAAAAACTTTGGAAGATGCAGTTAAAATTATTGAAGCTGCGAAGAAGTTTTAAAAATCTATCATTTAACAAAAGAGATTGGTCCTGTTCGCAATATTCTGATAGTGATTTGGAAGAGTTATATAATAATCATCCAGGAAGCCGTAGAAACCGTTATGGAAAGTAAGAAGGAGGAATAAAATTATGCAAGCTGCTTTAATGTATGGTCCCAATGATATAAGAGTTGAAGAAATTGAAAAACCGAAATGTCCTGAAGGTGGATTTGTTTTGAAAGTCATGGCAGTTGGTCTGTGTGGATCTGATATTCGCAATCTTACAACTGATTCCAAATCTGGTAAATACCCTCATATTTATGGTCATGAGATTACTGGTATCATCGATGAGATTTCTCCTTCCTGCACCGAATATAAAGTTGGTGACCGTCTGTATATTTATCCTGCTGATCATTGTATGCAATGTGAGCCATGTAGAACTGGCCATAGTGAAATGTGTGAAAATCTTGGAAATAATTTAGATCGTCCTGGTGGTTTTGCGCAGTACTATACTGTTCTCCCACGACAGATTGCACGTGATGTTATCTACCGCATTCCTAACGGAATCAGCTATGACCGTGCTTCTCTTGGTGAACCTTTATCATCTGTCTATGCCTGTCAGGAAAATATCAATGTTGGATTTGGAGACATAATCGTCATCATCG
>ENA-OQNF01000180-OQNF01000180.1-human-gut-metagenome-genome-assembly--contig:-NODE-180-length-9897-cov-2.100716_pt1 | contig 9897 bp, 9 predicted proteins | sample MGYA00242628_ERZ504878 | MGnify/ENA primary metagenome ERZ504878 (study PRJEB26092, sample SAMD00036383) | human gut metagenome | host: Homo sapiens | study: EMG produced TPA metagenomics assembly of the... | reverse complement strand
TTGAGATGGAAGTCGGATGTGAAATCTCATTGAAGAAGAGACGGCGGTGGATCTGGAGAGCAGTGCTTCTATTTACAAGAAGCAGAAACCGGTGAATCTCTTAAAGCTGCATACTGCGAAAAAGGATACATACCGCATCAAAGAAGAAATTACGATCCCCGGAACAAAAGAGAGCATCGGTCAGGTGCTTCTGACGGATATTACAGGGCGCAAGCTGGAAGTGCGGGCAGCACAGGATGAACTGCTTCTGCGGGGAGAACTGCAGATTTTCTGTATGTATCTCTCAGAAGAAGGAAAGACCGACTGGCTGGAGCAGAGTGTTCCTTATGAGGGACGAATCGAATGCAGCGGGGCGACAGAAGGGATGTATTATGATGTGCAGCACGCGCTGGAAGATACACTGGCAGATGTACGGATGGATGAGGACGGAGAGATGCGCATCATCGGGATTGAGGGAACCGTAAGTCTTCGGATCAATCTGTATGAAGAGGAAGAGCTGAATCTTCTGGAAGATCTGTACTCTCTGGAACAGAAAGTTTCGTATCAGACAAGAGAGGCGGTCTATGAAGAATTGCTTTTACAGAATCAGTCCAAATGCAAGATTGTAGAAAACCTGTCGCTTCCGGAGCTGAAAGACGATGTTCTGCAGATCTGTCACAGCTCGGGAAGTGTGCAGATCGAACATGTGGAGACAAGAGCGGAAAAACAGGGGGGAATCCTGATTGAAGGAATCCTGCATGTGTCATTTTTGTATCTGAAAGCGGATGATGCGCTTCCGTTTGGAAACTGGCAGGGAATGGTTCCGTTTTCTTATCTGCTGGAATGTCCGGATATGCCAAAAGACGTGCGGTATCAGTTATCCAACCGAGTGGAACAGATCTCAGTGACCATGACTGGCAGTGATTCAGTAGAAGTAAAGGCAGTTCTGGATTTTGATGTATTTTTAAGAAAAGAAGTGCCGATGCAGGTCATCACAGAAGTGTCTCTGGAGGAAACAGACCGGGAGGAACTGGCGAAAAAACCGGGGATCGTAGGGTATATGGTAAAATCCGGGGGATGATCTGTGGACGCTGGCAAAACAATATATGACGACCGAGGAGAGTATCCGTCAGATCAACCATCTCGAAAATGGAAAAATCAAACCGGGCGATAAGCTCATCATCTGTAAAGAGATCGGAATGTAGAGATATATCGTTGATTTTTGAAGGCAAAAATGGGTATACTATAAACACAAATGTATACAAGATACAAACGGAGGACACAGGATGAAACAGATAGAATTAAAGGCACTTGCCAAGATCAATCTGGGACTGGACGTACTGGGAAGAAGAGAAAATGGATATCATGATGTGCGGATGATCATGCAGTCCGTTTATCTGTATGATGATGTTGTGATCGTGAGAAAGGATCTGCCGGGCATAGAAGTGGAGACGAATCTGCATTTTCTGCCGACGGATGAAAATAATATCGCGTATAAGGCGGCAGCCATGCTGATGGAAGAATTTAAGCTTCCGGGCGGCGTCAGGATTGTTTTGAACAAGCACATTCCCGTAGCGGCAGGTATGGCAGGGGGGAGTTCCAATGCAGCGGCAGTTTTGTTTGGGATGAACAAGATGTTCCGTTTGGGCTTAAGTCAGAGATCTCTGATGGAGAGAGGTGTCCGTCTGGGAGCAGATGTTCCGTATTGTATTATGAGAGGAACGGTACTGGCAGAGGGAATTGGAGAGGAGCTGACTACACTTCCTGCACTTCCGGCGTGTACGGTACTGATCGCAAAACCGCCGATCAGTGTTTCTACCAAAGTGGTATATGAGGCACTGGATGCAAAAGAGATCGTGGATCATCCGGACATAGACGGGATCATCCGGGGGCTGGAGACGGGGTCTCTTTCCGAGATTGCCGCTCATATGGGCAATGTGCTGGAGGATGTCACGATTGGGATGTATCCGGTCATTGAAAAGATCAAGGATGAGATGAAAAAAGCAGGTGCGCTCAATGCGATGATGAGCGGGAGCGGTCCTACCGTATTCGGGATTTTTGAAAGCCGTGCGGCAGCGCGCAGAGCGCAGGAGCAGATCCGCAGGAAGGCACTGGCAAAAACAGGTATATGTGACAAATGTGCATGGCGCAAGGAGGACATAAGATGGAACCGAAATTAGAAGTGACAATGGATGAATATCTTCCGCTTCGGGATGTGGTATTTAAGACACTCAGGCAGGCGATCCTGCGCGGAGAATTAAAGCCGGGAGAGCGTTTGATGGAGATCAAGCTGGCCAATAAGCTGGGGGTGAGCCGCACACCGATCCGGGAGGCGATCCGCAAGCTGGAGCTGGAAGGTCTCGTGCTGATGATCCCAAGACGCGGAGCAGAAGTCGCAGAGATCACGGAGAAAAGTCTGAATGATGTGCTGGAAGTCAGAAAGGCACTGGAAGAGCTTGCAGTTCAGCTGGCTTGTGAGCGGATGGATGAAGAAGGACTCGAAGCGTTGAAGAAAGCGGCGAAGGAGTTTGAAGAATCTCTGGGAAGTGAGGATGTGACCAGAATCGCAGAGGCTGATGTGGCATATCATGATATTATCTGTCGTTCTACAGACAATCAGAGGCTGATGCAGCTTTTGAATAATTTCAGAGAACAGATGTACCGCTACAGAGTAGAGTATCTCAAGAAGAAAGAATGTTATCCGCAGCTTTTGAGAGAGCATCAGGCGATCATCGAGGCGATCGAGAAGAGTAATAAAGAGACAGCATCTGAGATCATGGGACAGCATATTGAGAATCAGGTGACTGCAGTGACAGATTCATTGAGACATAAGTAAGGGCGTAGTGAAGGATTTCTTCACTACGTCTTAAATTACGGAAATTTGTATAAACTTCCTGTTTTTGGTACATACTTCGGATATCAAAATGAAACCGGAGGAGATACATATGAAATTTTCAAATCGGAACAGGAACAGAATCATTGCATTGCTGTCCATGCTGGCAGCGGGAATTCTGATCGGACAGATCTTTAGTACAGCAGAGAGAACAGTACAGGCAAAGGTACAAAAGGAACTGGCAGATGAGGTGCTCAGATTTCATGTGCTGGCAAACAGTGACAGTACCCTGGATCAGGAGATGAAGCTGTGTGTACGCAATGAGATTTTGGAATTTCTGCAGACCGAGATGCCAACAGGTGCAGGCGCAGAAGCGACAAAAGAGTGGGTGCGTTCCCACTGTGATGAAATTGAGCAGACTGCAGAAAAGTGCCTTACAGAAAAGGGATACGATGATCCGGTCAACGCGGCTGTGACAACCACCTATTTTCCGGAAAAGAAGTATCAGGATATGACATTTCCGGCAGGAAATTACGAAGCACTCCGTGTGGAGATCGGAAGTGCCAAAGGTCACAACTGGTGGGGAATGCTCTATCCGGAGCTGGCATTTTGGGATGCAGTGCATACGGTAAATGAGGAGACGAAAAGTGAGAGAGACGGGATCCTGTTGTCAGAGGAAGAAAAAAAGCCGGAGAAAGTAAAATTTCGCTTTTACCTGCAGGAGATATTTCAAAAATAAAACAACAGAAGGAGACGAAAGAGAAGTATGACGGAATTTTTAGTCAGACATTTTGTGAAAGACTATGAAGCGGTAGAAAAATCTGCGGTCCGCACTGCATATGGAGTGTTGGCGAGTATGGTGGGGATTGTTTGTAATGTATTTCTGTTTCTTGTGAAGTTTATTGTGGGGCTTTTGCTGCACAGTGTTTCTGTCACAGCAGATGCGTTTAACAACCTGTCAGATGCGGCATCTTCGATCATCAGTTTTATCGGGGTGAAGATGGCGGGCAAGCCGGCGGACAAGGAGCATCCGTTCGGACACGGAAGGATTGAATATATAGCGGCTTTGATCGTATCATTTCTGGTACTGGAAGTGGGATTTACTTTTTTGAAGGATTCTGTTTCCAAGATCAGAACCCCGGAAACCTTGAATTTTCGGTTGATTTCGGTAGTGATCCTGATTTTATCCATCGGAGTCAAGCTATGGCTCGGTGTATTTAATAAAAAGCTGGGAAAGAAGATTGATTCCAAGGTGATGATGGCAGTCTTTACAGATTCTATGGGAGATGTGATCACGACCAGTGCAACGATTTTGTCTTTGGTGATCTTCCGGCTGACCGGGCTTAATATTGATGGGATTGTGGGGATCGGAGTCGCTCTGGTAGTTATGTGGGCCGGTGTCGGAATTGCAAAAGACACGCTGGAGCCTCTGATCGGAGAAGCAATCGATCCGGAAGAATATGATAAAGTCAAGCATTTTGTAGAGCGTTATCAGGGAATTGAGGGAACTCATGATCTGATCATACATAATTACGGACCGAATCAAAGTATGGCATCCATTCATGCGGAAGTGCCAAACGACGCGGATATTGAGGAAGCCCATGAGCTGATCGATCGGATCGAACGGGATGCGGTGGATGAGCTGGGAATTCTTCTGGTGATTCATATGGATCCGATCGAGATGAGGGATGAACAGGTGATGACGGTGAGAGGAGAAGTGGAAGCCGCATTAAAGGAACTGGATTCTCAGTGCAGCATTCATGATCTGCGTGTTGTCAACGGGATGGGGCAGATCAATCTGATCTTTGATATGGTCGTACCATTTGAATATGATGAGGAAGAAAAAAATAAATACTGCAGCTTCAATTGATGGAAAAGCTGCAGGAGATTGATAAAAGATATCAGTGTGTCATTACGATGGAACACAGCTATAAGGCACACGTATAAGGAACAGGAACTGTTCGGGAAGGAGAAAAGATGTACACATTTGACAGCAGAGTAAGATACAGTGAGATCGATCATACCGGGAATATGACCCTGCCGGCACTGATTAATTATTTTCAGGACTGCAGTACGTTTCAGTCTGAGGATATCGGGTTGGGCACAGAGGTGTTAAAGGCAAAGAAAAAAGCATGGATTTTGTCTTACTGGCAGATCGTGATCGAACGTCTGCCGGCATTGGGAGAGCGTATTACAGCAGGAACCTTTGCGACGGAATTTAAAGGCTTGTATGGAAACCGGAATTTTGTGCTCGATGATGCCCGGGGAAACCGGCTTGCGTATGCCAATTCTGTGTGGGTGTTTATGGATATGGAAAAAGGAAGACCGGCAAGACCTGAGCCGGAAGATGTACTTCCATATGGATCAGAGCCTGCGCTTGAGATGGAGTATGAAGACAGAAAGATCCGTCTTCCGGAGAATCTGGAGGAAAAACCATCGTTTCCGGTGAGAAAGTATCACATTGATACCAACGAGCATGTGAATAATTGTCAGTATGTACAGATGGCTCTGGAGGTTTTGCCGGAAGAGACAAGAGTCCGTCAGATTCGGGTGGAATACAAGAAATCAGCAGTTCTTGGAGATGTGATCTTTCCGAAAGTGGCAAGAGAGGAAAATCGTATTGTGACAGAATTGTGCGATGAAAACGGAAAACCGTATGCAGTGATTGAAATCAAGTAAGGGACCATGTTATACTGTTCAAAGAACGGTGAAGAGGAGATTTTAAATGAAATTAGGAGAAAAGCAGGTTTTAACTGTTGTAAAGATTGTAGATTTTGGTGTGTATCTGGGAAATGATGAAGAACGTGTACTTCTTCCGAAAAAGCAGGTACCGGAAGGAATTGAACCGGGGGATCCGGTGGAAGTATTTTTGTACCGGGATTCATCTGACCGTCTGATCGCGACGACGAATGAGCCGAAGCTGACTATGGGACATCTGGCAGTTCTGGAAGTGGCAGATACAGGAAAGATGGGAGCTTTTCTGGAATGGGGACTGGAAAAAGATCTGTTCCTTCCATTTAAAGAACAGACAGCAAAGGTACAGAAAGGAGATAAGTGCCTTGTTGCATTGTACGTAGACAAGAGCGGAAGACTCTGCGCCACCATGAAAGTTTATCATATGCTGCGTACAGACTCGCCGTATCAGAAAGACGATCAGGTAAAAGGAATTGTATACGACAGAAGTGATGAGTTTGGAGTTTTTGTTGCGGTGGATCATCAGTTTTCTGCAAGAATCCCGAAAAAGGATGTTTTTGGAAAAATCCGCATCGGTGATGAGATCGAAGCGCGTGTGACAAATGTAAAGGAGGATGGAAAGCTGGATTTAAGTGTCAGAGGGAAGATTCCGCAGCAGATGGATGCAGATGCAGAACTGATCTTGAAAAGAATCCAGTCTTATGACGGAGTACTGCCGTTTAATGACAAGGCAGATCCGGATACGATCAAGGCAGAGTTTGGTATGAGCAAGGCTGCATTTAAGCGTGCCGTCGGAAGACTGCTGAAAGAAAACCGCGTAAAAATCTTTCCGGACAGTATCCGAATTCGCTAAAAAGCCTTGCAATCCATGGTAAATAGGCTATAATGAAGAAAGAAATAGAGAAGAAAGGGGACAGATAGAAATGAAAGTACAGAATATTACAGACATAGACGCATTTTTTAAAGTAGTAGACAACTGCAAAGGAAGAGTAGAACTGGTAACAGGAGAGGGAGACAGACTGAACCTGAAATCCAAACTTTCCCAGTATGTATCTATGGCAAATATTTTCTCAAACGGAGAGATTCCGGAGCTTGAGATCATTGCTTATGAGCCGGAAGATACAGAAAGACTGATCAATTTTATGATCAACGGTGAATAAGAATATCTCAGATTTTGAATCGCCGGTTTTGACAGACACGAGAAGATGTAAGGGCAGTTCTCTGTAAGGGAACGCCCTTTTTAGATTTACAGCAATACTGGATATAGAGGTGAATTATGAGTTTTGCGCATTTACACGTCCATACGGAGTACAGTCTTTTGGACGGTTCCAACAAAATAAAAGAATATGTATCCAGAGTTAAAGAACTGGGCATGAACAGTGCTGCGATCACGGACCACGGGGTTATGTACGGTGTGATCGATTTTTACAGGGAAGCCAGAAAGCAGGGAATCAAGCCGATTCTCGGCTGTGAAGTTTATGTGGCGCCGAATTCCCGGTTTGACCGTGAGACTGCCGGTGGAGAGAGCAGATATCATCATCTGGTACTTCTGGCAGAAAACAATACGGGATATGCCAATCTGATGAAGATCGTTTCCAGAGGATTTACAGAAGGGTATTATTATAAGCCCCGTGTGGATAAGGATCTTCTGCGTCAGTATCACGAGGGAATCATTGCCTTAAGTGCCTGTCTTGCGGGGGAGGTACAGCGGTATCTGAGCCGGGGACTTACCGAAGAGGCGAAGAAGGTGGCGCTGGAGTATCAGGATATTTTCGGAAAAGGAAATTTCTTTCTGGAAATGCAGGATCACGGGATCCCGGAGCAGCAGCTTGTAAACCAGAGACAGATCCAGCTTTCTAAGGAGACAGGGATCGAGCTTGTTGTGACCAATGATATCCATTATACGTACGCGGAAGATGCGAAGCCGCATGATATCCTGCTCTGTATTCAGACCGGGAAGAAGCTGGACGATGAGAACAGGATGCGGTATGAGGGCGGCCAGTATTATGTAAAGTCCCCTCAGGAGATGGAAGCGCTGTTTCCATATGCAAAACAGGCACTGGAGAATACGCAGAAGATTGCAAACCGGTGTGAGGTAGAGATTGAATTCGGAGTCACAAAGCTGCCAAAGTATGATGTGCCGGACGGCATGACTTCCTGGGAGTATTTGAACAAGTTATGCTGGGAAGGACTTGAAAAGCATTATGGAGAGCCTTCCAGGGAGCTGAAAGAACGGCTGCGCTATGAGCTGGATACGATCCGCAACATGGGATATGTAGATTATTTCCTCATAGTATGGGACTTTATTAAATATGCCAAAGATCACGGGATCGCAGTAGGACCGGGGCGTGGCTCCGCAGCGGGAAGTATTGTTTCTTATTGTCTGGAGATCACAAATATCGACCCGATCCGGTATCAGCTTCTGTTTGAGCGTTTTCTCAACCCGGAGCGTGTGACCATGCCCGATATCGACGTGGATTTCTGCTTCGAGAGACGGCAGGAGGTGATCGACTATGTTGTGCGTAAGTATGGAAAAGACCGGGTAGTCCAGATCGTGACGTTTGGTACGCTGGCTGCCAGAGGTGTGATCCGTGATGTGGGACGCGTGATGGATCTTCCGTATGCATTTGTGGATTCGATTGCCAAGATGATTCCGCAGGAACTCAATATCACGATTGATAAAGCACTGCAGATGAATCCGGAATTACGTAAAACATATGAAAATGATCCGCAGGTAAAACTGTTGATCGACATGTGCAAACGACTGGAAGGACTGCCGCGCCACAGCTCCATGCATGCGGCAGGGGTTGTGATCGGTCAGAGAGAAATTGATGATTTTGTTCCCCTTTCAAGAGCTTCTGACGGCTCGATCACAACTCAGTTTACAATGACCACTCTGGAAGAACTGGGACTTTTAAAAATGGACTTCCTGGGACTTCGGACGCTGACTGTGATCCAGAATGCGGTGCAGCTTGCAAAAAGCAAAAATCCGGAACTTGATATGGATCAGATTGACTATAACGACAAACAGGTACTTTCTTATATCGGAACCGGTAAGACCGATGGAATCTTCCAGCTGGAGAGCGGCGGAATGAAAGGCTTCATGAAAGAGCTCAAGCCAAACAGTCTGGAGGATATTATTGCCGGTATTTCCCTGTACCGTCCGGGTCCGATGGACTTTATCCCACAGTATATCCGGGGAAAAAATGATGCAGGATCGATCACCTATGACTGTCCGCAGCTGGAGCCGATTCTGGCGCCTACTTACGGATGTATTGTCTATCAGGAGCAGGTTATGCAGATCGTGCGTGACCTTGCCGGATACACACTGGGACGAAGCGATCTTCTTCGCCGTGCCATGTCCAAGAAAAAGGGCGATGTGATGCAGAAAGAGCGCCAGATCTTTGTCTATGGAGATGAGGAGAACGGTGTGCCGGGCTGTATTAAAAATGGAATTGATGAAAAGACAGCCAATAAGATCTATGATGAAATGATCGATTTTGCGAAGTATGCATTCAACAAATCCCATGCGGCGGCCTATGCGGTTGTTTCCTATCAGACAGCATACCTGAAATATTATTATCCGGTGGAATACATGGCAGCACTGATGACTTCTGTGATTGAAAATCCGTCCAAAGTGGCAGAATATATTTATGCCTGCCGGCAGATGAATATTCAGATTCTGTCACCGGATATTAACCGCGGGTATCGGTCAACTTTTCGGTAGACGGCAACTAACATTCGGTACGGACTGGCGGCCATCAAGAGCATTGGAAGACCGGTGATTGCTGCGATCATAGAAGATCGGGATGAGTTTGGGCCGTTTAAAAATCTGGAAGATTTTATCAGTCGGATGTCAGTCAAGGATGGACTGAATAAACGGGCAATTGAGTCATTTGATCAAATCAGGTGCGCTGGACTGCCTGGGAGGCACGAGAAAGCAGTTTATGAGCATTTATGTTCAGATCGTCGATCACGTCAATCAGGAAAAGAAATATGCCATGACCGGTCAGATGACACTGTTTGATATGGTGGGTGAGGAAGAAAAAGAGCAGTTTGAAATCAAACTGCCGGATGTCGGGGAGTATTCGAAAGAGAATCTGCTGGCGTTTGAAAAGGAAGTGCTGGGAGTTTACTTAAGCGGACATCCATTGCAGGAGTATGAGGACAAATGGAGAAAATCCATTTCAGCCACCACACTGGATTTCCAGCCGGATGAAGAGACAGGCCGGGCAAAGGTGCATGACGGAACGAGGGAGATCGTAGGCGGCATGATTACCGCAAAAACGATCAAGCATACAAAGACAAATCAGATGATGGCATTTTTGTCTCTGGAAGACCTGGTGGGAACGGTAGAGGTGATCGTCTTCCCGCGGGACTATGAAAAAAAC
>ENA-OQNF01000176-OQNF01000176.1-human-gut-metagenome-genome-assembly--contig:-NODE-176-length-10019-cov-2.468055_pt1 | contig 10019 bp, 11 predicted proteins | sample MGYA00242628_ERZ504878 | MGnify/ENA primary metagenome ERZ504878 (study PRJEB26092, sample SAMD00036383) | human gut metagenome | host: Homo sapiens | study: EMG produced TPA metagenomics assembly of... | reverse complement strand
TATGTTTATTATGTGGAATCTTCTCCGGCTGATCAGCTTCAGCCCAAGCTTCACAAACAGGAGTATGCGAAGCCGGGAGACGAACTTCCTTTTAAAGTGCCCTGCATCTATGAAGTGGAAAGCGGACTTCAGCCGGTTGGATTCTTCCGCGCGGTCCTTGGCTGAAAGCAGTTCGTTTTCCATTGTTTTCCGTTCGTTGATAATCAGTGAGGAACCGACTAAAGTCAGCGGCTTTCCGTTTTTGTCTCTTGTTTCTACGGCTGCTTGTGCTTCTACCCAGTCTATTTTCCAATGTTTTCCATCATTGGCCAGTACACGGTACTCTTCTTTCACTTTCTCTATTTTTCCGTCTGCCAGGTCGCGGTAGGCCTGTATCACGCGTGGACGGTCTTCTTTGATAATTTTGGCGAAATATTGTTTGTCCGATACGCTCAACTGATCTTCGCTGATGCTGCCCGGCATGGCTGCCATGGCAATGGGGCGGTTAAGGTCGCACAAGATGGTATGGTCTTTCAAGTTCCATTTCCAAGGTACAATGTTGGCTACTTCCAGTGCCATGGAAAGTTTATGGTTCGTGGCGCTTAGCATTTGCTGTGCATTGTGCAACTCGGTGCTGTCCATGCAGAACACATCGACCATATCCGGTTCAGTGGAGCAATTCAGGACAACATCATAGAAGGTGTTGACGGTTTTAAAATAATATGGGAATGTGATCGATTTCTTTTCTTTCAAGGTGATACTCATGAAATGGGTGAATTCCGGTAAAGATTCGGGAAAGATTTCGGAGGCCCTTTTCCCTATTATATCGGATTTTTTAAAAAAACATCGTTCGAAATAACGGTTGACATCCTGATAAATGCTGTCTATAATATTTCCTTCTTTATCCCATATTACTTGTTCCTTCATGTAAAGAATCGGCATATTATCCACCAGGTTGATATATTGTGCGTTTGTTTCTATTTCATTTTGTTGGGCTCGTCTCAGGACTTTCAGCATCTGAATGCGTTTTTGTTGTGTTACAGCCATCAGTGCGAAGGCCATGAGCACAATCAGGATAAACCATTTGTATTTGTTCAGAAAGTGGACAGGCTTGTCATAGAAAATGGTGTCATCGGGGCATCGCTTGGGGTCGAGCCCTTTATTTATGAGTCTGGTATAGTTGAAGGTGGGGTGTGCTTCCTGAGGCTCATAGAAAGGAATGTCACTGGCTCTTTTTCCACCGAGGATGTCGTCAATTGTTTTCAATAATTGCTTGGTGAAGGCTTGTTCATTGTACATGTATCCTCCTACCATACCTCCGTCGTCCATACCTGCATAGCGGATGGTGAAAAGAGGGGCGGAGATGCTGGAAATGCTTCTGTAAGCGTTTATCAGAAAGCTGTCCGAGGTGAAGGATTCGGTGAACCAAGTGGATACCAGAATGCCTGTAGTCTTGTCTGCCTTACGTACAGCATTATATAACTGGTGCAGAGTATTGGTGCGTGAAGAGATGTATTTATATTCCAGTTGCGGATATTTGTTTGGATCAATTCCCGCAGTCGTTGGTCATATTCGGGATTTGGATAAATCCCGTCTCCCAAAAAGATGAGTCTTTTCATGCCGGGAATCATTTGCAGCATCAGTTCCACACTTTCTTCCAGATAGATAGGGGTATGCATGTAGGTGAAATTGTATTCTTGGGCCAGTTCGCTCATGTGTGTCTTTTCTTTGGGAGTGACTGTATCTCTCTGCCTGTAGAATATTTCAGGATACACATAGGGGTCTGCCCCGCAGACAATAGTAGGTACGGTACCCCATAAAGCTTGTATCTCTTCTCTGAAAATCAGACTCATGCTTCCTACAAATACCAATAGACGGGGAGGGGTGGAGCCATATCTTGAGGAAAGTGTTTCTGAAAACTTTTCTATTTTAGCAGAATCGCCTACCATGAATAAATTCAGATGTTCTATGTAGGCGTCTATATTTTTGGTTCCGGCTAGTTTATGGACAATGGGGGTGGTAATGCTGTTGCTCCATGGAGAAGATTCGTTATAGCTGTTTAAAATCAGCACATATTCTTCGTTCCCGGTACGATCCTGTGCATTGGCGGCTTCACAGGTGAATGAGAAGATGGTACATATATAGGTATATATCAGCAGCCATTGAATATAGCCTATACGGATTCTCCTACGATTTTTATCCATTATTGTTTTCTACTCTTCTTTAAATATATCGCTCTGATGCTTGTGATGAAACAAATGTACTATTAAATCAGGGAGTGGACGAAGAAAAATAAATGTTTAACAAATATTAAAAGAAACGCACTGAAGTGGGGAACTTCCTGTATGTCCAGGTGTGAACATTTTAAACGGGAACTTTGGCCAACTTATATGGCAATGATTTAAAATGCCGGTGAAAGGCAGGAAAAGAGGGAGGATGAGAAATATCTTTTGCGTTATCTCTTTTATATCTGAAGAAATAGCTTTATATTTATCCCCTCATCTTATTTTAAGGTAGTTATGGAATATCACTTAAGTACTAAATTGAATGGAAATATAGCAATGACTTCCTGTTTCCATGAAAACTCCTTTTTGCAACGTGACGGGAGTCTTTATAAATTTATATGGGTGCGGCATGGAACGCTGGATGTGGAAGTGGATCATGTGGTGATGCATCTGGAAAAAGAGGAAATGATTTCGCTCACTCCTTTGCATCATGTGCAGATAAGGGGAGTGGACGGTGAATACCTCACTTTTCTATTCAATAGTAACTTTTATTGTATTTACGGGCATGACAGCGAGGTGTCTTGTAACGGATTCCTGTTTAACGGTTCTTCCCGTGTCATGCGTTTGAAGCTTTCGCCTTCCCAGTCGGCCCGTCTTGACAGTATTGTCGATATTTTCAGAGGGGAGTGTGAAATACAAGACAACTTGCAGGAAGAAATGTTGCGTATTATTCTGAAACGTTTCATTATCACTTGTACCCGCATAGCCCGTGAAATGTTTGATGTAGACCCGGGGCGTGAGAACACGTTTGATGTGATTCGTCAGTTTTATGTGCTGGTTGACAGTCATTTTAAGGAGAAGAAGCAAGTGCAGGATTATGCTGATATGTTGTGTCGTTCTCCCAAGACCATTTCCAATCTCTTTTCCCTTTACAGGCTTTCTTCTCCTTTGCGTGTCATTCATGAACGCGTGGATGCGGAAGCCAAGCGCCTGTTGCTTTATACGGGCAAGAGTGCGAAGGAAATCAGTGAGATTCTGGGATTTGAGGATTTGGCTACATTTAGCCGGTTCTTTAAGAAAATGAACAAGGAGAGCCTTTCGGAATACCGGAAAAGAGAGAAACGGGAATAATTGCCAACCTATATGGGGGAATTGCCATTTACTGGAGAGGGAAAACTGCCGACCTTTGCACCAGGAAGTTAAATCTTTTAATAATGAAAGCAATGATGACAAAATTAAAATCTCTGTTTGTTGCGTTTTTAACAATAGCAGCATCTGCCCAAAAACTGGGTATCAATCTTATCCGTGTGGCAATCCTTGTAATTTTTGTTATGGATTGGCGGTCTGAAATTCTGGAATTATGAAGCCGAAGGAATTGTGCCTTTTGTGGCGAACAGTCCCTTTATGAGTTTCTTTTATACCAAGGACGCTCCTGAATATAAAGAATATAAGCTGAAAGAAGGCGAATTCGATGAAGCGAAGCACCAGTGGCATGAAGAGAACAATACTTATGGGTTTTCTCATGGATTGGGTATTTTGATTATGGGAATCGGTATCTTGACGTTTTTAGGTATCTTCTCTCCGAAAATCGGTTTGGTAGGGGCCGGACTGGCTATTGTCATGACACTGGGCACTTTGTCTTTCCTTGTGACAACGCCTGAGGTGTGGGTCCCCGATTTGGGAAGTGGCGAACAGGGGTTCCCTCTGCTGACGGGCGCCGGCCGTCTGGTCATTAAAGATACTGCTATTTTGGCAGGAGCTGTTGTTGTTCTTTCGGATAGTGCGAGAAGGGTATTGAACCAGTTGAAAAAGTAAAGTTAGAAAGACCGGTCACGGACATGCCCTTTTATAGGGGTGTATATGGATGTATTCCAGCGGGAGGCAAGTATTTCCTGCAAGACATAACTATCTATGAGGCAAGTTGTATCCTGTGTCATCTTGCTGTCTGTCAGCTATTGATAATGAATGCAAATTTGGCAGATTCTGCGGTTAACCCCTGTTAAGTGCTTATCTATCTGTGTTAAAAGAGGAAAAAAATCTCTGACAAACGGTACAACCGTACAATATTTGTCATTACATTAGCGTCAGAAATGTTAAACCAAACTTGAAATTAACAAATTAATAGATATTAAGTTATGAAACAAGCAACTAAAATGGTACTAGGCGCAGCAGCAATTGTAGCAGTCAGCGCAGGTGTAGCAGGAGTAACGACTTATTCTATGTTGAAACCCGAGCCAAACAAAAGCGTGGCCTTTAATGATGTGTTCCAACAAAATCCGAATACAAGACTTGCCGCGCTGGACGCCACCCAAATGCAACCGGTGGATTTGACTCAGGCAGCGGAAAATTCAGTGCATGCAGTAGTTCATATAAAGTCAACTCAAGAATCAAAAACTCAGACAGTTACCGTTCGTGATCCGTTCTATGATTTCTTTGGTGATATTTTTGGGAATGGCAGAGGCGGCGGTCAGCAGCGTCAGGTGCAGACTCCTGAAAGAGTGGGATTTGGTTCCGGAGTGATCATCTCGAAAGATGGATATATTGTAACGAATAACCATGTAATTGATAATGCTGATGTGATCAGTGTCAAACTGAATGACGGACGTGAATATAAAGGACGTGTAATTGGCACAGATCCCAGCACGGATTTAGCGTTGGTTAAAATTGAAGCGGATGAACTTCCCACTATTCCCGTAGGCGATTCGGAGGCTTTGAAAGTGGGCGAGTGGGTATTGGCTGTAGGTAATCCGTTTAATATGACATCTACAGTAACCGCCGGTATTGTGAGTGCCAAGGCACGTTCTTTGGGCGTATATAATCAAGGTGTGGAATCATTCATCCAGACGGATGCAGCTATTAACCAAGGTAACAGTGGTGGGGCATTGGTCAATGCAAAAGGAGAGTTGGTAGGTATCAACTCGGTGCTTTATTCACCGACAGGAGCTTATTCCGGATACGGTTTTTGCCATCCCTACCAGTATTATGAAAAAGGTAATAGCCGATTTGAAAGAATACGGAACCGTTCAGCGTGCGGTATTGGGTATCAAGGGTACTCCGATTAATGATGACCAGCAGATGATGCCGGAAGAAATCAAGAAGAAAGTGAAGGAACTGGGTGCTACCGATGGTGTGCTGATAGCTGAGGTGATTGATGGAGGTTCTGCGGCCGGTAACTTGGAAGTGGACGATGTCATTATCGGTATTGACGGAAAACGTGTGAAGAACTTTGCAGAGTTGCAGGAAGGGTTGGCTAAACACCGTCCGGGTGACAAAGTAACCGTCAAGGTGTTGCGTGACAAGAAAGAAAAGGATATCGAGATGACTTTGAAAAATGCACAGGGAACAACGAAAGTGGTGAAGAGTGCGGGCATGGATATCTTGGGCGCAGCGTTCCGTGAAGTTCCTCAGGAATTGAAGAGACAATTGAACTTGGGATATGGTGTGGAAGTCACAGGTGTGACAGACGGTAAAATGAAAGCTGCCGGTATCCGTAAAGGCTTCATCATCCTGAAGGCAAATGGACAACCTGTCAAATCAGTAAATGATTTGGAAGATGTGCTGAAAGCTGCTACCCAGTCACCGGATCAGGTATTGTTCTTGAGCGGTATGTTCCCGTCAGGTAAACGTGCGAACTATGCAGTAGATTTGATACAGGAATAAGGATATTTTTAAGGTAGAAAGTTTCAATAGGTAAAGTTTAGAGGATGCACGGTAAGGGACACTTCCGTGCATCCTGATTTTATAGTCAAACAGGATTGATATGCTGGAAAGAAGCATTGTAAACGGAATTTCGGGGATGATGGGAACACAAGTTTGATTTTTAGTATGTTTTTATCCGATAGTAGAGTCGTGTAACTATTAATTTGCGTCATAGGTGTTTGCGTTCCCGTCCGGCCGGAAAACGGAGGACATAAATCAATTCTGTTTCACGATAAGATAAGAGCTGTTGACAGGATCCATCCTTACGCTATATCATGGAATAATCTCTATTAAGTAAGCTGATAAGATCAATAAAGAGAAAGATATAACCCTATTTTCGCAAAATATTTAGGAAAAGAAGGACAAAGATAGTCTTTTTTGATTTATTAGCTAATATTTTTCAAACAAAAATGGATGTATTCCATTTAATGTTGTAAATTTGCATCCCAAATTTGTTTTATAGAGAATGAGACAATTAAAGATTACCAAAAGTATCACTAACCGAGAGAGCGCATCTCTGGATAAGTATTTACAGGAAATAGGCCGTGAAGACCTGATTACTGTAGAGGAAGAGGTAGAGCTCGCTCAGCGTATCCGTAAAGGCGACCGGGTAGCATTGGAAAAACTGACACGTGCCAACTTGCGTTTCGTCGTGTCTGTAGCCAAGCAGTATCAAAATCAGGGGTTAAGTCTTCCTGACTTGATTAATGAAGGCAACCTGGGATTGATTAAAGCAGCTGAAAAGTTCGATGAGACCCGAGGCTTCAAGTTTATCAGTTACGCCGTATGGTGGATTCGTCAGTCTATTCTCCAGGCATTGGCAGAACAGTCACGTATTGTCCGTTTGCCGTTGAATCAGGTAGGCTCGTTGAACAAGATCAGCAAAGCCTTCTCTAAATTCGAACAGGAAAACGAGCGTCGTCCTTCTCCGGAAGAACTGGCCGATGAACTGGAAATACCTGTAGACAAAATCTCGGACACGTTGAAGGTTTCAGGACGCCACATTTCTGTAGACGCTCCTTTTGTGGAAGGAGAAGACAACAGTTTGTTGGATGTGCTTGTGAACGACGACTCGCCTATGGCAGACCGTTCCTTGGTTAATGAGTCACTTGCGAGGGAAATTGATAGAGCACTCTCTACGCTGACCGAAAGGGAGAAGGATATTATCCAGATGTTTTTCGGTATTAATACGCAGGAAATGACGTTGGAAGAAATCGGCGATAAATTCGGCCTCACTCGTGAGCGCGTACGCCAGATTAAAGAGAAAGCCATTAGAAGATTGAGACAAAATTCGCGTAGCAAGCTGCTTAAGTCTTATTTAGGGTAAGAAAGATTCGGTTTCCGAAAAGAAAACAAAGCACAAGATGGAAGGTTACTCCCGTCTTGTGCTTTTGTTCATAATATACCAATAATGCCCATTGGCTGCGCTATGTGCCACATGGTAATGGGCACATCAGCAAATTATTATAGTTAATTAATCTATTACTTTTTCGTATTTGTCCGTAAATAACTATTTTTGTCCTCTAATAAAATTATAAAATTAGAATTATGAAATCCATAAAGATTCTGTGCTCTTTATTATTGGTACTGATGGTATGCTCGGCATTCTCATTGAAAGGAAGTAAAGGTAAATCCGTTTATATAGTAGGTGTATCCGCATCGTTTACAGATTCATTGGTTTATTTCACGGAAATCCAATTGCTGGACAGTGTAAGGCTGGATAAGAATAAGATGTTGCCGGAACGCTCACAATACAGTTATCAGCTGAAAAATTATTTGGAAAACGAGGAAGGGCTGACGAACCGCACTTGCTTTGTTTATTTCTCGAACAGCAGAAAGAAACTGCAGAAGACCATCAATAAGATGAAGATCAAGTATCAAAAAAGGAAAGACCTTGCTGATTCGCGAAGTGAACCCCAATGCATTCAAGTTCAAGAAACCGGAAGAATGATCCTTTTCTTATGAAAAAGATTCTATTTATATTTTTAACAGCCTGCTTTTTCTCTCTTGCGAGAAGGAAACAATCGTGATTCCTCAGCAACATGCCGGAAGAACGGTCCTGGCTTTCTTTGGGCGGATAACAGCTTGAATTCCAATTTGCGTAATAATATTCGGACGATGATGCAGGGGCTTCAGGCTATGAAGGATTCGGCTGCTTTGTTGGTATATTGGGATGGTGAGGCTTCGGATATCAGTTGGCCGGAGCCTTGTATCGTTGAATATGTGACTAATGGTCAAGGGGGGATCAACAGTATGTCCAAAGAAGCGGTCAATGCGATGATCGCGGATCAGGACATGTCGGTTCACGACTTGATAAGTATTGGCAATATCAGAAAAAATATTCCCCTCAGACATCGACGGAGAAAACCGTCATGCAGACAGTGATAGGTGATATGATGAGTGTTTATCCGTCGGAAAGTTATGGAATAATCTTTGGTTCTCACGGTTCAGGATGGTTGCCCACTATTACCGGCACCCGTTCTATAGGTCAAGATGGCGGCCGGTATTCCAGTGACACAGCGTTGATACCGGAATTGGCGGAAGTGCTGCGTACGGTAAATCCTCAAAAGTTTGATTTTGTCTTGTTTGATGCGTGTATGATGGGGTGTGCCGAAGTGTATTATGAGCTGAAGGATGCTGCCAAATATTGCATCGCTTCTGTACTTGATATACCGGCAGCCGGATTTCCTTATGCAAGTGTGATGCCTTATTTGTATGAAAATGCGATCAAGGAGTATTTGAAGCCAATCTGTAAAGATTATATAGATTATTATAACTATAATGGTTGGGGAACCATTTCGGCAGTGGATTGCAATCAGATGGAAGGTTTGGCGGAAGCGGTCAGAAGTGTGATTTTGTCCAATCAGGATAGCCTGAAGAACGTGGATATAGCTGATTTGCAGCAATATGGCAAAGGCAGCAGCAACTTCAAAGGATATGCCTATGATATGTTACAGTTTATTGAAAAATTGTGTGGAGGAATGGCTCCAGACGATTTTACGCAACAATTAAAGAAGACGGTCATTTATACAGATTATACTCATGATCCCACCTCATCCTTGTACAGAATAGATGGGGATAACTACAGTGGAATGGGTATGTATATCCCTAATTCATTCACCACTCCCAAATATTTGCTTTGGAACAATTATTTCAAGTCTTCCATAGCGTGGTATCATGCATCCGGATGGGCTGAAACGGAATCTATTTGGGGGAATTGAAGGAGAATGCAGCCAGTTGCTTTTTACTTGATCCCGAATAATAGATATAGCGGATGGAAGTACCGAATTTCCGGTATTCTTCCATTTCCACCGAGTTGTCTACTGCATTCTGCAGGGCTTGTTTAAAGGCGGCATAATGGGTGTTCATATAAGTGGCGTTGTCCAGTTCTCCTGCAACACTGTAGAAATAGCTCACACTATTATCTTTCTCATTATAACGGGTGCTGTCCAGTGTAATCGTTTCGTTCATACGTGTGGGGCAGGACCGGTTGGTCTTTTCGGCTGTCTGTTTGAATTTACGGACTTGTGAACGGTGGTTATTATTACATCCTGCCAAAGTAAGGATGCCTAGGGCCGCTATTATAACTGTTTCTCTTTTCATTATAAATCGGTATTTTGAAGCGAAAGTAAACTATAAGTTTGAACAAAGCAAATGGATTTTTGTTTTTTATTAGTAAGTTTGTGCAAACAAAAAAAGTAAAACATGTCTCGCATTATAGATGAATTAAAACGTACGGACCACAAGCGTTATCTGGGTGGTCTTGATTTCTTTAAATATATTGGTCCCGGATTACTGGTTACTGTAGGTTTTATTGATCCGGGAAACTGGGCCTCGAATTTTGCAGCCGGTTCCGAATTTGGTTACGCGTTGTTGTGGGTGGTGACCCTGTCTACCATTATGTTGATTGTGTTGCAGCACAATGTGGCCCACCTGGGCATTGTGACGGGATTGTGCCTGAGTGAAGCAGCCACGCAGTATTGTCCCAAGTGGATATCCCGTCCCATTTTGGGCAGCGCGGTACTGGCCTCCATATCCACTTCGCTGGCGGAGATATTGGGAGGAGCCATTGCCTTGCAGATGCTTTTAGGAATTCCCATAGCCTGGGGATCTGTT
>ENA-OQNF01000174-OQNF01000174.1-human-gut-metagenome-genome-assembly--contig:-NODE-174-length-10040-cov-3.028851_pt1 | contig 10040 bp, 6 predicted proteins | sample MGYA00242628_ERZ504878 | MGnify/ENA primary metagenome ERZ504878 (study PRJEB26092, sample SAMD00036383) | human gut metagenome | host: Homo sapiens | study: EMG produced TPA metagenomics assembly of... | reverse complement strand
CGGTGATGAAGCGGGTGAAGGAAAAAGCGTTACCGGTATCGCTGAGGAAACTGCCGTCAGCGTATCTGTCCTTGGGCATATCCGGTGCCAGGGTTTATTACGTTACGGTAATATCGTGCACGTATCATTAGTGTATCATTAAAGTTCTGTTTTTTGTGGAACAGGAAAGTTATCATCTGATGTTTCCAACTTTTGCAGAACTTGGGCCAATACGAAATCATCGTATGCATATTCTAAAGTACGTGATACTTGTTCGCAGGTGTGAAAGGCTTCCGGTACGCTGTCTTCCAAAGGAATGTATCCATATTTCAGATAAGAATTCAAAGCACGCGTCCCATTCCGTTTTTATATTCTTCATAGGTGGCGGGAGTCCTGAATGCGTTCCGGAGCATTCCTTCGCAAGCTTTGTTGATATCAAAATTACGGATTCCTTTGATATAGGCATCTCCCAGTGCGGAGATGCAATGATCGCCTATCATGGCTGCGGTATAACTGTTCCAACAAGGAAATATAGGCAGCCAGCCGCCTTGTTCATATTTGTCCACCAATGATTGCATCATGTCTCCGGCTTTCTTTGGGGTTAGGATATTGACTAAAGGATGGAGAGCACGGTAAGTATCCCACATACTGTAATCTTCATAGTAATTTCTACCGTTGGCTGATTGTCTGAACGGGTGTCCTGTGGAAAAAGAAGGATAGCGCCCGTCTACATCATTGAATGTACGTGGCAGGAATGAGGCACGGTAGAGTGCTCCGTAAAATTTCTCTTTATCGTTTCGGTTGTTTGTCTGTACTGTAACTTGTGAAAGCCTTTGTTCCCAGATGGAGTTCAGTTCCTGTCGGGTGCGGTCAAAATCCCAATGAGGTATCTCGGTGTCCAGATTCTTTTGAGCGCCTTCCATGTCAGTAAAAGAGGAAGCGGCTTTGATTAATATGGGTCCTTCTGAGTGTATTTTGAACCGGAGATATGCACCTATACCTGTTCCATCGGCTATCTGTCGTTGTCCGGCGAAGAGACTGTCATGCCGGAATGTACCATATTCCTCTATTTCATTTTGATATTCAATGACAAAGTACCCGTTGTATCCGGCGGGAGCTCCCCAGCCTTGATAGATACGGTGTACGGGATTGTATCCGCGTATCTGTTTTTTTATAGTATCGATTTCAATATATCCTTCTCCTTCATCGCTGTTAGGATTGACTATGAGATAAGCATCTTCCGGTTGGTTATAAGTGAATCGGAAAATGGCTGAACGGGAACGTCCGGTCATTTCTGCAAAAATGGAATAATCTTTGAGAAGGACGGAGTAATAGGCAGGCGTTGCTGTTTCTTCTTGGTGAGAGAACAGGCTTCCTCGGTCTTGGGGAAGATATTTCAGTGTACCCGATACAGGCATCAAGGTCATGGAACCGTAATCTTGTGTACACCCTCCGACAATCCAATGTGAATTGCGGAACCCCTGTATCTTCTTATCTTTGTAATAATAGGGAGCCTTGCATTTTATTTCTGTATCTTGTGTCTGGGGAGTCCAAAAAGTTCATTCCGTTGGGCTCTAGGACGGCAGGCAGCGTCTGTCCGTACTCTTCGGTATTTTTGCCGAAAAGTCCTGCGGTATGGGTTACGCTCGGTGCAGTTCCCGTACGGGTATCTACATAGGACAATAGGGATTCTTCCTGATGTCCGGTGCAAGACATGAACAGGCTACATAGAATCAGCAGATAAGATAGGGTACTTTTCATGGCTCTTTTTGGAAAAGGGTTATTTTTTAATCTCCTGACGGAGCATTTTTATAAAGAGTTCCGGCCGGTCCAGATTGACTAAATCGGGATGGGCTTCAATCGCTTTTTTATATTCTTTTTCACTCGCATTCTGAATAGCAGCCATTATCTTGATATGATTGCTTTTGCAGAATTCTTTGAATTGAGGAGTGATATTGAGGATATCTGTTTCTACATAGGCCGGGGTGCATATTTTCATCCATTTCTTCAGAGCCGCTATATTGGAGGCATTTACTTTAATCTTCATTTCCGGAGCGATTCTGATAAATTCTTTCAGCATTTCAGAGTCTGCAAACCAGAAGAAGCTTTTATTTTCATATCCTTTTTGGCGTACTAATATAACCAAATCTTTTATCGGAGTTCCTCGTTTTACATCAAAAAAAATGTGTGCCTTTCCTTGTAGGGTGTCTAGCATTTCGGCTATACGGGGTACGTGAATGCCGGTAAATCGAGAACTGAACCAACTGCCGGCGTCTAATTTTTCAATATCTTTGGATAGCATATCTTGAATGGGACCTTTACCGTTGGTAGTACGGTCCAAAGTTTCATCGTGCAGATTATAAAGTATATTGTCTTTACTTTTGCGCACATCCACTTCTATCCAGCCGGCTCCATGTTCCAATGCAGCTAGAGCTGATGGAATGGTGTTTTCCGGCGCTATATGGTTCGCTCCTCTGTGTACTACGATTTCGATAGAGTCCTGGTACATCATTTTTTGGGCATATATAGGAGATGGGAATAATGCCAAGATGGATGTCGCAATATGAAGCAATAAGATTTGATGAAGTTTCATGAATAATTTTTTGCTTTAAAGGTTTTTATAAGAGCTTGCTGTAACAAGCCCTTATAAAAACTTATTTAATTTATTAATAACCGTAATTTTGCTTCCAGTTGGTGTTTGAATTCATCAAGCCGACAGATACAGGGAAGATCCTACGCCATTTTTCGGTTTGAGCTTCCGGATGATATTGATTTTTATATCCCCAGTCGTCTTCGAACTTTCCAAAACGGATTAGATCATTACGTCGCCATGTCTCTGCATAAAATTCACGGCCACGCTCTTCAAGTAACTCGTTTAATGAAGGAGTATGCTCTAATAATGGAGCGTTACAATAGCTGCGTATTTGGTTGAATAGGGATTGTGGCGTGTCGCCGTTAGTGGCTGTTGCCCCCCGTAGAATAGCTTCTGCTTTCATCAGCAGAATATCTGCATAACGGAAGATAGGTACATCATTGCTTTGATTGCGGTTATAGAGGTTATAATCGTCTGCTTGAATAGCCCATTTGATGCATCGGTATCCCTGGCACCATGCGTTCAAGTCATTTCCAAGATCCATTTGGTCATTCAAGATGGTGATGTTCTTGGTGAGGACAACTTGTTGTCCGTTGTATATATAAGGTTCTGTTCCCATTGTATGTGTGCTGATGTCATAATAGTTGATCGCACCTTTCATGATGATCTCATTGCGTTCATCTCCTTCCAGGCAAAAACGGTCTGCCGCCTCGGGAGTAACGATGAAAATGCCTCCGGCATTTTGGGATAGTGTTATGCCGAACAGTCCTTTACCGTCCGCACCATCATTGTTGAATTTAGGCCAGAATTGGAAACGGGCGTAAGTATTGGCTCTGGTTGATGTTTCATTATTTTGGTATGGCATTGCATAGATGAAATCCTTAATCTGATAGCCGTTGTCTGGCATGAATTTCTTGCGATAACCATCACTGAGATCGAAATGACCGGAGGCGATGATATCATCGCAATATTTTATGACATCATTCAATTTGGAATTAGTCATGCTTGGATCATAAGTAGCTACATCATCACAGGTATAAACAGCCCAGTTTATATAGAGTTTGGCAAGGAGAGCCTCAGCCATCCATTTGGTTGGTTTGCCATAAGTGGAAGCATCAACATCTTCTTTTAAACCGCCAGAAGCCAAAGCACGGAGCAGGTCGCTTTCGATAAATTTTGTAATTTCGGAACGGGGAGAACGGTCGATAGCTTCAGAATCGCCGATCAAGTGGTCTAATTTGGGAGTTGCTCCGAATGTATCCATAAAAATAAAATGATAGAAAGCACGCATGGCAAGTGCCGGAGCAATCAAGGCTTCCTGTTCGGCATTGTTTTCATCTTCTCCACCCAAGTCAAAAATTGCTTGGTTGCATTTTGTGATTGCAGCCGGAATATCACCAGCCCAGTCCACGTGTGCGTCGCCTGGAAGGCTGGCGTGAAGAGAGGAATGGATATAGTTGCCGCCATCATACCAGTTACCACCAAATGTTACTGCCATGAACTCATCGGAAGACAGCAGGGCAGCTTCCATATAACGACGTCCTAATGCTCCGCCGAATCCATAATACAAACCTGCCATTTTAGCTTCCTTGGCAATTTCGGAATCCGGGTATTCGGTATAAGTGGACTTAAGATCCACATTTAGATCTGTGCAGGCGGAGAAGGTAAGCAGACTACCTACCAGCCAGGTTGTTAATTTTATGTTATTTTTCATATCAGTTTTCAATTATATGGTTAGAAGTTCACGTTTAGACCGATCATAAATGAACGGGTACGCGGATAGTAATTGGTACGTCTGTCCATGCCCGGTTCCAAGCCTCCAAGGTTGATTTCCGGATCACGGCCGGAGTAACCGGTAATGGTGAATACATTATTACAAGTGGCGTATAGCTTGAGCGAGTTTATCCAGTTACCAATTTTGCCGAAAGTATATCCCAATGAGACTGAGGACAGACGGAAATAACTACCGTTCTCTATCCAGCGATTGGATGGTGCTTGAGATTGTGTGTCAGTAGCACGGTGTTCGGTAGCTACGCTTTTTAATACATTGCGGCCTTCTTTCACAAAAGAAACATTAGAGTATTGTTCTGCAGTGGCGTTGTAGATATCTTGTCCAAAAACACCAGTAAAGAATAAATCGAGATTCCAGTTCTTGTATTGGAAGTTATTGCTCCAGCCTAAATTTAAGTCAGGTTGTGCGCAACCGATAATAGTACGGTCTCTGTCTGTTTCAGGATCTGTGGTCGTTTCGCCTGTACGTTCACCCGTTTCAGGATCGTGTACATAAAAGATGGATACTCCTTGGTTATTGTAGCCGGCCCATTCGTAGGTGTAGAAGGTGCCGATAGGATGTCCTTCCATGATGCGCTGTACGTCTGCATTTGAAGAATAACCTGCGATTTCAGGATCGGCTGCACGGATATAATCTACGGAATATTCGCTGTTGGATATACTTTCTACGTTATTTTTATTATGAGATAAGTTCAAACTGGTTTGCCAAGAGAAATTTTTTGTTTGTATGGGAGTGGCATTAATGGTAAATTCAATACCTTTATTGCTGATATCTCCCACATTGGCCGGCATGGTTCCGAAAGGATAGCGGTTTGTGGAAACCTCGTAAGTGTATATCAGGTCGCTGGTACGCTTGTCATAGTATTCGATGGTTCCTCCTAATCTGCCTCCAAAGAAGCTGAAGTCCAGCCCGATGTTCAACATGGCTGTACGTTCCCATTTTAGGTCTGGATTGGCATTTGAGGCGGCTGCCAGGGTATGGTAACTATTCTGTGTGCCATTGGCGTTTGTATAGTTGAACCAACCTGAAGTACTGTAAGTCTGGATAGCCGAATAAGCTCCGAATCCGAGTGAGTTACCACTAACACCATAACCAACACGGAACTTCAAGTCATCGAAAACATTTAAATCTTTGATGAACTTTTCTTCGCTCATACGCCATGCCAACGATGCAGATGGAAAAGTTCCCCAACGGTTGTTCTTTCCAAAGGCAGAGGAGCCGTCACGGCGAATTGTTGCTTGAAGCAGGTATTTGCTGTTGAAGGAGTAGTTGATACGTCCATAAAATGAGATCATACGTAAAGTTTCCAAATGACCGTTATTATTGCTGGTGATACCGCCATTCTGCCAATCCATTTTATTGGCAAGGTTCAGATTATAAAAAGTGGTGTTATCATTGTAAAAGTCGTAGACATCCAGACCGAAACTGTCATTGTCATCATTCTGTTCCCATGAATAACCGGCCATCAGGCCCAGTTTGTGGATATTGGCGAATGTATGATCATAGTTTATGTATGTTTCAAGAATTTTTTTCTTGTTTTCTGTTGCAATACGTTTAGCTTCGCCATTTCGGGTGTTATATTGGGATTTGCTGGTATGGTATTCGTTCCATATATATTGTTCGTCTTGATAGGAAAGACTTAAGTTCCATTTTAAGTCCTTAGTGATATCTAAAGTACCTTTGGCTGTTCCTTGAAGGAGTTTCTTGTTGTTTTCAAAAGTATCTTCATTGATCATGGATACAGGATTGAAGTTTTGGGAGATAGTTTTGTCGCTATACCAAGAACCGTCTGCGTTGGTGACAGGAACTAGTGGAGAATAATAATTCATGGCGTCGAATACGGATTGGCCATCTTTGGCGGAATCAACGGTGGTACCTTTTGATTGTGCGGCATTCACGTTAAAGGCTAAGGTGAGCCGATCATTCAGTGCTTTGGTTTGCAAAAATGCGCGGCCGCCGAAACGCTCGAAATCTGTACCACGTACGATACCTTGTTTGTTTTGATAACTCATGCTGGCACTGTATTGAGTCTTTTCTGAACCGCCATTGATAGAAACGTTATGGTTATGACTGATTGCTGTGCGCAGTACTTCATCGTTCCAATTGGTGTTTGCTCCTTTGTCATTCGGAAGAGTGATGTTATTTTCCTTGGCATAGGTGCGGAGTTCGTCGGCAGTCATCATATCTAAACGCTTGGCAATGTTGTCAAATGCAAGATATGCGCTGTAGTTTACAGAAGTGTGCTCACTTTTACTACCTTTTTTGGTGGTAATCAAGATTACACCGTTAGCAGCCTTGGAGCCATAAATAGCTGTTGCAGAAGCGTCACGAAGTACGTCAATGCTTTCAATATCTTCGGGAGCAATCAGACTTAATGACATACCGGGAATACCGTCAATAACATAATAAGGTTCCATTGCTGCACCGGTACGTAGGGAGGAAGCTCCACGTAAAGAGATAGAGGCGGTACCAGAAGTCGGATCGCTGCTTTGTACCACGGTTAAACCGGGGACTTTACCCTGCAACAACTGTCCTGGGTCAGAATAAACCCCCACATTCAGTTTGTCTGCTTTCACAGTGGTGATGGAGCTGGTTACGTCCTTACGGTTCATGCTGCCATAACCTACTACTACAACTTCATCTAACGTTTTAGAATCTTCTTCCATAATAATTTTCAAAGAAGCCCCTTTTACTGTAATTTCTTGCGTAGTGTAACCTACGTAGGAGAAGACCAATACCTTTCCTTGTGCTACATTCAGTGTAAACTGTCCGTTAAAGTCAGTGATAACACCGTTGGTAGTACCTTTTTCCACTACATTTACCCCGATGAGAGGTTCTCCGGTTTTGTCCGTAACAAGACCGGAGACTTGACTTTGAGCAAATGCCAGTGTACTGTTTAATAGGAGTAATGCAAAGACTACTATCTGTGCAACTGTCCTTTTGGTTAGAGATTGTACGTTTAGCATAGAATTTAATTTTGGTTTTGATTAATATGTTCTTGTTTAATACTGTATAGTTCTCTATATATTGTGAATCTGTTGTTACAGTTTGATGTATATTTTCTTAAGATATAGTGGATAACCGATGCCCCCCAAAAACAGAGTGAAAACGAGGGCGTAGACGGCTGAGGCAAGGTAGGCGTCGGTTATTCCTGAATGAATGGCTGCATAGGCTGCCGCCTTCCATCCGGTACTTCCCATCATAATGGAAAGTACTTCGCTCAATACATAGAGGAATAGGGGGTTGACGCCGAAGATGATGAAGAAGCGGCACCATTTTTGTTTATTCCTTATGTCTATATAATACATTAGTGTGGCAAGTGACATGGAAGCCGCTCCGCAGGTCACCAAAACAAAGTAGGAGACCATATTCTTTTATTTAAAGGCAGCACATCTGCCAATAAATAGCCGATACTTATCAGAATGAATCCGGTCAAGAACAAACGGAGTACTTTGTTTTCTGTCTGATGGCTTTGTATTATCCATTTTCCACATGAAAAACCGATACAAGTGTGGGCGATAGCAGAGAGAGTGCTTACAAATCCTTCCGGATCAATCGGGCTCTTTTGATAGAGATGCGCTTCGCCGAAAAGTTGCCTGTCAATAATGGATAAAATATTGCTTTCATCGCAGGCATAACCGTTCCCCATGCATAATATGACAGTGTAACTTACCAGTAAGATAAAGGTTAATGCGGGGATGAACTTATGATTCATAAATAGGGCTGTAAAAGAAATAACACAGTAACATAAAGCAATGCGTTGCAGTACCCCGGGAATGCGCAGATGGACAAAAGGCAGGAAGTCACCTTCACATACATGGTCAAACCAACCGATTGCCCATCCGATGCATAGAATAAGAAATGTGCGTTTCAATATCTTGGTTACCACTTGTAGGGAAACGTTGAAATTGAATTTGTTTAATGAAATATATGTTGAAATACCCATGATGAACAGAAAGAAAGGAAAAACCAAAGTCACAAGGTGTCAGTCCGTTCCATACAGAATGTTGCAAAGGTGCATACGACACTTTGCCTCCTGCATTGTTGACCAGAATCATCCCTGCTACAGTGATGCCCCTGAGTGCATCGAGTGACAAAAGCCTCTTTTTAATGGGCGGTGCCTGCTGTGCGGTTTCTGTATTGAGCTCTTCCTTTTTCATCTTACTATCAATTGTTTATCAATGTTATAGCCTCTTTCGCTACTTCTATACAATCACCTTCGGCAGATGCCGCATAGGTGTTCTTTGCCAGTGTCCATGGTTCTTCCAGGGCATACCAATCTATGGTCATGGCTGGATTATCGGCAGTGGGGGTTGATGAATTACCTACTGGCAGTACAGGAAGTTTGCCATCCAGTTGGTCTTGCAGTACTTGCCAGTATTTTTCCCAACGTTTGTAATAAAAGTCGCGCAGCAGCCCGTTCCACTCCTTATGGGCATAATCTCGTAATTTGCCGATGTCGGCGCAGTAGCGGTTTCCCCATGTGGTGATTTGTACGCGGGCGTTCCATTCGTAGAGGTCTTTCTCTTCAGGTGTGATTCCCAGATTGCGCGCTTGTTGAATCCAGTTTCCGACTTTGAATTCCTTGCGTGTGCCCAGCAGCTTGTCTTGCATCATCAACAGTTCCAAGAACTGTCGGGTATGTGTGTTGTAATTTTTTTTGTCGAAGCTTTTAAAGTCGGCAACAGCGTAATTGTACACTATTCGGGCACGGTCGGCAATGGCTTGTCGGGTGATGTCCACCAGGTCATATTCAAAGTTGTTATTACCGCGATATTTGTCTGCCACGCTCACCATCAACCGTGCGGCTTCTGTTGTGGTAGTGGGATCGTAATAGTTGCACATTTTGCTCCAGCTGGATGCTTGGAAATTATTCAGCGATGGACGCCCACAAAAGATACTTTCGTGAGGACCTTGTTGGTTGTTGCCTGCCGGACAGTTATAGATACCGTTTGTCAGGATCTGCCAAGCTTGCTGGATAGATTCATCGTCTGTGCCATAGCGTGCGCGGATGTATTGTTTGATCCATTCTTCTTTGGTAAACTTTTCTGCACGCCAAGGAAGTTCGCACATCAGTTCGAACATAACGGGATTATTTTCAATGCCTTCCATCGTCAGACCGATGCCTTTTAGCTGAGCGGCCAGTGGATTGTTCTTGGTCAGGTAGAAATTGTGAAGAAGCTGGTCCATCCTTCCATGCAAGCCCACGTTCCCCCCGAAATTCTCCAACAGGCAGAACAACCAGTTGTGTTCTTCGTATCCTTTGTCTCGTTTCCATATAGAGGGAATGCCCCACATGGGACGACATTCGCTAAATAAATCAAGGATAAGCAGATCGCCGGGATTCAGCGCTTTCATCATTTCCGGACGTGGGTTTTCTGTCCATCCCTGCACCACCCACACAGCTTTCGGATTGGCCTTTTTCATAGCGTCCATAATAGCCCTGCCGGCTTTGCCGAAGTCTAGTTCGGCAGGTAAGTTTTTGGCTTCATGAAAAGGGTCGATGGAGTAGTAGTCACTTGTTCCATACAGTTTTTCGGTTTCTTCGTAAAATAGATTGGCAATCCGGGTAAACTTAGGGTCGTCGGGTAGTAAGATTCCCGGTCGGTCGAATCCGTTCCATTTGTTGAGGGTGCGTTTGGGCGGATTCCGAGGAAGTGTCGCCTGCCGTTTTCT
>ENA-OQNF01000170-OQNF01000170.1-human-gut-metagenome-genome-assembly--contig:-NODE-170-length-10158-cov-2.813877_pt1 | contig 10158 bp, 8 predicted proteins | sample MGYA00242628_ERZ504878 | MGnify/ENA primary metagenome ERZ504878 (study PRJEB26092, sample SAMD00036383) | human gut metagenome | host: Homo sapiens | study: EMG produced TPA metagenomics assembly of... | reverse complement strand
CGGAACAGCCAGTGGAAGAGGAGTTATTGGGCGGAAGCTTTGGAATTTGCCGATAGTGTGGGAGTGGATGTGGTTAATACTTCATTGGGATATTATGAGTTTGATGATACGACCATGAATTACCGGTACCGTGATTTGGACGGGCATTATTCATTGATGTCTCATTCCGCTTCTTTGGCTGCCGATAAAGGATTGGTGTTGGTATGCAGTGCCGGAAATTCGGGGCGTGGCACATGGAAAAAAATCACACCTCCGGGAGATGCGAAAAATGTTATTACAGTGGGGGCGGCAGACCGGAATCTGGTTAATGCTGATTTCTCTTCTGTGGGAAATACTACAGATGGCCGTGTAAAACCGGATGTGATGGCGGTGGGAGTTGCTTCGGCCGTAGCGGGTAATGATGGAACGGTTTCTCATGCCAATGGTACTTCTTTCGCATCGCCTACATTGTGCGGGTTGGTAGCCTGTTTCTGGCAGGCTTGTCCCTGGCTTACTGCCAAGCAGGTGGTGGAGGCGGTGCGGAATGCAGGAGACCGTAAAGAGTATCCGGATAATATTTACGGTTATGGTGTGCCTGATATCTGGAAAGCTTGTCAAATAGAATTAGAGAAGAAAAAATAATGGAAGAACATCCTCTTTCTTTATATGAACTGAATGCGTTGGTTAAGCGCAGCATTCATGCTTGTCTGCCCGATACTTATTGGGTTCAGGCAGAGCTGAGTGATGTACGTTCCAATTATTCCGGTCATTGCTATTTGGAATTTGTACAGAAAGAGCCACGGGGGAATAATCTGATAGCTAAGGCAAGGGGGACTATTTGGAGCAATGTCTACCGTCTGCTGAAGCCTTATTTTGAAGAGGAAACCGGACAGGCTTTTGTTGCGGGTATTAAAGTGATGGTGAAAGTGACTGTGGAGTTTCATGAATTATATGGTTACTCGCTTACTGTGCAAGATATAGATCCTACTTATACATTGGGGGATATGGCGCGTCGCCGTCGCGAAATCTTGAAACAACTGGAAGAAGAAGGTGTGCTGACTTTGAATAAGGAACTGGAGATTCCTTTGCTGGCGCAACGCATAGCCGTTATTTCCTCGGCTACGGCTGCCGGTTATGGTGATTTTTGTAATCAACTGGAACAGAATTCCTACGGTTTTTGTCTTTTTATCCGCATTTGTTTCCTGCTATTATGCAGGGGGAACGGGTAGAACAATCTGTCATTACTGCATTGGATGCTATCCATGCCTGTCGTGATGATTGGGATGTCGTGGTTATTATCCGTGGCGGAGGCGCCACGTCCGACCTTTCGGGGTTCGATACATATGAGTTGGCGGCTAATTGTGCCCAGTTTCCTATACCTATTATAACCGGTATAGGGCATGAGCGTGACGATACGGTGTTGGACTTTGTTTCTCATACTCGTGTCAAGACACCTACTGCTGCTGCCGAGTATCTTATAAATCATTTGCACGACACTGCCAAGGTTCTTGAAGATTATGCATCGGCTGTACTTCATACTATCTCTACCCGTATGGAACGGGAAAATACCCGGCTGAACCGGATGGTAGAACGTATTCCCATGCAGACGCGGATGAGGCTGAAAGAGGAACATTATCGCCAGGAACGAATCATGAAATATTTGGAAGTAGGCCTGCAATCCCGTCTGACAAAAGAAACCCATTGTTTGAAAATGGTGGAGACTCAGTTGGGCATCGTTTCACAGCGTCGTCTGGTAAAGGAAAAGCATCGGCTCCAACTTTTGGAGCAGGAATTGAAGGCGGCATCTCCCGAAAATTTGTTGAAAAGGGGATATAGTATCACGCTGAAAAATGGCAAAGCGGTGATCGATGCTTCTGCATTGCAGCCGGGTGATGAACTTACCACCCGTTTTGCCAAAGGAGAAATAAAGAGTATAGTAACTAAAAAATAAAACGAAGTATGGCAGCAAAGAAACAAACCTATGAGCAGGCAATGAAACGTCTGGAAGAAATCGTATCACGCATAGATAGTAATGAGTTGGATATAGACAGTTTAAGTGTAAATCTGAAAGAGGCACAAGAGTTAATTAAGTTTTGCCGGGATAAACTTTATAAAGCCGATGAGGAGATAAAGAAAATGTTAGATAATAATGTATCAATGTGACAATATGCTAATGTGGCAATTGGCTGCGTTATATTCCGCATGGCATATTTGCACATTGAGACATATAGGCAAATTATAAAAGCTATAAATAAAAAGCTATTTTGATTGGAATTTGCAAATATAAAACGTAATTTTGCTCTCATTCGTAAATAATAACATAATTAAGATACACTATGAAAGAGATTGATTGGGCAAATCTGTCCTTCGGCTATATGAAGACAGACTATAATGTACGTTGCTACTATCGTGATGGTGCATGGGGAGAGTTGGAACTTTGTTCGGAGGAAACGTTGAATATTCACATGGCTGCCACTTGTCTACACTATGGACAAGAAGCGTTTGAAGGGTTGAAAGCTTATCGTGGAAAAGACGGTAAAATTCGTATTTTCCGTCCTGAAGCCAACGCGGAGCGTTTGCAAAGTACTTGTGACGGTATCCTGATGCCGGAACTTCCTACAGAAAAGTTTGTGGCCGCTATAAAGAAGGTGGTGAAAGCCAACGAGCGTTTCATTCCTCCATACGAAAGTGGTGCGGCTCTTTATATTCGTCCTTTACTGATTGGTACAGGTGCTCAGGTGGGGGTTCACCCTGCCAATGAATATCTATTTGTGGTATTCGTAACTCCGGTAGGTCCTTATTTCAAAGGTGGTTTTTCTACTAATCCTTATGTTATTATCCGTGAGTTCGATCGTGCCGCGCCTTATGGAACCGGACGCTTTAAGGTGGGCGGTAACTATGCTGCCAGCCTGCGTGCCAATAAGAAAGCCCATGATTTGGGATATTCGTGCGAATTCTATCTAGACGCCAAAGAAAAGAAGTACATTGACGAGTGTGGTGCGGCTAATTTCTTCGGCATTAAAAATAATACTTACATTACACCAAAATCATCTTCTATTCTGCCTTCTATAACGAATAAGAGTTTGATGCAGCTGGCCGAGGATTTGGGTATAAAGGTGGAATGTCGTCCGGTTCCTGAAGAAGAACTGGAAACCTTCGAGGAAGCAGGGGCTTGCGGTACGGCGGCTGTTATCAGTCCTATCCAGCGTATTGATGATTTGGAGAACAAGAAATCGTACATTATCTCTAAAGATGGAAAGCCGGGTCCTGTTTGTACAAAACTGTATAACAAACTGCGTGCTATCCAGTATGGTGATGAACCTGATACACATAATTGGGTGACAGTTTTAGACTAATAGAAAAATAGATTCTTATGAAAACAAATTCAGAATTGAAGAATCGGGCAATCGATGCGTTGACCGGTAATTGGGGATTGGGTGCGGTTATTACCTTGGTTTATGGACTGGTGATGAATACCCCTACGCTGCCCTATCGTATTATGGAGTCGGTGGCTTCGTCCTCCTTTAGTCTCATTGCTTTGTTGCTCCTACCCTTGGGATTCGGCTATACTGTCCTTTTTTTGGATGTGATTCGTGGAATAAAGCTGGATTTTGCCCGTCTTTTCGACGGGTTTAAAGACTACGGACGGATATTGGGTACAATGCTGCTGACTACAGTCTATACATTCCTGTGGACGTTGCTGCTTGTCATTCCGGGCATCATGAAGTCCTATTCATATGCCATGACGCTCTTTATTCTGAAAGATTATCCGGAGTTGCAGTACAATGCTGCCATAGAGAAAAGTATGGCGATGATGTCCGGTCATAAGATGAAGATGTTCTTGTTGGATTTGAGCTTCATTGGTTGGGCTATTTTTGTGCTGTTTTACTTTGGGTATCGGTTTCTTGTTCTTGGCTCCCTATGTAGAAGCATCACATGCTGCCTTCTATGAAGATTTGAAGAAAGAATTGGGAGAGTCCGTTGAGGCAATTTCTGAATAATATAGAAAATAGAAAGAGAAGAAAAATAGACCTGCAAGTGAATTGCAGGTCTATTTTTTTTCTCTTTCACAGGATATTCCTACCTTTGCCTGTGGAAACAAATAATGATAGACTAATTTTCATGGGAAAAGGAAAACTGGAGAAATTTGCTGATATGCGGGAGTATCCGCACGTGTTTGAATACCCTTATTCGGTGGCCGATAACGTTACGTTCGATATGAAGGGGAATTGGAACCGTGACTTTTTTAAGAACGATAATCCGATAGTTCTGGAACTGGGATGTGGACGAGGTGAATATACCGTAGGGCTGGGAGGTATGTATTCCGATAAAAACTTTATCGGTGTAGATATAAAAGGGGCCCGTATGTGGACCGGTGCGACGGAAGCGCTGAAAAATGGCATGAAGAATGTGGCTTTTTTGCGTACCAATATCGAAATCATCGATCGTTTTTTTGCTCCGAGCGAGGTGAGTGAGATATGGCTGACTTTCTCTGATCCACAGATGAAGAAAGTGACTAAACGTCTTACTTCCACATACTTTATGGAACGTTATCGCAAGTTTTTGAAGCCGGATGGGCTAATTCACTTGAAGACCGACAGTAATTTTATGTTTACTTACACCCGCTATATGGTAGAGGAAAACAAATTGCCGGTAGAGTTTATGACCGAAGATTTGTATCATTCCGGTTTGGTGGATGACATACTAGGCATCCGTACCTATTATGAACAACAATGGTTGGATCGTGGTTTGAATATAAAATATATGAAGTTCCGTCTGCCGCATGAGAAGGAGTTGCATGAACCCGATGTGGAAATAGAATTGGATGAGTATCGCAGTTACAACCGCAGTAAACGAAGCGGGGTGAAAACAAGTAAATAATAACAGAATGATGACTTTATATCCGAAATTGATTTTGGACGCTTTGGCAACAGTGCGTTATCCTGGAACGGGAAAGAATTTGGTGGAAGCGGAGATGGTTGCCGATAATCTTCGCATTGACGGCATGTCGGTAAGCTTTTCGTTGATTTTTGAGAAACCGACCGATCCGTTTATGAAATCTATGATAAAGGCTGCCGAAACAGCTATTCATACTTATGTTTCACCTGATGTACAGGTAACTATTGCGACAGAGAGCCGCCAAGCGGCGCGTCCCGAACCGGGCAAGCTACTCCCGTTTGTTAAAAATGTGATTGCTGTTTCATCCGGAAAGGGTGGGGTAGGAAAGTCTACTGTGGCGGCTAATCTGGCAGTGGCTCTGGCTAAATTGGGCTATAAAGTGGGGTTGTTGGATGCTGATATTTTTCGGTCCTTCTGTACCTAAAAATGTTTCAAGTGGAAGATGCTCGTCCCTATGCCGAACAGATTGATGGTCGTGATTTGATTATTCCGATTGAAAAATATGGTATCAAATTGCTTTCCATTGGTTTCTTTGTTGATCCTGATCAAGCAACTTTATGGCGTGGTGGTATGGCTAGTAATGCATTGAAGCAATTAATCGGAGATGCGGACTGGGGCGAGTTGGATTATTTTATTCTTGATACTCCTCCGGGTACTAGTGATATTCATCTTACTTTGGTGCAGACTTTGGCTATTACAGGAGCTGTTATTGTCAGCACCCCCCAACAGGTAGCTTTGGCTGATGCACGCAAAGGAATCAATATGTACACCAATGACAAAGTAAATGTACCTATTTTGGGACTGGTGGAGAATATGTCATGGTTTACTCCTGCCGAACTTCCTGAAAATAAATATTTTATCTTTGGAAAAGAAGGAGCCAAGCAATTGGCGGAAGAAATGAATGTGCCTTTGTTGGGACAAATCCCTATTGTACAGAGTATTTGTGAGAATGGTGATAAGGGTACTCCCGCTGCTTTGAATGAGAACAGCATTACCGGACGTGCATTCATAGAGTTGGCTGAAAATGTTGTGAAGCAGACTGAGAAGCGTAATGCGGAGCAAGCGCCGACGCACATTGTGGAAATGAAGAAATAATTTGAAATATGTTTTTGGGATGAAAAGAGGCTGTTCGAAACAGCCTCTTTTCTGTTTTTATACTCTTTATTGCAGTTTGAAAGTTACAGGAACAGTATATCTGCAACGTACTGTTTTGTCTTTTACAGTTGCCGGCTTCCATTTCGGCATGGATTTTACAACTCGTGCTGCTTCAGCATCTAGTTCGGGGCTAATGCTGCGTACAATGCTTACATGATTTACCGAACCATCTTTTTCAATAACCATCTGTACGATTACTTTACCTTGCGTTCCCTCCTTTTGAGCTGTTGTGGGATATTTTATGTTTCGTGCCAAATGTTGTAAGCAAGCTGCCATACCTCCGGGGAATTCAGGCATATTGTCTGCTATCTGGTATACGGGATCTTCTCCGACAAGAAGTAATCTTACTAGTTCCGGATTTTCCATATCTTTGATGGGACAGAGTTCTTTTACCGTGAATTTTCCTTCCTGATAACCTTTATGGTTAATGGCAATGGTTTCGCCTACTCCTACTGTTAACTGAGCTTCTCCATGAGCGTTTGTCGTGGCTTTGGCATTTGTTGAAGAAGAAATAAGTTCTGCTCCTGCCAGTTGTTGGTTATCATTATTAGATATTTGTAACTTGACCCGTATTTGTTTGCCGGCTTTGATGTAAGCGGCAATATCATCATCAGTATCAAAGATGGCAGTAACATTTGGTTTGTTTGCTGAAAGTAGAAGTGATTGATGTTTGGAACTTTTAGGAGAGGAAACGTCTAGGGAAACATACTTGGGAGTCGTCATATCCACTTCTATGGTAGCTTTTCCTTCTGCATTGGTTTTGAAAGTTTTCACTTCATCACTCGGTTTGATTTGCAGAGTAACATTAGGTTGAGGCTTACCTTCACTATTGGTTACGGTAATAGTGAAAGTCACTAGACCTTGTACTGTGTTGACAAAAGATGCCACTTCTTCCCTTTCGGGGCGTGGGGTGCTTTCTTCCGTGGAATAGATTAACCTTTCGGCTGTCCGTGCCACGGTTTCAATGTTGCTGACCAAGAGTAGAGCAGCAGTCAGCGGTGCAAACAAGGCATATTTGATATGCCCTGTGGTGCGGGTTCTTTTTTTGTTCATCATTTTAATTCTGTTTTTTAAGTGTGATAAGTTGAAATTATTATATAAACCGGTTTGTCTGTTCTGGTTGGCTAATCCCAAAAGGTGATATTGATATGCTTTCTTATTTGTGCCGGATTCCATTACTTTATGATCGGCAAGGTATTCTAGATTGAGTCTGATCTCTGTTTTCATTAGCCATGCAAAAGGATTCATCCAGCAAATGATATTTACTATTTCACTGATAATGACATCTATGGAATGCCATTGGCGGACGTGGGTCTGTTCGTGCGTCAGGATTTCTTGTTTTTCATCTTCTTTCAGTTCGGGCAGATAGATGAAAATCCATTGCCAGAAAGAGAATGGATTGGCAGGTTCTGATAGACTGCGTATGGATATTTGGTCTACATTTATACTCTTGCTTTTTAAGACAAGGTGGAAAATACTACTTAGTTGGATCATAAATCGTGCGGATAATAAAAGGATTCCAATCCAATAGATGAACTTTATTATATCAAGCAGGCCGGGTGTGGGAATAGCAACAGGAGTTGTGACTACTGTGGCAGTGGAAGTATTTGTTTCTGTTAGCATCATCAGTGTGTAGTAATCTGCCAGTTCATTGATGGCAGGTTGTTCTTTCACCCATGCTTGCATATCCATTAGCGGATAAAGAAAAGAGAGTGCAAGAAAACTCAGCAGTGCGATACGACGCCATTGGAAGAAAGTGTCGCGACAGCAGAACAGCTTATAGAAAGCATAGAATAAGGCGATGCCTATATTTACTTTCAGCATGTAAATGAGTTCGGGAGCTGTAGTTATCATAATATTTATGAATTTAGCAAGGTTATTTATCTTCTTCTTTTTCTATCAGGTCAATAATGTCTTTCAAGTCGGTTGCGGAGATTTTTTGCTCTTTAGCGAAGAAAGATACCATTTCCTTATACGAGTCGGCAAAATAGTTTCGGACCACACCACTTACAAATGTGCGTTTGTATTCACTTTGTTTCACTACAGGGGTGTATTGATAGGTGTTACCGAAGCGCTTGGCTGTAACATAACCTTTTCTTTTCAGGTTGGTCACTATAGACGCTACCGTAGTGTAAGGTGGTTTAGGTTCGGGAAATTTAGCAACTATGTCTTTCACGAAACATTCTCCCATGCTCCAAATATGAAGCATCACTTCTTCTTCTTGTATCGTTAGCTTTTCCATAAGAAAATGAATTGATTACGATGTTTTCGCAAATCTACGAAATTTTCGTAATAAACAAAAGGAACGGAAGTTAATTAGTGTGAATATAGATTGTGGACAAATAAAAGAACAAAGTGAAGAATCCAGCTGTGATAGATTGAAGCGGACTCTTCACTTTGGCATGAAAATGACAGATGAAGTAAAGTTTATTTTTTGTGTAGGATATAATGGTCTGCTAACTCTCCTGTTATTGCCTGTTTGTCTTGATTGAGAGCGGTCAAGGTATTCTCACCGACTTTATAATATTGCTTATCCTCTCCATTAATTAAAGTCATAATATTACCTTCAACGGAGTAAGTTCCATATTCTTTGAAAGTAGCATCCTGCCGGTCAATGTATTCTGATATCAACTCAAAAGTCTTGTCTTTTTTAATAGTCAGGGTCATGTTGATACCCGGACAGTCGGCAGCTGGAAAGGTTCCGGTGTAAGTACCGTCATAATCCAATGAATTTTCTGCATTGTGCATATCCGTTGTTTCGGTGGAGGTTGCAGAATCGTTAGTGTTTTTGGGGTTACTGTTACATGAAGTAATCAGTAGGCATACGCATGCCAGAATAAAAAGTTTTTTCATCCTAAATAATTCATTTGGTTTTTAATTTATAAACAAATTCAGACGATATTTGTTTTGCGTCTTTTCTTAATCTCTTTTAATCTTTCGTATACATGTCTGCGGCTTAAGGTGATCTGACGACGGTATACGATGCAGGTGGTAAGGAAATAAACGCCTGTTTGTATCCACAATATCCGGTACTCTGTCAGTACATCGGTCAGTGTGGCACCCATATTGTTAATGCGTACAAAACCGTTGATGCCGAAAGTGGAAGGGAACAGCCATGAAATCACCTCCCAGAATTTAGGAATGGCAGTACCTGGCCACGAGATACCTGAGATAAATAGTAACGGCACTGAGGTAAATACGTAGATCATCATACAGGCTTCCCGATGGTGAATAAAGATAGAACAAGTCATCGCGAAAAAAATGCATGCCAGTATGTAAGGAAACATGAATGCCGCTAGGGTTCCGGCTTGAGCTATTTGTACCAGGCTGAACATTTTGGGAACAAGGCAGAGCATATAGGTAGCCATGACAGCATATATCATAAGGTAAGTCAGTGATTTGCCTAAAACAATGCGCAGCGTGCCATGATAATGGCGGCTCATGGGGATAAGGTCTCGAAAACGGTTGTTCTCACGAGCAGTTCCGGCAGATAGACCTACTCCTAGCAGTAAAGTTTGTTGGATAATCAATATCAGTACGGCGGGTATCAGGAAGCTGGCAAAACCGTTCTGCGGATTGAAAATGGAAATATCCTCATACGCTATGGGAGACGTGCTCACTTCATCTTGTCGGATGGTTGTGTTGCCGGAGCGTTCTATCTTTATCTGTTTGTTCATCATCAGCGAGGCATTGGTGTTGGCTGTCAGCATGGCTTTGTAGTATAGCATACCGCTCATGTCACAGTAGATGGTAACATGGGTTTGAACTCCTTTAGTAATGTCGCGGCTGAAGCTTTCAGGAATATAGATGATGCCATACACTTTGCCGTTCTTCAATAAAGTTTTTGCTTCTTCCATATCACTGCAATGAGATACTATTTCCAAGTCGGCACCTGCATCTACCAGACGCAGGTATTCACGGCTGAGGCTGGAACGGTTATTATCTACTACAGCAGCAGGAACTTCACGCACTGTTTCATTGGTATATATAAAGGTATAGAGAAGCGGATAGCCTAGTGGTACCAGAATGAAGAAGATAAGTACACCCTGATCCCTCACAACTGCTTTCAGCTCTTGCCACCAGATGTAGAAAAGGTCTTTAGTTCCTTGTGAGATGATATCTTTG
>ENA-OQNF01000169-OQNF01000169.1-human-gut-metagenome-genome-assembly--contig:-NODE-169-length-10261-cov-2.470397_pt1 | contig 10261 bp, 9 predicted proteins | sample MGYA00242628_ERZ504878 | MGnify/ENA primary metagenome ERZ504878 (study PRJEB26092, sample SAMD00036383) | human gut metagenome | host: Homo sapiens | study: EMG produced TPA metagenomics assembly of... | reverse complement strand
GGCGTGACGAGCTGACTATCGAGGCAAAGTCAGTTCTCGACGGCGAGTATACGCGCCGACGAAGCGTTATCTTCGACTTGAAATGCTTCTTTGGCACATTTTCGAAACTATCTGGTTCCGAAGTCGTGGAAGGCAAGATCGCTAAACCTGAAGCCAATCTTGTCGATTCCACTTCGCCAGCACAGAAGGACTAACAATGAAAATTTGCGTTATCACAGCTGCCACCTGGTCCATCTCTAAGTTTCGTATCGACATGATTGATGAGTTTGTTCGTCGAGGTTCAGAGGTCGTGGTATTTGGTGACGAACCGCATGAGGAATGGGATCCTTATTTTAAGAAACACGGTGTTTCATACCGCACCTATCCGATCTCGCGAAACGGGATGAACCCAGTATCCGACCTTGCGACTAAAGCTGCACTTAAGAAGCTTCTCGCCGAGGAAAAACCCGATAAGGTGTGGACATACCAAGCCAAGCCGAATATTTACGGTTGCATGGCTGCACACGAGCTCGGCATAGAAGATGTTTACGTAATGATGGGTGGCCTCGGCTCCGTCTTTCGTGCGAAGGACGCAAAGTCGAGAGTTGTCCGCGCTATTGTCTCCGCTGAGTACCGTCATGCTATGCGTAATGCCAAGGTCGTTTTCTTTCAGAACATGGAAGACGTTGAGGTTTTCGAGGAGCTTCGGATCCTTAGCCGCGAGAAGGCTGTGCTTACTCGCGGATCTGGCGTGAATACCTCAGAGTATTCCCTAGCTCCCTTGCCCTCGAGAATGTCATTTCTCTTCGTCGGCCGACTTGTTCGCGGTAAGGGTGTCCTTGACTATCTCGAGGCTTCTCGCATGGTGAAAAAGGTACATCCGGAAGTCGGGTTTAACTTGGTCGGGCCATTTGATACCAACCCTACTGCTCTTAAGATTGATGATATTCAACCATATATCGATGAAGGAACCGTCGTATTTCACGGTAAGCAAGTTTATGTACGTCCGTTTCAGGAAGCATCGTCCGTATTCGTCTTGCCTTCCTACTATGGCGAGGGCACGCCGAAGTCTGCACTCGAGGCCATGTCGACCGGTAGGCCTCTTATCGTCGCTGACGCCGTAGGTTGCCGTGAGGTTGTGAAAGACGGTGTCAACGGATTCCTTGTTCCGCCGCAGGATCCCGAAGCAATTGCGAAGGCGATGATGGATCTCATCGAGGAACCCGGCTTGAAGGAAAAGATGGGTCTAGAGAGCCGGCGAATGGCAGAGGAAATCTTCGATGTTCGCAAAGTAAATGAGGTAATTTGTGACGCGATGGGGTTAGAAAATGCGTAATCCCAAAAAATATTTAGCGTGCTGCTATACGTGTTGCAACAACGAACTTGCGCCTTGGTTTTGGAAAACTTCTACACGGTTCTAATCTGAAATTCAATCCAGTTACATGTCTTGCCCTATCTGACGGTATCGAACTCTCTGCACGATCAATGGTCGATTTTGGCAGCAGACTTCGCACTAGAGGGCGTTGTTCATTCAATGTGCAGGGAACTGGAAAACTATCATTTGGTAACGGTGTATTTCTAAATTCAGGATGCCAGTTCAATTGCCGCTCTTCAATTACTGTTGGCGATAACAGTGAGTTTGGTCCCAACGTGTTTGTTTACGATCATGATCATATCTTCCGGGGGGGGGTTCCAGTTGACGGGGAATTCGCTTGTGGTGATGTCAAAATTGGCTCCAATTGCTGGATCGGGGCTGGAACCATCATTCTTAGGGGTTCCAATATCGGCAACAGCTGCGTCGTTGCCGCTGGCAGCGTGGTCAAGGGCGATATCCCCGATGGATCTGTCTACGTGCAGAAGCGCCAAACGACCTTGCTTAAAATTAAGTAGGCTGTTATGAGGCGTGTTCTTCAGTACATAGGTAGCCTAGACAGAGGTGGTGCGCAGAGCGCGATTTTGAATCTCTATAAGGAGATTGATCGCAATGAGTGGCAGTTTGACTTTGTAACTCACGACAAGACTTCTGGGGATCTCGAGTCTCTTGTCTGCTCATATGGTGGTCGGGTCTTTCATCTCCCTTCTTTGGAGTCTGCAGGCCTTTTCAAGTTCGTCTCAAATTGGAGCTCTTTTTTCTCCGATCATTATGAGTGGCGTGTGCTTCATTCGCATATGAGGTCCACTGCGTCTCTCGTGCTGCCTGTTGCTAAAAAAGCCGGGTTGGCAACCATTGTCCATAGTCATAGCACCAGAAACGATGGTGGAATAAAGGCCGTTGTTAAGGCAGCACTTCAATATCCAATACGCTTTGAGTCTGACTTTTTTGTTGGATGTTCAAGTGAGGCGGGTAGGTGGCTTTTCGGCGAACGTGCTTTCAATAGCGACCAGTATCTATACTTGCCGAATGCTATCGATATTGATAGATATGCATTTGACGAGAGTAAACGTTCAAGACTACGTGGACAGCTTGGGTTGGATGGCAAGTTAGTCTTTGGCCATGTCGGAAGGCTTCACGAATCGAAGAACCATGGCTTCTTGATTGATGTGTTTAAGGGGCTAAAGAAGAAGTATCCCAACTCTGTTTTGCTACTGGTGGGTGACGGCCCTCTTCGCAGCCAAATCGAATCCGCAATCGAGTCTGAGGGCTTAACTGATTCGATCGTTCTTCTAGGAAATCGTTCTGACGTACCCGAACTACTTCAAGCGATGGACGCTTTTGTCTTTCCATCGAAATGGGAAGGTCTTCCGGTTTCGGTTGTGGAGGCTCTTGCTTCGGGATTGCCTTGCTATATCTCTGATACGTTGACACATGATGTGGATATATGCAATGCGGTCACTCGCTTGCCTATTGATGACCCGAAACTGTGGGCTGATTCCATAACGATCCCATTCAGGATTGATGCAAAGCGCGATATCGAAGCGGCTGGTTTTGATATCCACGATTCTGCGCATAAGCTCGTTGATTTATATGAAAAGGCGGAACGTTTAGCTAACGAAAGGAAATGCCGTTGACGAAGTACATCATGCGGCTTGACGATGCATGCCCGCATTGGGATGCCGAAAAATGGAATCGTGTCGAATTTATCCTTGATAATTATGGGATTAAGCCTCTCGTTGGTTTGATCCCCATGGTCGAAGATCCTGTTCTCGTTGCATATCCTGAAGACGATACGTATTGGAATCGTGTTGAAGGATGGCGCAAAAAAGGTTGGGAGCTCGCCTTGCATGGGTGCACACACGTGTACGCTACGGAAGATGGCGGCTTGAATCCTGTTAACAGGCGCTCGGAGTTCGCTGGTCTGCCCCTGGAGGTTCAACGCGAAAAGATATCACGCGGTGTTTCTGAGCTTGCGGAGCGCGGCATTCATCCGCGAGTTTTCTTTGCGCCCTCTCATACTTTTGATTTGAACACGCTTGAGGCATTGCGAATTGAGAGCAATATCCGCGTCGTTTCTGATACCGTCGCTTTTGCCCCTTACTCTAAGTATGGGTTTACTTTTGTTCCGCAGCAGTCTGGCAGGGTCAGGTCTTTAAAGATGCCAGTGGTAACTTTCTGCTACCACCCTAATATCATGTGTGAATCTGACTTTAATCAGCTTGAGTCATTTCTCAGCAAAGAATTACAACAAATTCGTCCCGTTCCCAACGAGCCAGGTGAAGAATGGATCAAGCGTTTGGATTTCATTGCTCGCAAGCTTTACTTTGCTAGAAGAGCATAGGTAGAACCTGATGAAGATTCTTTTTATATAAATCAAATCTATGAGGGCGGCGCAGAGCGTGTGATTACGCAGCTCGCATCATCCTTTGCCGATACTGGGCATGAGTCCATCCTCGTGACTTCATTTGAACATCCAGATGAGTATTACTTCTCGAGCAAGGTTCGTAGGTTTTCTCTTGAAGGAAAACAGCTTGAACAGTCACGGATTAAAAGAAATGTTTCTCGTATTCAAAAGCTTCGGAAAATTATAAAAGAAGAAGCACCCGATATAGTCCTATCGTTCATGCAGGAACCGAACTTTCGCGCACTTATCTCATCATTTAGGCTTCCGTGCAAAAATATTGTTTCGGTGCGTAATGACCCGAAAAGAGAGTATGCGGGAAAGGTTGGCTCATTCGTTGGCAAGGTTCTCATGCCTCTCCTGACGGACGGCTGTGTTTTCCAAACCAAGCAGGCATCTGAGTGGTTCCCAGAGCGCCTTCGCGAAAAGTCCTGCGTGATTCCCAACGAGGTCGCCCATGTCTTTTTTGAGACTAAGCGATCAGGCGAGGAAAACTATTGGGTCGCTATTGGTAGGCTCACTTCGCAAAAAAATTATCCGATGATGATTAAAGCTTTTGCGGAGGTTATTAAAAGCCATCCTGAGCAAAAGTTAAAGATATACGGTGCTGGCCCACAGCATAAAGAACTTGAGAATCTAATTTTTCGTCTTGGCCTTTCTTCAAGTGTTTCGCTTGAAGGCCAAACCCATGATGTCCCATCTGTGCTCTCTGACGCAATTGGGTTTCTTATGACCTCGGATTATGAGGGGATGCCCAATGCCCTCATGGAGGCTATGGCCATGGGGTTGCCTTGCATAGCCACAGATTGTCCTTGCGGCGGACCTGCTGAACTTATTGTTGACGGCGAGAATGGATTTCTTATCGCAACTGGCGATGAAGCCGCTCTTTATGGACGCGTGAATTCAATTGTTGAGAATCATTCGTTGCGTGAGTCTGTCGGCGCAGAAGCTGCGAATAGTATGGGTAGATTTCTTCCTGAAGAGACGTTTTCTCGATGGGAAGCATATTTTAATCGCATCTATGGGGGCGATGCTTAGTGTGGGAACTACTTATCGTCCTTTATGCGCTCGCTTCCTTTTTGACGCTTTGGCATGAGTGTTACTCATTGTTTATATCCGAGAGGTTCTCTGTCGCCTCCTTCTGCAAGCTTTGGTTCATCGTTGTGCAGTTTTGTCTTCCGTGCTACCTGATGTTAAGGTACTTTTTGTTCGGCGTTCCCGCTAAGTCAAGTTACGCATCTATTAGCTATCACGACTCCGCCTTGACTTCCGCTTATGTTGTGTTCTTGTTCTCGCTCATTGCCTATTGTGTTCTTGTTGCAACTACTAAAACGAATGGCTCGGCGTCCTTTGCTGCTTCCCCTAATCGGGGTGACGTTGGCGAAGGCTACACGATGAAACGTCTTCGTATAGCTGCTTTTCTCTGTCTTTCGGTTGGCGCCTTATGCTTGTACCTCTGGTCGAGTGCCTATGGCTCAATTTTCGATCTTATCGAGGTTGGTAATGCAGTGCGTGGCGGCTGGAATACCATCCACAATTCTTTTGCTATGTTCAAGCACCCATCTAGGCTCGTTCTCGTTTCTTCTTATATTTACTTCGCGTTACTTTATTCGAAACGGTCAAAATTCTTTTCCATTGACTCAATTCTGCTAATCGCATCGGTATTTCTTTCGATGCTGTTCCTCTTCGCGAATGACGGGCGACTTTCCATGGCCTTCTACTTCATGGGGTTTTTCCTGGTTGTTCTCTACACGAAATTGTTTATACAGAAGAAAGTATTTGACTTGAGAGCTGGGCTTCTTGCCGTCGTAATTTGCGTACTTTTAATTGCCGTTATGCTCAATATGGACTCAGTGACTTACTTTATTCGTCATGGTCAATTCCTGACCGCCGGAGATAAAGACGGTACTTCAATTATCGAAGAGATTCTTTTCGATCCCGCAAGCGATCTTACTGTAGTGAGTAACTTCCTCAATGGCAGGCTTACCTTTATGCTTGTACACGATTTTGTTTACGGGATCTTCGCTTGGCTTCCCCAATCGCTCAGTCCTTCGTGGGCTCTTCGACTTTGGACCGTCAATACGCAAGCCGTTAGCCCTATGTTTACGACTGGCGAGATTCCATGCGGTCTCTTAGCGCAGAGCGTATATGACTTAGGCATTGTCGGCATTATCGTTATTCCATATTTGTATGGGCTGATTCTTCATTTTACCGACAAGAAAATCCTCCCAAACATCAGAAATCCCTTTGTTATGGGCCTTTTCGCCTATTTATTCACTGACCTTCTCAGAGTTGTTTCTTACGCAATGCTCTATGACATCGTTCTCGACTTGTTCCCACTCGCCATAGCGCTCATCATCTATTTCTTCTCTGGCTTTCTAGTTGGCCGCAGGAAAGAGATCTCTCCGTTATCCGGGGCAGGGAAAGGCGTTCGAGATGAGTGAGCGTTTGGAATCAGTCATTGCTATTTTTTGCTAGGAAAAGGATGTTTATGGATAAGCTGGCCAAAGTGTTTCACAATCCCTGGTCTCTATACGTCTTTGCATCGGGGTTTGGCTTAACTGATTGGATTCCCGACGAACCACATCTTAAGGCAATGTATAGGGGAACCGTTGGAGCAAAGCTTGACCTGGAAAATCCCAAAACGTTTAACGAGAAGCTCCAGTGGCTCAAGATTCATGACCGCAATCCTCTCTACAATATCCTTGTCGATAAGTATAGGGTGAAACCTTGGGTCGCCCAGCGCATCGGCGAGGAACATGTCACCAAGACCTACGCGATGTGGGAGAATGTTGAGGATATCGACATCACGGATCTTCCCGACCGGTTCGTCCTCAAGACAAATCACGATAGCGGAGGCGTTGCTATCTGCAGTGATCGAAGCACCTTCGATCTCGATGCTGCGAAGAGGAAATTGGCGAAGCACCTTAAGACCAATTACTTCTGGCGTACCCGAGAGTGGCCATATAAGGATGTCAAACCATGCGTTTTTGCCGAGGAGTATCTTGATCCTGCTGAGGGCAAGAACGATCTGACTGACTACAAGATTATGTGCTTTGATGGAAAGGCCTGCTGCGAGTTCACTTGCACGGATCGATCCGAGGGTGATTTGCGCGTTGATTTCTTCGACCCCGAATGGAACCATCTGCCGTTTACTAGACATTATCCCAACGCGGACATTCCTCCGAAAGCACCCGCAAGTTTGAAAAAGATGGTTTCTGACGCTGAGATGCTATCAAAGGAGATTCCGTTCGTCCGGGCCGACTTTTATGAGGTTGCCGGTCAGTATTACTTCGGAGAGCTGACGTTCTTCCCTGGCGGTGGTTTTGAGGAGTTCGACCCTTCCTTGTGGGATGAAAAGCTCGGCTCCTGGATTCAACTCCCGAATTGTATCGGGGGGGGGTGCTTCCAAAGTGAATCGACGATACTGTGGGTCCACGGCATTGTGAAACGTGATAACTCTCCGGCAGACTATAAAGTCAGCTGTTTTAATGGCGTGCCAAAGCTCATCGAAGTTCATCGCGGGCGTTTTTCCGACCATACGTGCGACTATTTCACGCCTAGCTGGGATTCCCTGCCTGATTTCGAATGGGACGACATCCCCAAGTCCAATTATAAGATTCCTGCCCCTTCCAGACTCCATGAGATGCTCGATTACAGCTCAGTTCTCACCGAAGGTTTCCCAGAAATGCGCGCTGATTGGTATTTGGCGGGGGATAGGCTCATCTTCGGCGAGCTTACGCTTTTCAGCGATGGCGGTTTCGGTGCTATAGATGATGCCGACGACTCTCTACTTGGTTCCTTTATTGATCTTGACTTAGCTTTTGGGAAAAAATGATTGAAGGAAGATGACTGACGAATTAACTCAAAAGGCTTCTTCGGCTACCAAATGGTCCCTTGTGACCGAGGTGGTCGTTAAGCTAATATCACCGCTTACCCAGATCGCTCTTGCGCATATTCTTGCGCCAGAGGCTTTCGGTGTTGTGGCAACCGTTACCATGGTAACGAGCTTCGCAGACATGCTTTCAGATGCGGGATTTCAGAAGTACCTCGTCCAGCACGAGTTCAGGAACAAGGCCCATCTCTTCCGAAGTGCTAACGTCGCCTTTTTGACGAATTTGTTCGTCTCCTTAGCACTCTGGTCTCTTGTAGGTATTTTCAACGAGCCACTTGCCGCCCTTGTGGGCAACGATGGCCTTGGAATCGTCCTCATCGTCGCTTGTGCTTCTCTTCCCTTTACCGCCTTGAGCAGCATCCAGCTTGCGCTGTTTCACAGGGCCTTCGCCTTTAAGGAGCTTTTTGTCGTGAGGGTCGCCGTGGCCCTCGTCCCTCTCTTTGTTACTGTACCCTTAGCGCTCCTCGGTTTCGACTTCTGGTCGCTTGTGATCGGCACTATTATCGGCAACTTGGTGAATGCTCTAGTCCTGACCCTTAAGTCGGATTGGAGGCCGTCTCTCGTTTACTCATTTGCCGAACTGAAGGAAATGCTATCTTTCAGTTCATGGACGCTTCTCGAGCAGTTTTCCATTTGGCTTACATCCTGGATGGGAACTTTCATCGTAGGCTCCCTGTTAACTCCGTACTACCTTGGTCTTTACAAGACATCAATCTCGATGGTCAATACCGGAATGGGTATCATCACGAGTGCGACAACTCCCGTGCTATTTGCCGAATTATCTCGAAGGCAGAGTGACGATGAATCGTTTCAGCTCGCCTTTTTCCGCATGCAGGAAAAGGTCGCCTTGTTCGTTGTGCCTCTGGGTTTCGGGATTTTTCTTTACCGTGACTTCGTGACTACCCTCGTGCTTGGACCGCAGTGGTCTGAGGGTTCTTTGATGTTCGGTCTATGGGCCTTAAGCAGTGCTGTAGTGATTCCGATCGGCTATTATGCGAGCGAGGTCTTCAGAGCAAAGGGCAGACCAAAGCTATCCTTTGCCTCACAGGTTTTCTATCTCCTAGTCATGGTTCCAGTAACTTACTATGCCGCATCCCTCGACTTTAGTGAGTTTGCGCTTTATAGCTCTCTTTTGCGTCTGGTCGCCATCGGAATCGACGTTTTCATCCTCAAAGCCTTTATTAAATTTCCTGTTGGCAAAATGATTGCTCGTCTGCTTCCGATTTTTGCTTGCTCCGTCGTGATGTTCACCTCTGGCTGGGTTCTTGATAGCATCTGTCTCCCGACCATTGCTGGGATAATCGTGTGTGTGATTGTTTACGCACTGTGCTGCGAGGTTTTCCCGTCGACTCGCAAACAACTTAATTCGCTTCATTTGAGATTTCTCTAATAGATTGTCTGTGAAACTTATGTTTGGAAAACAAAAACGGGGGGGGGTGCCCCGATTGGCTGCGCTATGGAGAAGACGCTTCACCTATGACTGACCACGCCCTCAGATTTCTATGGGTGTTTCGAGCCGCGCAGAACTCTTCCAACCCTTTTTGGAGATTGCTGCTGCAGAGAATGCGCGGGAAATATGGGCTCGAGATATCCCGTTCAACCGATATCGGACCCGGTCTTTACTTGGGCCACGCGTTTAATATTACGGTGAACCCGGCTGCCATTATCGGATCGAATTGCAATCTACATAAGGGCGTGACTATTGGCCAGGAGAACCGAGGGAAACGCAAAGGCGCCCCGGTAATAGGGAATTGCGTCTGGATAGGCGTCAACGCGACCTTGGTCGGCAGAATCTCGGTGGGAAACGATGTCCTTATTGCCCCTGGGGCGTATGTGAACTGCGACGTTCCTAGCCACTCGATTGTGCTAGGTAATCCCTGTCGCGTGATTCCTCGAGATAACGCAACGGGTGGATATATTAACCGCAAGGTGCAAATTTAGAACTATAACCTACCTAATGAAAGAGAGTATTTATGACAACTAGAAAAGTGCTCGTCACCGGGGCTGCCGGCTTCATCGGCGCGTTCCTCGTCAAGAAGCTGCTCGAGGAGACCGATGACGTTATTGTCGGCCTCGACAACCTCAACAGCTACTACGACCCCGGCATCAAGGACGCGCGCCTTCGCATGCTGGCCGAGGCCGATACGGACGGCCGCTTTACCTTCGTGCGCGGCAACCTGTGCGACGCCGCCCTCATCGAGCGCCTATTCGCCCAGAACGGCTTCGACGTCGTTGTGAACCTCGCCGCACAGGCGGGCGTCCGCTACTCCATCGAGAACCCGCGCGCCTACCTCGAGAGTAACCTCGTCGGCTTCTTCAACGTGCTCGAGTCCTGCCGCCACCACCCCGTAAAGCACCTGGTTTACGCCAGCTCCAGCTCGGTCTACGGCGGCAACAAGAAGGTGCCGTTCTCCGAGGAGGACCGCGTCGACTCGCCGGTGTCGCTCTACGCCGCCACCAAGAAGTCTAACGAGCTCATGGCCGCCGCCTACTCCAAGCTTTACTCCATCCCGGCCACCGGCCTGCGCTTTTTCACAGTGTACGGCCCCATGGGCAGGCCCGACATGGCCTACTTCGGCTTCACCGAGAAGCTGCGCCGCGGCGACACAAT
>ENA-OQNF01000166-OQNF01000166.1-human-gut-metagenome-genome-assembly--contig:-NODE-166-length-10323-cov-5.484406_pt1 | contig 10323 bp, 14 predicted proteins | sample MGYA00242628_ERZ504878 | MGnify/ENA primary metagenome ERZ504878 (study PRJEB26092, sample SAMD00036383) | human gut metagenome | host: Homo sapiens | study: EMG produced TPA metagenomics assembly of... | reverse complement strand
TTTTCTTCAAACTCGGCAACATCTATCGGCAGGTCGAACCAGTATGATATTGTTTCTTCGCCAGTTGTTCCTCTCGTTTCCACCAGCACCCTTGTTTCCTGCATTGTTCCTCACGTCCTTTCTGTTGTTTCATCACATCTTTTATGGTCTGGTACGACATACCAAACACATACTTTGAAAAATCTTCTAACTGTCTTTCTTCATAGTCGGCAGGGTTCAGTCGTTTCATTTCATGCCACACCTTACGCTTGTAAGAGGGCAGGTCAGAAAGATAATCGCAACCAACTTTTACCTGCATATCCTTAAAAATATCGTTCATTTCATCACTCCAATCTCTGAAATTTTGGTAAGAAAAAAGCAGTCAATCCTAAGACTAACTGCTTTGTGTGTAGGGATATAAAATTGTTTTTAATCTTGAATAGGTATCCAAATTTCAATAACTGAATTATCTCTATTCCAATGGAAACGGTAATCATATTTTTCAAAGTGCAGGATAATATTTTTTATAGGGGTATATGGTGTATTAGGAATAATTTCCTGATAAATTTTTCCATAAGTTTCATATATTTTTTCCATAGCACCGATATGCTCCATGACCAAATATTTATAAGACGGTATTTCTTTATACAGAAAGTTGTCTGGAATAATAGTTCGCTTTGGTATAGAACAGAAATAATAAAGTTTTCCATTTCTCCGTTCCATAAAAGCATATTTTACCCAATTTCCCGATTGTGAAAGATATGATTTCTTCAAATTACTGTTAAACTTTCTCCAAAACTGCGTACTAATCTGAATATTCCTTTTTTGGTAATTCGTAAGCTCTACTTCCTGCCCAATAACTGAAAATGCGTCTAATTCTCTTATAGAATAATTCATCATTTTACTTTGTGAGCAGTGATAATGGTATAACTGTACGCATTTATTGTAATGATACAATTATCAATCGTTATGTACCAGTTTTTCCCTTTTCTTATAATTTCTGCATTAGAAAGACTGATTTTTTCTTTGCACCATTCAATCACGTTTTCTACATTCAAAGATAAGTTCTTTTTAATTCTAATAACGCCAAGTTCAGTTGTGTGAAGTCTTCCTAAGTTTTCCAGTAATTCATTTTCCATATTTTGATACCTCATTTTTCAGCAATTTATTTGTATGTTTTATATCCCAATTATAACATTCTCATATCAGCACCACAATAAAATTTTATGCACCGATAATCTTATTGAACAGCTCTAACAGTACGTCTTTCACACCGCCAGCATTGAATACCAAGCCGACAGCAATTAAGGCAACTACCAAAAAGCCGATAAGTTTGGAAAACTCACGCTTGAAACCTAAGTAGATACCGATAACCACAATCGCCATAAGCACTAAGCTCTGTGCGTTTGATAAAAACCATTGATACAAATTTTGCCCGAAATTCATTTAATTGTCCTCGCTTTCTTTTAATTGTTTCATTTCATAGTCAGCTTCTTTGCCGACATTCAAAATACACATCAAGACTACGCCGATACCCATTCCCATAGATACCAGCAGGAAGTCTTTTAATAATACCCACATTTTTTATCACTCCTAACTTTCCACCAAATCTTTTGCAGGGGTCGTCTGCTGTTTGATTATCATTTCATGCTTTTCTGTGAGCTTTGCCTGCTGTTCGATTGTTTCCATGTAGTCTGTACCGTTTCCCTTATCAATCTTTTTCAGCATTTTCAAGGTCGGTGCTACCTGCCTTTGTACCCAACGCAATGTACGGTCTAAGGTATAAGGCTCTGGCTTTGTCGTCAGCTTCAAGCTCTGTCTGTTATCGCCGATAAACCAAGCCCAGCGGTCATTGAGTTTCCAGTCATTTTTTCGCTTGTCTGGTTCTTCATCAACAAACCGCACATACTGGTTGATGATAGAAAAGGCGGTCTGCTCTGCGTCATAATAGGTCAGCAAATCTCGTACTGCATAATAGGCACGTTCATTTCTAAGCCGTATCTCAAAACGGTTGATAATGTCGGCTTCTTCCAGCGGTGTCCCTAACTTGACGTACTGCTCATAGTCCTTTTCATAGATACAGAAATACACATCTGATTTCAGCGAACCAAGATAAAGGGTACGTCCCATATATTCTCTGTCGTCCTCTCTGTGCTTGATAAGCTCGCCCGACTGGTAAAACTTATAACTTCTGGACTTTCCGATATATTCCCGTTTCCTGCATTTTTCCGCAAGCTCTGGAATATCCAAAATGCCCGTATGGTCGTTGATAGCAAGGTCGATACGCTTCATCACGCCACCGTCTACTAATGCGTCCATGAGAAAGTCATACCAACTTCTTTGTTGTGCCAGCAGGTAACTTTCAAACTGCCTGCAACCACGCCCCTTTAACTCTAAAAGGACACCTTTTTCTTCGTCAGCCGACGTATAGATAAAGATGTCCCCTAAAGAATAATGCTCCGTATAACTGTAATGTCCGTAATCTTCATGGAGCATATAATTGATATTCAGTTTTAATATATCTTTGATGATATGCTGTATATCCAGCGTGGGAAAACGAATTTTCACATAATCAAACAGCATGGTAAGCGGTGCTTCTGGATTGAACCTTGCCAGTTCCTTATGCAGAGTTTCCAGAAGTTCCTTTGACGGCTTCATTTTTCCGCTTTCTATCTTGTTGAGATATTCTCTTGTGATACCAGAAGCCACCGCCAGCCTGCCTTGTGAGATACCGTAAGCAATCCGTTTCTCCCGTAATTCTTTTATCCATTGTTCTTCATTCAGAACCATACCCCCAATCTGTAAAGTGTGAAGTTTTTTAAGGCGACTTCACAGCCGATTTTTGCTAGAAAACCATGCCAGAAGCCTTATGTTTCCTATGTTTTTTGTCTATTGTCTATTTGCAAACGTACCCCTCTGTTAGATACCGAGGGGTTTTACCTGCTGGCGTGGCTAACGCCACACCAGCAACGGCTAGTCCGTGCCGTCGCCTTTCGCTTCGCACGTCGCCGTCCCGTCCTGCCTTGCTTGTGCAAGAGAGCCGATAGTCTGCAAAAAATCATGTCCTTTCGGGACTAAAGGCGTGTAAAACTCACTGATAACACTTGTTCCCACATCACAATAGCCACGCCCCTTGATACGCTTCTGGAAAAACTGCTTTTTCACATCTGAACCGAACAGCATACCGTAACCTAATTCGCTGATACGCCCAAGTCCCACACGGAAATTGAAGTTATCTCTGATACCGTCCGAGAAATACTTTGCGTCTGGACGCTGGCAGGCAACGATAAGGAAATAACCTGCTTGTCGCCCTAACATAACGATTTTCTTTAACTGGCTAAGTAGGCTCACGCTTTCTTTTGTCCCCAGCATTTCAAAAAATGCCACATATTCATCAAAGATAAGAAAGCAGGGTGGCAGTCCCAGATAGGCATAGTTTTCGCCCGTCTTATAGTTCGGGTGTCGCTTCATTTCCTCACTTCGCTGTACCATGCCCTCATAAAAGGCATTGACGCAATCTATCATTTCTTCTTTGGTGTGATACACATTTCCCATAACTGTCCCTAAGTCTGCAAGGTCAGCGTTCTTCGGGTCTAAGATATAAAGGACAGCGTTGGTATGCAGTAAGGCTTCAATGAGCGTCAGCAGAAAATAGGTTTTACCGCCACCAGTCCCACCAGCAATCAGAGCGTGAGGGAGTGCGTCATATTCCCAGACAAGATTTTTCATCAATCTAAGACAGCCGTTTTCTGCCCGTACTTCATCAATGGTAATGCGGTTCGCTATCATATCATAAAGCAGGGTATATTCGATATAGCCGTCATGCAGGGTCTTGTCGGTCAGCTCACAATACAAGCCACTTTCCAATTTATCCTCTAACCGTAAAAGCTGGTCTTGATATTTCCCCAGCGTAATTTCACAGCGGATATGAAGCAGTCCCTTTTCCATTTGATAATAAATCTTTGGAAACCAGACGATTTTTTCCCTTGATCTGCTTTGCAGGTCAGTAAAAAAACCGCTGTCTTGTACGGTATCGGCTTCATACCACTTATTTTCCAGTATCATTCTTGCCAGCTTTTGACGGTGCAGGAGCTTCTTGAAACTGTCGTAACAGAAGCGGTAATACAGAAAAGCGACCAATGCACAAACACCAGTCGCTATCAGTATGGTTATGAAGTTGTAAGGGGAAAGCGTCAAGCCGTTCTCTAACAAGCTGAAATGCTCCCAATCGGTACGCATGAGCTGTTTGATATTCAGTAGCAGGAGAACCGCCACGAATACAAACAGAAGCGTCCCTATGGAAAAATGATAGACAAGGTGCTTGTCACTGGCTCTGATACGGTGTCCTTTGTTCCAAATCATACGCATAAATCAATCACTCCTTTCTGGGTATGAAAAAAGCAGTCAATCCTAAGACTAACTGCTTTGTGTATATGGATATGAAGTTGTCAAACTGTAATTTTGTTATTTCATTTTTTCTTGACACTCGCTACATTCTTTATCGTGAATAGAAATAATGCCACCGCATTTAGGACAAGTATATTTTATTTTCTGCTGTTCCATGAAATGTTCCAAACCATGTCCTTGAACAAAACGGCTATTTTCTATAAGACTTGCTTGATACCGTTTATTATAGCTTTTTTCAAGATTTTTAATCAACTTACATGGATATTCAGCACATTCAAAACAATAGGATAACGATTTTCCTTTGATGCAATCCTTTATTTTGCATTTACGACAATGTTCTGGTTTCCCTTTATCACTATTCAAGCACCCAGAACAAGGTTTTTTATTGTAACAGTGCTTATAACAAACCTTACAATTCATTCCGCACGGAGCAAACATGCTTATATCAATTTTTTCTTTTGACATTTTCATAGTTGTTTACTCCTTTCAACAATTTATATTTGTCCGTTTCTTCATATCCATATTATAACAGTTCCATATATTCGCTACAATGAAAATCTATTCAGCAAGCCTATTTTTTCGGCTGTCCCTGCGGTGTAGGGTTCTGTGGACTGCCTGCGTTCTGGTTGCCTTTATTCTTCAACACAATATCCTCTGCCTTTACATACCAGTCCACATCTGCACCCGTATAGGTTTTTCTTGATACCGTATCGGCTACTGGATTGACAAGCTCCACAACTGCATTGTAAGGAAATTCCCTTAACGGTACTTCTGGCGGTACAGACACGGGGATAATTCCACCATGCAGACTGCACTTCAAATCATAGATACGCTTTTTAAGCTGGGTACTCGGTGTCCCGTCCTCATTCTGTAAGAACACATCACGCACCGCTGTAAATTTTAATTCTCCAAATGTTTTCTCTTTGTCAATAACAAACCCGTTTGATAATCTCATAAATTCTTCACTCCTTTACTTTTCTTCAACTGCTACAATATCATCAGCAACTAATACATAATCGGTATGTCCCATATCCCCGATTGCGTAACCTCTGCCGTATAACTTCGGATTGACAAGTTTTACTTTCTGCTCATACTTGAACTTCTTTTCGCCAGCCTGCACGGGAATTTCTACCACAACATTTTCGCCTTTCTGTACGTCGGAATAAAGGTTATAGCTTCGTCTGGCTAAGACCCTGCGATTATTTTTATCTCTTTCAAAGACTGGCTCGCTTTCGCCTGCAAATTCAAGAGTTCCAAAAGACTGTGCCATATCTGGCACGACATATTTCATCTCCATATTGTTTTACCTCGTTTCTTTCTATATTTGATAAGTTTTTTAATTGTGATTTCTTATTCTGGCGGTTTGGAAAGTACCAGCAATCCCCCAGATAGTAAAGGGTAAAATCAATGCTTACGCACCCTTGACTATCCGTGTTCTTGCAGGTTGTAGGCAGACAAGCCAGAATAAGCAAAAATCTGCCGTTTGACAGCTTCGGCGGAGAGCGTGATTTTTCTTTCCTCATACCGTTACCGCCTTATGATTTCTTCATTTTACGGCGTTTGTAAAGATATGTTCCAGCCAGTCCACCAGCAGACGCAAGCAACATCACGATAAATACCATTACATTTGTACTGTCGCCCGTTTTGGGACTGTCGCTAGGTCTGTTAGGCTTTTCCGGTGTCGGTGGTGTTTCGGGTTTCTCTGGTTCTTCTGGCTTTTCCTTAAAAGTATCGTCTGTCCCTTATCCTCAATATCCTTATGCTCGGTAACTTTCTTCGGCTCGTCTGGATTGCTTAAATCGTATAATTCCTCAAAAGTTACAAGCTGTTTGCCGTCAAGGGAAGTAGCGTCAAAGGTAAAGGCAACTTCCACTTTCATAGTTTCGCTGTCAGCGGTAAACATATAATCACTTTCCACACGCTTTCCATTGATAAGAAGTTCTGCATTTTCTTCTTTCAACATCTGCCAGCCCACAAGTTTGTACTGTGTACCGACTTCTAAGCCCTCTAAGGTTACGGTATCAATGATTGTTACCTCTTTTCCAGCTTCAAGCTCTTTGTTGCCGTCCTTATCGGTAGCAGTCGTATGAATTTTGATGATACGCTCTGTGATAAGTACGGTCTGCCCGTCGTCCTCAATGTCTTTGTGTTCCGCAACTTTTACGGGTTCGTCTGGATTGCTGAAATCATACAATTCTTCAAAGGTAACAAGATTTTTGCCACCTAAAGCAGACGCATTGAATGTATAGGAAATTTCCACTTTCATTTCTTCATCATCAGCGACAAAGGTATAATCGTTTTCTACACGTTTCCCGTCAATGATAAGCTCGGCGTTTTCTTCCTTTAACATCTGCCAGCCTTTGAGCTGATATTTTGTGCCTTTTGTAAGTCCGTCTAATTTGACAGTATCAACGATTGTTACCTCTTTTCCTGCAAGGATAGTCTTTTCGCCGTCCTTGCTGGTCGCTGTGGTATGGATAGAGATTTCTTTTTCGTATTCATCAGTCAGCGTTCCTAAATCAATCACAAGGTTATTTCTTGATACCACGATTTCAAAAGGTGGGATAAGTTCAAAGCCTTTGTTACTGTCACAACGCATTTCTTCAATGATGTAGGTATCATAAGGTAATGCCCCTTGCTGTCGTCTGGTTCAGAAGTTCCAAACCACACCCCGTCCTCGCTGGTCTTTCCTGCGTTGGTATTGTGCTTATGAGAAGCCCATTCAGCAGAAGTGGAGAATTGCCCGTTATCATCAGTTACCACGACGTGATTTTCGCCCGTTGTCTTGCTTGTGATCCTAAAAGGAACATCAGCAAGACGCTTGTGTGTGCCTGCACCGATTTTTACACCCTCAATATCTCCACGCTTAATCTGATTATAGATAGAATGGGCTTTTTCGGTTAAGTCCACGATTTTTCCATTTTCTGTGATTGTAAAATCAATCGGCTTTGCACCGTCAGTTAAGTAACCGTTGGGAGCTTCACTCTCAACGATACGGAATTTTCCATAAGGTAAGAGGTCAGAAGAAGTAGAAGCGACACCCTCAATATCTGTACGAATTGTCTTTACCACTTCATTTTTCTTGTATAGCTTGCCCTCAACCAATACTGCATTATCATTTAAGGAAATGATGTCAAAGGCAGTATCTTTCAAAGTGGCACTTCCTTGTGGCTTTGTATCGCCCGTTTCTAAATCTCGTTTCTGAATTTTGACACCGCCACGGATAACCTTGTCTGATACGGAAAACTGGTTACTTCCAGATAATACGGCAAGGTCGCCGTCCTCGGTAATCTGTGTAAGGTATAAGTCTTTTATCTGTTCGGACTTATCGCCAGCCTGCATATATGCACCGTCTAACAAGTATCCGTTTGGAGCTTTTGTTTCTTCAACGGTTAGCGTTCCAAGTGGAAGAACCGCTTTACCGTCCTGCATATAGAAGCTGTCGCCAGATACCTTGTATGCGTCCGCTAATTTTGTGATGTAGTGGGTTGTCCCGTCGCTGTCTGTTTCAGCGATTGTCTTTGTAACCCATGTACGAGTAGCTTCGGCAGGGAGATTGTCTTTATTATAGAAGCCTGCATAATACTTCCATGTAAATTCCGCACCTGCTAGAGAAGCGTTCCCTTGCGGATTGTCTTTCTGTGTTTCCATATCAATCTTGAAAAGCTCAATCAAAGTGTCCGTTACTTTTGGCGTATCAGATACGTTCAATGTCGCTGTCTTTCCAGCTTCAACCTTTAAGGAATATACAGTTTTATCTACTTTATATCCTGCTGGTGCGGATAATTCCTTGATATAGACTGTGCCTGCTTTTACCTCTACAACATCTGTATTTCCGTTTTCATCAGTCGTAAGGGTGGCAAGCTGTTTCGTGCAGTCCTTATCAGAAAAGACACCGTATGTTGCACCAGCGATTGAGTAATTCCCGTTACCGTCTGTGATGCTGGCATTACTGGAAACCTTTTGCAGTTTCGTATTTCCGACATTCAGTTTCGCCCAGAATTGTCCCAATTCCTGCCCCTCGCCAGAGTAGATATAACCGCCACATTCATAGCGTCCTTTATTTTCTTTGACAAAGGCTTTCGCACCAGAGAAAACTTCGTCCTGCGTAGCCTTTGGAATTTCATCATAAGAAGCTCGCACGTTATCACATTGCCAGCCAAGATGTACGCTCAATCTCTGCCAGACAACACATTGTTCCAACAGATAGACTTGTTTATAGTTCAATTCCTTGTGAGCTTCGCCATACTGTTTGACATACTCTAAGGATAACGCCACATCTGAAATCTGGTCGGCACTCATGCGTGAGCTTGCGTCAGCTCTGGTCTTGTAACCGTTCTTAAAATCTGTATTGATGTCAATACAATAGGCAGTTTCGCCCTCGACTTTCATATAGCCCTCATTGAATGTCGAACCGATAGAACCATCATTCATTACTTTTTCAATGATACCGACACGCTCTGCACTTTCCGTCCAGTATTGCTTGCTTTCTGCATGAACGGGTGTAGTCGGTAAAGCAGTAACGACAGTTGCAAGAGCTAAGAAGCCCGTACACAATCGTTTCCATGTCTTTTTTCTATAAATTTTAAATGCTCCTTTCATTTTGGGTATAAAAATAGACGCTCATTTCTGAACGTCTACATTATTAAAAGGCTTGTCCTCTCACACATATTCTATTTTAATAGGTACAACAGTTGCCTTTCTCCTTGTATTTTCGTTGTTTTCATCACTTGCGTTATCTACAACCCCCATGTCCGGCATCCAGCATGATTGAATATGGCATATTCTATTGATTTCCTTTCCTGTCCGTTCTGTAATAGAATATGCAGATTCTGATACAAAGGTGCAATCAATAATGCCTTTCTGACATACTCAGCATTTTCTCCAAAAAATGTTCGAACTCTACCGAGAACAAGTCCATCACTTCCTGATAAATCTGGGCCTTCATCTCACAGGTACTGGAGCTGCATATGGAATCCTTTTCCCTCTTATGCTCCTCCTGCTGCATTCTGAAATACAGTGTTTTGAGCAGATTGGAATTTTGTGTATGTTCACAATCCAGATACAGTTCTACTATATCACGTTCTCCTTTGGTCAAAGCCACTTCAAATGCATGCCGTATTGCTCTTTCTACTCTGGAGGCCGTCGTTTCGTGCAGGCGGGCAATCTCAAAATATAAAGAGCAGATTTTTCCGTCAGGATAATAAGGATCCGTATCAAATAATTCTATCGCATCACAGATATACGTAAATCCTTTTATGCTGGCTGGTACCCCCATTTGAAGAAGTACATCGATTGTCTTGTCTCTCATTTTTCTAACCCTCTCGTTTCTTGCCCGCACCACCACAATGTATCTCCAGTCTACGCCATATCCCTGTAAAAGTCAACAAATTTCTTGTAACATTTTGTTTGACTTTTATATGATTCTTGCACTATACTTGTTGCTATAAATCGAAATAGGAGGATGTCTGTATGAAAATCGGAAATCAAATACGTCATCGTCGCACAGAACTGAATCTTTCCCGTGGAGAACTTGCTAACAAAATTCAGGTAACCCCATCGGCAATTGCAAATTATGAGAATGGTATTAGCTACCCAAAACCGGATATTCTGGTTGCACTCATGAATGCCTTGGAAGTTGATGCCAATTATCTATACCGGGATTATCTTTCACCCAGGACAATTCAGCGTCTTTATAGAAATGTCCTAAGGCCAGAAGAAAAAGAGTCCATTCTCAAATATCGCAACTTTCTGAAAGCAGAAAAAGTCTCGTTCGATTAATCATTGATGAAGAATATAAACGCATGAACCAAAGCGAATATATCAATCTTCCGTTTTACCGCCCCGGCATCCGCAAAGTACATTCCGGCTTTCTTTTTCAGGATACCACTCGAGACGACTCCGGGTGACGCAGAAAGCATGTTCCCAAACGACAGC
>ENA-OQNF01000165-OQNF01000165.1-human-gut-metagenome-genome-assembly--contig:-NODE-165-length-10330-cov-1.881015_pt1 | contig 10330 bp, 13 predicted proteins | sample MGYA00242628_ERZ504878 | MGnify/ENA primary metagenome ERZ504878 (study PRJEB26092, sample SAMD00036383) | human gut metagenome | host: Homo sapiens | study: EMG produced TPA metagenomics assembly of... | reverse complement strand
CAGGCACGGATCAGCGTAATTTGTAAAAAACGCTACTCAAAAATGCGGAGTTGCCACCTGATTCTTTCAAATATTTGTTTTTCTTTTATTTCTGTCACATACACGTAAGCCTACCTACAAATTTTGTGTTATACTATATACAACAAAAAGCAAAGGAGGCCGAATCTATGAGAATGTATGATCTGATACTAAAAAAGAGACAAGGGAAACCTCTAATGAAAGATGAGATCCAATGGATGATCCGTGAATACACAGATGGCAGGATACCGGATTATCAGATGTCAGCTTTGTTGATGGCAATCTGTTTTCAAGGACTTGATAAAGAAGAAACTTATGAGCTTACGATGGCAATGGCACGAAGCGGTGAGATGCTTGATCTGTCTCAGATTCAGGGGATCAAGGTTGATAAGCATAGTACGGGAGGGGTTGGAGATAAGACTTCTTTGGCGTTGACGCCGATTGTTGCTTCGCTTGGAATCCCGGTTGCTAAGATGTCTGGGCGTGGGCTTGGTCATACTGGGGGTACGATCGATAAACTGGAGAGTATTCCAGGATTTTCAACGCAACTTGAAGATGATGCGTTTGAAGAACAGGTGAATTCAATTGGTATTTCGATCATGGGGCAGACGAAAGATCTTGCACCGGCAGATAAATTGTTGTATGCATTGCGTGATGTGACGGCAACGGTGGATCAGATTTCTTTGATCGCAAGCAGTATTATGAGTAAGAAGCTGGCAGCAGGAGCAGATGCAATCTTGTTGGATGTAAAGACCGGAAGCGGTGCATTTATGAAAGAAGAGTCTGATGCGATACAACTTGCCAAAGAGATGGTAGAGATCGGAAAGAGTGCCGGAAGGAAGATGACGGCTGTGATCACGAATATGGATGAACCTCTTGGAATGGCAGTTGGAAATATTCTGGAAGTCAAAGAAGCGATCGACACATTAAAAGGCAATGGACCAGATGATTTTGTGGAGCTTATTGAGACATTGGCTTCGCATATGCTGATCCTTGGCGGTGCAGTAAAGGATTTTGATGAAGGACTTATGAGAGTCCGGGAATCTATTCAAAGTGGGAAAGCATTGGATAAATTCAAACAATTTGTTGCTGCACAAGGTGGTGATACGAAATACATCGATCATCCAGAGTTATTTGAACAGGCAGATATTATAGAAGAAATACGATCAGAACAGGATGGATTTGTCGGAAGTATTGATGCGCAGGAAATGGGAATCTGCTCTTTGATCCTTGGTGGAGGAAGAGAAACGAAGGAAAGTGTGATCGATCCAACGGTTGGACTTGTTTTCTCAAAGAAGGTTGCGGATCCTGTGAAGAAAGGCGATGTGCTTGCAACGATTTATGGAAATGATGAAGAAAAAGTAAAACAGGCAGTTCTTCATTTTAAAGAAACTACCATATAATAGAAGAAAAACCAACGAAACCGATAATGATCCGGGAAGTATTATCTTAAATCTATTTGCATAAAATGATAAAAAGGATAGAGATCCATGAAACAAAGAATCTGGATATTTATTTTTGGTATTATTTTATGTGTGATTTTGACAGGATGTATCAAAAAGGATGAACAAGGGAAAAAACAGAAGGTTGTATATGTTGTCTGTAGAAGAAGTGTGATCCCGGTACAATTAGGCAAACTGATCGATGAACAAAGAGGGAAGCATTTCATTTTACATATACAACAGGTGGTTTTACTTATTATGTGATCGGATATGGAAGGCAGCCGGGGAGCGGCTATAAGATCAAGGTTAGAGAATTTAGTGCAGACCGGACACATATTTATATTGATACGATACTGACAGGGGTTACAAAAGAGCACCAGAAGCATGGAAAATCTTATCCATATATTGTACTAAAAAGCCAGTTTTACGAAAAAGATGTGATTTTTCACTAAAATTATAAAAAGTTTAGAATAGTTTTATTGATTTATAAAATCAGAAAACATATAATGGTGCTTATGAATCAAAGGAGGAGCTGACATTTGAATAATCAACAGAATAATAAGAATGATAAAAATGATAAAGATAACAAGAAGAAAAACGCGAAGATTCTTGCAATCTTCCTGATCGTTTCAATTCTTGGTACTTTCTTTTTTAATTCGATTTTAACAAAATGGAGAAACGGAACGGAGAAAACGATTTCGTACAATAAATTTGTCACAATGCTTGATAAAGATCAGGTAAAAAGTGTAAAGGTTACAGACAGCCAGTTGAAAGTGACACCAAAGAACGAGGGAAATCCTTTTTACAAGACAACATATACGGTACAGAGGATCAGCGGAGATTATGAACTGGTGAATCGTCTGATCAAGAGTAAGATCGCATTTGAACAGGAACCAGAAGATCCGATGGATACTTTCTTATCGATATTAATCAGTTTGATCCCTACGATCGTGATCTTTGGATTCCTTGTCATGATGATGCGAAGAAGCAGCGGAATGATGGGGGTTGGAAAGTCCAATGCGAAGGTATATGTTGAGAAGAAGACAGGAGTGACATTTGCAGATGTTGCGGGACAGGGAGAAGCGAAGGAAACACTGACAGAGATGGTAGATTTTCTTCATCACCCAGAACGATACACAGAGATTGGTGCGAAGCTGCCAAAAGGTGCATTGCTTGTAGGACCTCCGGGTACTGGTAAGACATTGCTTGCCAAAGCAGTAGCAGGAGAAGCAGGAGTTCCATTCTTTTCACTTTCTGGATCTGACTTTGTAGAGATGTTTGTCGGAGTCGGAGCATCCAGAGTTCGTGACTTATTTAAACAGGCACAGCAGATGGCACCATGTATTATTTTTATTGATGAGATCGATGCTATTGGTAAGAGTCGTGATAATGGAATGCATGGTGGAGGAAATGATGAACGTGAACAGACATTGAATGCTTTACTTGCAGAGATGGATGGATTTGATACATCCAAAGGTATCATTATTCTTGCAGCAACAAACCGTCCAGAAGTCTTAGACAAAGCCCTTCTTCGTCCAGGACGTTTTGACCGCCGTGTTATTGTAGAACGCCCAGACTTAAAGGGAAGAATTGAGACATTAAAAGTACATGCCAAAGATGTGAAGATGGATGAGACCGTTGATTTTGAAGAAATCGCACTGGCAACCAGTGGAGCTGTTGGATCTGATCTTGCAAACATGATCAACGAAGCAGCACTAGGAGCTGTCAAAGCAGGAAGAAAGGCTGTTTCACAGAAAGACTTATTTGAAGCAGTGGAAGTTGTCATTGCTGGTAAAGAGAAGAAGGACAGAATTCTTGGCGATGAAGAGAAGCACATCGTTGCATACCATGAAGTCGGACATGCGTTAGTTATGGCATTACAAAAAGAATCAGAACCAGTACAGAAGATCACCATCGTACCTCGTACCATGGGAGCGCTTGGATATGTGATGCAGACGCCGGAAGAAGAGAAGTTCTTAAACACTAAGAAAGAGCTGAAAGCAATGCTGGTCGGACTTTTGGCTGGTCGTGCGGCGGAAGAAGTTGTGTTTGATACGGTGACGACAGGTGCGTCCAATGACATTGAAAAGGCGACGAAGGTTGCCAGAGCAATGATCACACAGTACGGAATGTCTGAGAAGTTTGGTCTGATCGGGTTAGAGTCTGTACAGAGCCGTTACCTGGATGGCCGTGCGGTGATGAACTGTGGAGAAGCGACAGCAGCTGAGATTGATGCTGAAGTAATGGAGATGCTCAAGGCTGCATATGAAGAGGCAAAACGCCTGCTTCGGGAAAACAGAGAAGCACTGGATAAGATTTCAGAATTCCTGATCGAGAAAGAGACGATCACAGGAAAAGAATTTATGAAGATTTTAAGAAAGGTGCAGGGGATCGAAGAGAGCGAAGAACTGGAAACAAAGAAAGAAGCCAGAATCGCGATGAAACCTGTGGAAGAACCGGAAGAAGGTCCCGAGTTTACAGAAGAATAAATGAGACGGAGAAGGACAGGATTTTTATCTTGTCCTTTTTTTCAAAAGCATTTATAATAAATGGCATGGAAAATTATAATTTTGATATACAGGAAGAATTGAAAAAACTCCCGGCGAAACCGGGCGTTTATATTATGCATGATGAACGGGATCATATCATCTATGTAGGAAAGGCGATCAGCCTGAAAAACCGGGTGCGTCAGTATTTTCAAACCAGCCGGAATAAAGGTGTGAAGATTGAGCAGATGGTGACGCATATCCGCCGATTTGAGTACATTGTCACAGATTCAGAACTGGAGGCACTGGTACTGGAATGCAATCTGATCAAAGAGCATCATCCGAAATACAATACCATGCTGATGGATGATAAGACATATCCGTTTATCAAGGTGACAGTAAATGAAGACTTTCCGAGAGTGATGCTGGCAAGAAAGATGCTCAAAGACAAGGCAAAATATTTTGGACCGTATACAAGCGGGCAGGCAGTCAGAGATACGATTGATCTGCTTCACAAGTTGTATCATGTCCGCAGCTGCAACCGGAATCTGCCAAAAGACATCGGAAAAGAGCGCCCTTGCCTTAATTACCATATCAAGCAACTGTCGATGCGCCTTGTCAGGGGTATATTTCAAAAAGAAGAATATGGAAAAGCTATCTCAGAAGTGATCCGTTTTCTGAATGGAAATTTTGACGGGATTTTGAAGGATCTGGAAGAGAAGATGCAGAAGGCTTCGGAAGAACTGAAATTTGAGAAAGCCATAGAGTATCGAGAACTGCTCGGAAGCGTAAAAAAGATTGCTCAGAAGCAGAAAATCACAGACAGCAGCGGAGAGGACAGAGATATTCTTGCAGCAGCAATACAAGAGGAGGATGCGGTCGTTCAGGTATTTTTTATCCGGGGAGGCCGCCTGATCGGAAGGGATCACTTCTATCTTCGGATTTCCAAGGGAGAGACCTGCGGTGAGATCCTGGATAGTTTTATCAAGCAGTATTATGCGGGGACGCCGTTTATTCCGGGCGAACTGATGCTGCAGGAAGAGATTGAAGATGCCTCGCTTCTGGAAGAATGGCTGAGTGTAAAACGAGGAGGAAAAGTCAATATCCGCGTGCCGAAAAAAGGCACGAAGGAAAAGCTGGTGGAACTGGCTGCCAACAATGCAACCCTGGTTCTCAGTAAAGACAGAGAACGTCTGAAAAGAGAAGAGGGAAGGACCATCGGAGCAGTCCGGGAGATTGAAAAACTGATCGGGATTTCGGATATCCGCCGTATGGAGGCATATGATATCTCGAATACGAATGGATTTGAGTCTGTCGGATCCATGGTTGTTTATGAGAGAGGAAAGCCCAAGCGGAATGACTACCGGAAATTCAAGATCAAAGGAATTGAAGGTGCGGATGACTACGGAAGCATGCGGGAGGTGCTTACAAGAAGATTCACCCATGGGCTCAAAGAACAGAAGGAAAGTAAAGAGATTGGAGGTTTCAGCAGTTTTCCGGATCTGATTCTGATGGATGGAGGAAAAGGACAGGTCAATGTTGCACTTCGTGTGCTGGATCATTTGGGACTTGATATTCCAGTATGTGGAATGGTCAAAGATGATGATCATAGAACGAGAGGCTTGTATTATAACAACGAGGAAATCATATTTGCGCCAAACAGCGAAGCATTTTTACTTGTGACAAGGATACAGGATGAAGCCCATCGTTTTGCGATCGAATATCACAGATCATTCGCGTGCAAAAGGGCAAGTACATTCTGTTCTTGATGACATCAAAGGTGTTGGACCAAAGAGACGAAAAAGAATTAATGAAGTATTTTAAAGATCTTGGACAGATCAAGACAGCAACAGTTACGGAACTTTTAAATGTTCCTGGCATGAATCAAAGTACTGCAGAGTCTATTTATGGTTTTTTTCTACGATTCCAAGCAGTAAGGAAATATGTTAAAATAGAGAAAGAGACAGACAATCAAGGGTGCAGAAAGAGAGAAAGATTATGGATAAAGAGCATAGAGTATCAGTATATGATATGGTCAAGGAATTAAATTTAAAAGAAGTAACACCAGAGATCAATTCAAAAGAAGTTTACATTGAACAGGCAGAGATCAACCGTCCAGCATTACAGTTGGCAGGTTTTTTTGAAAATTTTGCACAGAATCGAGTTCAGATCATCGGAAAAGCAGAACACCTTTTTATTGAAGAGGTAGAAAAAGATGTTGAAAATGCGAAAAATATTTATAAAAGATTTATCGGAGCTGGAATTCCAGTTATTGTATTTTGCAGGAATCTGCATCCAAGTGAGATGATGATAAAAGTTGCCAAAGAGTATGGGGTACCGGTTTTGATATCTCAGGATACGACATCTGAATTTATGGCAGAAGTGATCCGCTGGCTGGGAACTGTATTGGCTCCAAGCATTACGATCCATGGAGTTTTAGTCGATGTATTTGGTGAAGGAATCCTGATCACAGGAGAGAGTGGGATCGGTAAGAGTGAAGCAGCTTTAGAGTTGATCCGAAGAGGACACCGTCTGGTATCTGATGACGTTGTAGAGATCAAGAGGGTCAGCAAGAAGTCATTGATCGGAACATCTCCGGAAGTTACAAGGTTCTTTATCGAACTGCGAGGAATCGGTATTATTGACGTTAAGAATCTGTATGGTGTTGAAAGTGTTAAGATGGAGCAGGAGATCAATCTAGTCATTCAGTTGGAAGACTGGAACAAAGATGCAGATTATGACCGCTTAGGATTGGAAGAGAAATATGTAGAATATCTTGGCAATAAAGTTGCAGCACATACATTGCCAATCCGTCCAGGGCGTAATCTGGCGATCATCGTAGAAGCAGCAGCGATCAACCACAGACAGAAGAAGATGGGATACAATGCCGCCGAAGAACTTTATAAACGTGTTACAGGTCAGATGGAGGACTAAATGATATGAAATATTTATATGGAATTGATATTGGTGGAACAACAGTAAAAATGGGCCTGTTTGGAGAAGATGGAACATTAAAAGAGAAATGGGAGATTAAGACAAGAACTGAGGAAAATGGAAAAGAACATCCTGCCAGATATTGCACAGGCAGTGAATGATCACAGCAAGGCAAATGGTTTTGATAAGGAAGATGTGATCGGACTCGGAGTTGGAGTTCCAGGAGCTGTTCTTGAGTTTTCAAAAGTTAATGAATGTGTGAACCTTGGATGGGGAAGCGTGGATGTGGCAGGAGAATTGTCAAAGCTTACAGGGTGTAAGGTAAAGGCAACAAATGATGCCAATGCAGCAGCCTTAGGAGAGATCTGGATGGGAGCAGCAGCAGATTATAACAGCGCGGTGATGATCACTCTTGGAACAGGAGTTGGAGGAGGGATCGTTGTTGATGGCAAGATCATTGATGGAAGCCGTGGATATGGTGGAGAGATCGGTCATATGACTGTGGATCCTTTTGATGATCGTGTATGTAATTGTGGAAAGACAGGATGTCTGGAACTTTATGCATCTGCAACGGGAATTGTATATGAGACAAAGAAAGCATTAAAGGATTTTAAAGAAGCGACTACACTAAGAGACCTTGATGAAGTAACTGCAAAAGACTATTTTTGATGCTGCTAAAGAAGGAGATACATTTGCCAAAAGAACGGGTAGATGATCTTGGACAGAAATTAGCACTTGCAGCAGGGAATATCGCATTGATGGTCGACCCAGAAGTGTTTGTTATCGGTGGAGGCGTATCAAGAGCTGGACAGATCCTTTTAGATGCGGTCAATGCACATTTTAAGAAGTATACATTTGGAAAAGCACAGGAGACAGGATTTGTACTTGCGACTCTTGGAAATGATGCTGGAATTTATGGTGCAGCTAGTCTGATGCTTTCATAAGATGAAGAAATTTGGAATCCTGTGATATACAGGATTCCATCTTGCATTAATATTAAGAATGGAGAAATTATGGATACAAAGATTGATCAGTTAAAACAGATCATACCAGAAAAATATATTTTAAGACAGGAACCGATGAAAAATCATACAACATTCCGTATTGGGGGACCGCCGATATTTTTGTGGCACCAGAGAATATGGAAGAGATCAAAGCGGTCAGTCGTTTTGCAAAAGAAGAGGGAATTCCATTATTTGTTTTAGGAAATGGGAGTAATCTTTTGGTCGCAGATGATGGAATGGATGGAATTGTTCTTCAGATTTACAAAAACTACAGTGGAATCGAAGTCCGTGGTAATGAACTTATCGTCAAAGCAGGAACTTTATTAAGTTCTACATCCAGAGCAGCACTCAATGAAGAATTGACTGGATTTGAGTTTGCAGGTGGAATTCCTGGAACATTTGGCGGAGCCGTCGTTATGAATGCTGGTGCATACGGTGGTGAGATGGTGCAGGTACTAAAAGAAGTGACAGTTCTTACAAAAGAAGGAGAGATCAAAACTCTGAAAGCAGAAGAATTAGAGCTTGGTTACCGTACAAGTAACGTTTTAAAGAATGAATACGTTGTCTTAGAAGGTGTGATCGCACTTAAGAAAGGAAATAAAGAAGAAATCAAAGCCAAAAATGGATGAGTACGCATTAGCGAGAAAAACAAAACAGCCATTAGAATATCCAAGTGCCGGAAGTACATTTAAACGTCCAGAAGGATATTTTGCCGGAAAATTGATTCAGGATGCAGGATTAAAGGGATATCAGGTGGGAGATGCACAGGTATCTGAAAAACACAGTGGTTTTGTGATCAACCGTGGAAATGCTACAGCATCCGATGTTATGCAGTTGATCAGTGACGTGAAAGATAAAGTAAAAGAACAGTTTGGAGTTACGATGGAGCCAGAAGTCAAACGTGTTGGAAGGTTCTAAAAAGGAGCAGTACAGATGAGATTTGTAATTGTAACAGGAATGTCAGGAGCAGGAAAAAGCAGTGCATTAAAGACATTAGAAGATGCTGGATATTTTTGTGTTGATAATCTTCCAGTGGCTTTACTTGATAAATTTGCAGACATGTTGTTAGATGAAACTGCCAAGATTGAAAATGTTGCTCTTGGGATTGATATCCGTAATGGAAGAGGAATTGGCGAGTTAGCACACAAATTAAAAGAAATCGAGGCAGCGGGGATCAAGTATGAGATTCTCTATCTGAATGCAAGTAATCGTATTTTATTAAAACGCTATAAAGAGACAAGAAGAAATCATCCTCTGTCAAGAGATGGAAGAGTTGAGGATGGAATTGCAAAAGAGCGGGAGATCATGAAATTTCTGCAAGATCAGGCAACGTATGTGATCGATACTAGCCAGCTTCTGACAAGGGAGTTAAAAGAAGAGATCGATCGTATTTTTGTAGACGGAGAAGAAGGGGAACGATTCCAGATTGCAGTTGTTTCTTTTGGATTTAAACATGGGATTCCTGCGGATGTAGATCTGGTATTTGATGTCAGATTTCTTCCAAATCCATACTATGATCTGAATTTGCGACCATTAACTGGAAATGACAAACCAATTCAGGATTTTGTGATGAAGCATGAAGAATCTGTGGAATTTCTTGATAAGTTAGATGATATGATGAGATTCTTGATCCCAAATTATATTAAAGAAGGCAAGTATAATCTTGTGATCGGAATCGGATGTACTGGAGGAAAGCATCGATCTGTTACGATCACGAATAAATTGGCAGAGAGATTAAAACAACTGCCATATTCTGTCAAAGTAGAGCATAGAGATATTATGAGGTAGGCAATGTCATTTTCAAGTAATATTAAAGAGGAATTATCAAGAAATGAAACCGGTGCCAGACATTGTAAGATTGCGGAGATCGCAGGATTCTTACGTTTTGGAGGGAATATCAGTCTAGAGCCAGAACATTATGAGATTCAGATCCAGACGGAGACGGTATCTGCTGCGAAACGTTTTTATAAACTTATCAAAGATGTGTTTGATATTCATGCGAAGATTGATGTTGGACGAAACGAATTTTTAAAAAGAAGTCGAAATTATACGATAAGTGTTGACAAGCATAAGGATTGTGTTTTAATATTGAAAGCAGTGAAACTTTTAGATTCCAAAGAATTTGGACTTGTTTTACAGAACACATGTTGTAAGCGGGCATATATTCGAGGGGCTTTTCAGGCAGCTGGTTCCATGAGTGATCCAGAGAAGAATTATCATTTTGAAGTTGTATCTACTAATGTACAGACAGCAGAACAATTAAAAGAGGTCTTGAATTTTTTTGATTTAGATGCTAAAATTGTCTTGCGTAAAAAGTACTACGTGGTATACATGAAAGAAGGATCAAAGATTGTAGATGTGTTGAATATTATGGAAGCACACGTCGCATTGATGGAGCTGGAGAATGTAAGAATCCTGAAAGATATGCGTAATAAAGTAAACCGTC
>ENA-OQNF01000164-OQNF01000164.1-human-gut-metagenome-genome-assembly--contig:-NODE-164-length-10339-cov-2.099491_pt1 | contig 10339 bp, 15 predicted proteins | sample MGYA00242628_ERZ504878 | MGnify/ENA primary metagenome ERZ504878 (study PRJEB26092, sample SAMD00036383) | human gut metagenome | host: Homo sapiens | study: EMG produced TPA metagenomics assembly of... | reverse complement strand
GGTGTTCAGTTTTTCTGTCAGTTCTACCACGGTGACTGACTGTTTCTCTCTTAAAATCTCTAAAATGCGTTCAAATCGCTCTTGCGCTAACACAATATCACCTCTTTTCGCTTTTATTTAAGTATATCACAATTTCAATCATAGTCAATCATTTTCTTTCATTTTCAATCATGTATATTCTTCATAGTTTGTTCAGGTTTTCAAAATAATTTGAACACATTTGATTTTTATACTAATGAACATAAGGAGGTACTGTAAAATTAAATGCTTCCAAACAGACATTAACCGGTAACATTATTAATAGCTCAAAAAAAGAAATGACAGATTTTTGATCTTCTGTCATTTCTTTCTCTATTTTTCTTTCAGCATACTCTTGCTTCCTAGATAAGTTGCAATCATATATCCAATATAAATAACAATCACAATGATCAATGACTGCGCTGCTGCTTTTGTTATATTAATCTGTCCTAACGTTGATATCAGGATTTTTGCTGTTTTGATTCCTACATAAGAATGAATCAACGCCAAACTTAAAGGCAGACAAAAATACAAGATGATCTGTGCTTTGATCGCATGATTGATCATTTTTTGCGAAGTTCCAATTTTACTTAATAATTGGTATTTTTCAATATTATCTGCATTTTCACTCAATTGCTGTAATGCAAGTACTGCTGCACATGTAATTAAAAATACAAGACCAATATATATTGCAATGTATGTCATGATCGTACTTAAACCAGTACTTTGTTCATATACTTCTTCCTTTGAAAATGTTGCTGAGTATGGAGAGTTTTTCATCTTACTATTTGCGATCATCTGCTTTAAATGTTCATTATAATGTTTTGATGCTTTCTGTGCATTTCCTTTCCAATTAATGTTTAAATATAATGTAGAATAATCAATCTTTAATGACTGGATGATTTCATCATTTAAAATGACTGTTCCCATATCTGTTTTAGCTGCTGTTACCATATATGTATCTTTTTGTAATCCATATTTCATTTTATATGTTTTTCCATCCAATGTAAGTTTTTGCTTATCACTAGCTGCCTTTTCCATTATCGGTATTCAGATTGCCATAATCACAATTTAATATATATTCATCTGATTTCAGGGTTAATTCTTTTTCTCCGATTGCTTTTCGGATTTTATTATATTCAGATAGTTTTGCAAAAAGTTAGCGGAATCTCATAAAAGTTTCTTCACATAATCTTTTGTATAATCTGAATACTTTTCTCTTCCCTTTAATAATGGCTCCATTTTATATCTGCACTTGCGAAATGTACCATTTTGATATATCGTGATCGGTAAAATTTCTTTTGCATCTTTTTCTATTGTTAATCCAAGCGCATCTAATCTTTTCATAAATTTCTGTTGCTGTTCTTCCTGATATCCTTTTTCTGATACTCCATAAAAAGTGTAATCAAACTTTGTCATATCTTCTAAATCTGTTTTCACTGAAGACGCCAATCCACTTCCGGTCGCAAACGCACTAATTGCTAAAAAACAACATCAGACAAAGCATCGACATAGAAACAAAGGTTGTTGTGATCTTTGAATTGATCTGTCTTAACACAAACATATTTAATCCATTATAATAAAATTTCTTACTTCTTTTCGCCAGTTCTAATAAGAATCCTGATAATGAAAAGAAAAAGAGAAATGTTCCTGCTACTCCAAGAATTACGCTGATCTTAAAGTCATTGTCCACAGCAAGCATCTGGTTTTTTTGGATTAAATGATATGCTACTCCAAGAATTCCAATGGATATCAAAAATAGAATAACCGACAATATAGGATTTTTTAATCTTGCTTTCTGATTTTTTTTTGCTGAATTCAACAGATTGATCAGTTTATATTTTGATATCGTAATTCCATTAAATATCATCACAATGATAAAAATAATTGCAAAATACAAAATAGTCTGAATAAATGCAGTTTGTGAGAAAACAAACCGAAACTCTTTCATCTGAACCGCAAACATCTTTGCTGTCAACATCGCAAGTCCTTGTGATAAAAACACACCTGAAACCAATCCTGCAATCAATGCCAAAACACCGATCAATAAAGTCTCTATCAGAAGAATCTTTGATACCTGTCGTTTTTCCATTCCTAACAACAGATAGATTCCCATTTCCTTATGCCGCCGCTTCATTAGAAACTGATTTGCATAAACAATCAGAAATCCAAGAATAATTGCAACAAACACAGAAATTCCATTAATGATCACAGACATTAGATGCATCATTGATTTCTGGCTTGCATTCAGCTTTAAGACAGCCTGTTGTGCCTGAACAGAATTAAACATATAAAACAAACAAATTCCAAATGTTAATGTCAGAAAATAAATCGTATAATCACGAATACTCTTTTTGACATTACTTAATGCGATCTTAGAATACATTTGTACTGTCACCTCCAAGCAATGTCACAACCTCAATGATACGGTCAAAAAATCGTTTTCTCGAATCATTTCCTCGAACCAATTCATTAAAAATCTTTCCATCCTTGATAAACAAAATACGTTTACAGTAACTGGCTGTAAATGCATCATGTGTTACCATCAGAATCGTTGCATTTAATTCCACATTCATCGTTTCCATACTGTCAAGCAGCATTCTGGCCGCCTTGCTGTCCAAAGCTCCTGTTGGCTCATCCGCTAAGATCAGAGATGGATTTGTAATCATCGCTCGGGCACTTGCCACTCTCTGCTTCTGTCCTCCTGACATTTGATATGAATATTTGTTCAATACTTCTGTGATCATCAACTTTTCTGCGATTGATCTGACTCTGTCTTCAATTTCTCTTGCAGGAATTTTCATGATCGTAAGCGCCAACGCAATGTTTTCAAATGCTGTCAATGTATCTAACAGATTAAAGTCTTGGAAGATAAATCCTAATTCCTCTCGTCTGAATCTTGAAAGATGTTTTCCTTTCAATTTTGTGATATCCATTCCATTGATCATAATATTTCCCGCAGTCACCTGATCGATCGTTGAAATACAATTTAATAATGTCGTCTTCCCACTTCCGGAAGCCCCCATAATTCCAATATACTCCCCCTCTTCCACTTCAAAACTGATACGATCGATCGACTTTTGTAAGATTCGCTTTACTCCCTATAATATTTTTCTATATTATCTACTTTCAATACAGAACTCATTTTTCCATCTCCTTATCTTTTTGGTTTCTCTTATTGTCTTGTCTATAATATACCAGTAAATCATCTTCGTATCCATCGAACTTCCTTACACAAAAACTTACAATTTTGTCATATTGCTATTTTATCAAAAAGCTACTATACTAAACTTAACATGACTATATAAAGGAGGGACTCAACATGTTTTTAAAAAATGAAGATGTAAAAATTGGCACAATTCCTGATGCAAATGGTTCTGATAACCCATTAAAGAAAATGGAATTCTTAACAGAAAAAGAAATGAAAGATAGCAGTCGTCTGTTCGGAAAAGTCATCGTACCACCTGGTTCTGCTCTTGCATATCACACTCATGAAGGTGAAGGCGAAGCTTACCATATCCTTCAGGGAAAAGGACTTTATAATGACAATGGTACAAAATATGAAGTACATCCAGGAGATACTACATTCACATGTGATGGAGCTGGACATGCCATTGAGAATATCGGAGACGAAGATCTTGTATTTATGGCACTAATCTTACTTGATAAATAATCTTGAAATCTAAATATAGCATAATATGTAAAGAGGTGTCTATTTGTTAAAAACAATAGGCACCTCTTTAATTTATCTTAAAATCTATGAAATTCTGGTTTCATCTTTTCAAAAGTATAAATTCCATCAAAACCAATATCTTTTAAAATCTTCTGTGACTCCATTACGCAGTCACCGATCCGGTCTGCATTATGTGCATCTGATCCAATCGTAATGATCTTACCTCCCATATCATGATACAGTTTCAGAATTTCTTTTGATGGCATTAGACTTTTCAGTTTATATGCACGGCTTGAAGTATTAAGTTCAATTCCTTTTCCGTCTGCGATCACAACTTCAAAAATCTGCTCGATCAGATCCTGAATCTTTTCAAATTCGATTTCTCCTTGCTTATCATATCTTTTGATCACATCAAGATGACCAAGAATGCTGTAATCTTTGTATACTTTAACAACATCCAAAATCTCCTGATAATACCTTCGATTGTATTCTAACTGTGTCTTTTCTTCCTGTGGCTCTTGTCTCCAATATTCTTTGTTTTCAACTTGATGACAAGAAAAGATTACAAAATCAAACGGATACTGTCTGAATGTTTCTTCATACGCTTTCGTCGTATGCGTCTGAATTCCAAATTCAATTCCTGTCTTTAATGTGATCTGCCCTTTATACTTATCTTTCATTTTTTCCATTTCTTCAAAATAAGCATCATAATCACAATTAACGACAGTTGGCACATCATAATCTGAATGTTCTGTAAAACATAATTCATCCATCCCTAATTTGATCGCTTTCTGAATTTCAAGTTCCATTGGGAAATCTGTGTCTTCACTAAAAATGTGAATGTACATGATAATCTGCAAACATTGTAAACCTCCTGTCTGATCATTCTTCATTTAAAAAAATCATAGAATTTCTTGGAAGCCGATTGTTACTTCGTGTATTCTTCTTCTTTAGTATTCGATGTAAAAACTTAGTTGTAATTTGCTGCAAAGTTTCTTACACAAATATAACCCCATCCCTGTTGATTTTTGATAGTTTCTTCCTGTAGTTCCAGTATACCCTTTGTCCGTGATCCTTGGCAAATCTTTTGGTGAGATTCCAATTCCATTGTCTCTGATTTCCAGAAGTATTTCATTCTTTTCACATCTTGCACAAAATGATATTTCTGCTTCTTCTTTTTTATATTTTATTGCATTGCTGATAACTTGATTTAATATAAATAAAACCCATTTTTCATCGCTGAAGATCTTCTGATCCAGATTCTCTATTTTAATTTTTATCTTATTTCCGATCAGACTTTTTGCATTTGCTTTTACCGCATTTTCTACCACTTCTTTTAAACTTAACTCTTTCACTAGATAGTCTTTCTCTACACTATTACTCCTCGCATAATACAATGCCTGCTCCAAATAATAATTGATCTGCTGCATTTCTTCATCCATTGCCCGTGTGATCTCACTTGGATGATTTTCAAGGATCAGTCTTGTTGCTGCCAATGGTGTTTTTACTTCATGAATCCACATCTCAATATATTCTCGGTATCCTGCTGCCTCTATCTTATATTTCAAAATCTCATCATTCATGGACTTGTTGCACGTCTGCAATATTTCATATAGAAACTCTCCTTCTGCAAAATCCGGCAATTCTAACATTTCTGTTATCATGCATTTTTGTTCCAGTATATCCAGTTTTGCTTTCACTTTTTTATAATACCGATATTTTTTCATATACCGCTGGCATAAATAAATTCCTTCCAGAATCAATCCGATCAGCAGCAAATATATCATAAGAAAATAATTCACTTCAAAAATAAAAAGCAACACTTCCAATAATCCCAAAAATACAATATATATCAGAATCTGGGCATACTCCATTCTAAAAAAATCTTTGGTTTTCATATCATATAACCCTGCCCTCTTTTTGTTTTTATAAAATCTTTCAGTCCTGCTACTTCTAATTTTTTTCTTACACGATTGACATTCACCGTTAATGTATTATCATCAATAAATTCATTTGACTGCCATAAGGATTCCATTAATTGATCCCTGCTTACAATACTCTCTTTATGTTGCAGTAATGTATACAATATTCTCATCTCATTTTTACTAAGTTCGATTATCTGATCTTTATAAATAACAGTACTGCTATTGAGTTGTAGTTTCAAGCCTTGATATTGTAAAAAATCATTTACTTTTTCTTTGTGTGTTCGTTTTAACATTGCAGAAATTCTTGCCAACAAAATCTGTGTATTGTATGGTTTCGTGATAAAATCATCCGCTCCAAGATTTATACTCATTAGCTCATCCATCTCGCTATCCCTACTTGTAACAACAATGATCGGTACTTCTGATTTTTCTCTGATTGCTCTGCACACATAATAACCATCATAAAACGGAAGATTAATATCTAATAAAATCAGATCTACATCTTCTCTCAAGCAATCCTCAACAACTGTATCAAAACGATCTAACACTATGATCTCATATCCATATTTACTTAACAAAATCTTTAATTCATTACGAATTGATTCATGATCTTCCACGATAATGATCTTTGCTTTCATTTGCTTCCTTATCACCTTTCCTTAAACCTTTCCTTATCGTATATAATATCATAAACCCTTATAAAAGAAAAAGCGCCTCACATTTTGAGACGCTCTTTTTGAATTTCTATTTCTTATTTTTTAGGCTGCAGAGATTCTTTTCCACCCATATATGGTCTTAAAAACTTCTGGAATTGCAACGCTTCCATCTTCTCTTAAAGTTGTTCTCTAAGAATGCGATCAGCATTCTAGGGTGGGGCTACTACTGTATTATTTAATGTATGCGCAAAAGTAATTTCCATTTTTCACCTTTGACACGGATGCGCAGTCTTCTTGCCTGTGCATCACCAAGGTTAGAACAGCTTCCTACTTCAAAGTATTTCTTCTGTCTTGGAGACCAAGCTTCTACGTCAACAGATTTTACTTTCAGATCTGCTAAATCACCAGAGCAGCACTCTAATGTACGAACTGGGATATCCATAGAACGGAATAAATCAACTGTGTTCTTCCATAATTTTTCATACCAATCCTTGCTTTCTTCTGGTTTACATACAACGATCATTTCCTGTTTCTCAAACTGATGAATTCTGTAAACACCACGTTCTTCAATACCATGTGCTCCTTTTTCTTTTCTGAAACATGGAGAATAGCTTGTTAGTGTTTTTGGTAATTCTGCTTCTTCTGTTGTTGTATCAATAAATTTACCGATCATAGAATGTTCACTTGTACCGATCAGATATAAGTCTTCGCCTTCGATCTTATACATCATCGCATCCATTTCATCGAAACTCATAACACCTGTTACAACATTGCTTCTGATCATGAAAGGTGGTACACAATAAGTAAATCCTCGATCGATCATGAAGTCTCTTGCATAAGCAATGACTGCAGAATGTAATCTTGCGATATCTCCCATCAGATAATAGAATCCATTACCTGCAACTTTTCTTGCACTGTCAAGATCGATTCCATCAAAACTTTCCATGATTTCTGTATGATATGGAACTTCAAAATCAGGAACAACTGGCTCACCAAATCTTTCAAGTTCTACGTTTTCACTGTCATCTTTTCCGATTGGTACAGATGGATCAATGATATTTGGAATTGTCATCATGATTTTTTAATTTTTCTTCTACTTCTTTTTCTTCTGCAGAAAGTGCTTCCATCTTATCTGCACTCTCTGTTACTTTTCTTTTCAGCTCTTCTGCCTCTTCTTTTTTGCCCTGAGCCATCATTGCACCAATCTGTTTTGATGTTTTGTTTTTCTCAGCTCTAAGTGCTTCTACTTCACCTTTAATTTCACGATTTTTCTGATCCAGTTCCAATACCTCATCTACCAGTGGTAACTTAGAATCCTGAAATTTGTTTTTAATATTCTGTTTTACAACTTCCGGATTTGATCTTACAAATTTGATATCTAACATAATTTTCCTCCTCATACAGTGTATATCACTGCTTCATTGCTTTTTTCAAAGACTCTCTTTCTTCTTCTCCGAGTTCCATATAGCTTTCGCCTTTTACAATTTCCTTTATATAGGTATAACACCCTTCTCGGCTGTGCATCGCATTAAACACCCAGCCATTATTATTTTCATCTAACATCGTCAGAACAAAACTGAGATTTCCTCCCATTTCCTGAAATGCATCATAACGTACAATTCCTATTTTCTGATAATGTGTTTTCATTCTTTTGTAAATTGTATCAATATCTCTTGTATTCTGTTTTACTGCGCGTTCCAGTTTTTCTACTGTTTTAAACTGCTCCAGAAATCCTTTTTCCAGAGATTTACCATCTTTTCCGCGCATAAAAATCTGATATTTTGCCTGCATACGCTTATGTTTCATTTGCAGATTGATCACAATCCCAATGAAAACCACCTGCATGATCAACAAAACAATTACCAGATACAGTAATACTTCTGTTGCCATTCTCATGTCTCCTTCTTATATCTGCGGGACACCTCTTAGCTTTGAATGGACATGATCAAGTCGAATATTCGCTCCAATTCTTCCTCTGAATAATATTCGATTTCAATTTTCCCCTTACCATTCGATTTTGGATTTACATTTACCTTTGTCCCCATGATTCCCTTCATTTTTCTTCCAGGTTTTCATAGATAAATGTATGCTCAATTTTTTCTTTTTTTGCTAGTCTTCTTGGGATTTCTTCTAATATTTTAATCAGCTTCTCAGTCTCCCTCACACTGAGCTTCTCATCAAATATTTTATTTGCAATTGTGTACTGTTGTTCTTCGTCTTCCAATGCAAGTAACGCTCTGGCATGTCCGGTTGAGATCATATCATCAATCACCATCTGCTGAACCTTACTGTTAAGTTTTAAAAGACGCATTGAGTTTGTCACTGCCGTTCTGCTCTTCGATACACGTTCTGCAATCTCATCCTGTTTTAGATGAAACTCTTTCAATAATCGCTTGTATGCAATTGCTTCTTCAATTGGATTCAGATTTTCTCTCTGAATATTTTCAATCAAAGAAATCTCCACAACTTCCTGCTCCGTATATTCACGAACCAGTACCGGTACTTCTTTTAATCCGGCAAGCTTTGCCGCTCTCCATCTTCTTTCTCCTGCAATGATTTCATAATAATCATTTTTCTTTTGTACCAAAAGTGGCTGAAGTACGCCAAACTGTTTGATAGAATCTGCCAGCTCAAGAAGGGCATCTTCATCAAAATCTTTTCTCGGCTGTTCACTATTTGGTTCTACCTGAGTAATCTTTACTATAGTCTCCCCGGATTTTTTCCACTTTTTACTTTTTCTTTTTGAGTTTTATTAGCCTGTTTTTCTGTTGTCTTCACTGTCTTGTTTGGAATCAGACTGTCTAACCCCTTTCCAAGTCCATTTCTTTTCACTGCCATTTTATTCTTCTCCTTTATTGATCACTTCTTCAGCCAATAACAAATAACTTTCTGCTCCTGAAGATTTTGGGTCATATAAATTTATTGGCATACCATAACTTGGCGCCTCTGCCAGCCGGACATTCTTGGAATAATCGTTTTGTAGATGTTTTGATTTAAATTGTCTTTTACATTTTCTACAACCTGGAGTGAGAGGTTCGTTCTGGCATCATACATTGTGAACACAACGCCTTCTATTTCTAATTTTGGATTTAATCTCTCCTGAACAAGCTCTATTGTGTGGATCAACTGGCTTAATCCTTCCAATGCATAATACTCACACTGAATCGGGACAAGTACTGAATTTGCTGTGGTCATTGCATTGATCGTTAGCATACTCAATGCCGGTGACATCTATGATATATAATCATATCTGTCCTTCACTTTTTCAACTTCATTTTTAATAATGTATTCTTTATTATCAACACCAATCAATTCAATTTCTGCTGCCGACAAATTAACATTAGACGGAAGTACATCCAGGTTTTCATAGACTTCTTTGCAAATACATTCTTCAATCCCAATATTCCCAATAATTAAATCATATACTGTATTTTCAACTTCATCTTTATTTACACTCAGTCCACTTGTCATATTTCCCTGTGGATCCATATCAAGTGCCAGAACTTTTTGTCCAAGACTTGCAAGTGAAGCTGATAAATTGATAGCTGTTGTAGTTTTACCTACTCCACCTTTTTGATTTGCAATCGCTATAATTCTTCCCATATTCGTACTCCTTTCATTGAACACGTTCTTATTATATCACCTTTTACTTTTATTATCTATACAATGTTTCACGTGAAACATTGTGATTTTTATGAAATGTTACTGTCTACACTAGATATTTCGTATTCAATACTTTCTCTCTACTTTTTAAAATGTTTCACGTGAAACATTTTTGACTATAATTCTTATAATCATTTTGTGATTCAGCATACATCTACCGTTCCATTTATTTTTGTGCCAAGTTTGTCCAAATATTTGTTTCCGGCACAATTTCTTCTTCATTTCCCGCATAGACCTAATTCAGCTTTTCCTCTCCTCTATTAAATTTAAACTATTTCTCATTGTATCATAAAAACTACTTTTCAGATAGATTTTTCATTAATCCAAAAATGTTTCACGTGAAACATTGGCTGTTTACTGTTTGTCTCACAGAATTTTTCAAATTTTCTTTATTTGACACCTCT
>ENA-OQNF01000162-OQNF01000162.1-human-gut-metagenome-genome-assembly--contig:-NODE-162-length-10474-cov-2.730840_pt1 | contig 10474 bp, 6 predicted proteins | sample MGYA00242628_ERZ504878 | MGnify/ENA primary metagenome ERZ504878 (study PRJEB26092, sample SAMD00036383) | human gut metagenome | host: Homo sapiens | study: EMG produced TPA metagenomics assembly of... | reverse complement strand
AATAAATTTTATCAAATTCATACATCAAACTCTTTTCCACATAAATTTCATTTCCAAAGATTCTTCTATTCGTATAGGAAGGAGGTAGAGCCATACTGAAATTAAACAAAGCGCTGTTGCCTGTTCCTCCCGTACGATACTGAATAGCAAAAATAGAGTATTTATTATAATAATCCGTGCTCGGCATCCACTGCTTTCTCCATTCATCAAGTGTCGGAGCCAATATTTATTCTGATTGGATTTTGAGTAATTCAACACAATTTCCAATTGCTTTTTAGCTAATATCTTGGCATCGGAATCATAATATGGGAAACCCGCCAAAGTCATATACACACGTGCCAGCATAGCTTCTGCCGCCATCTTGTCCGCACGCCCCTGCAATACAATCGAAGTTCCATTCGCACTCACCATATTTTCTTTTAGAGGAAGCATCGTCTGCGCATTAATCAAATCAGGAACCACTATATTATCCAAAACTTCCCGTGCAGACGATTGAGGTACTTTCTTCACTTCACTAGGCGATAAAGGAGCATCAATAATCGGAACATTACCAAAAAGGCGTGATAACTCAAAATAAGCCCATCCTCTCAGAAAATAGACTTCGCCCATAAACTGCTTTTTAATCTTATCATTCGATTCAAAGTTACATCCTGCTATTTTGGCAATAGCAGTATTCGCATCATAAATTACTTTATACCATGTATTCCATACACTATTAAAAGTTGCCAAATCACTGGTAGCTCTGAATGTGCTTATCTCTGAAAAATCTCTCAACCCATTAGGTCTTGGTTCTGTCCATGCATTATCCGAACGACATTCAGACATCAATAAATACTCTGAATTGGCAAGTTCACGCAAATCGGAATAAATACCTACCACCCCTTGTTCAGACTGACTGGGAGTCTGATAGAAACCATCAGAGGTCATTAAATCAGCAGGAGGAGTTTCCAAATAATCATCGCACGACATAACAAAGAACATCAATGCACTCAATTGCAATATATTTTTTAATTGAACATAGCTCTATATTTTTATTAGAAATTAACGTTGATACCCAAAGTGTAAATTCTCGGTGAAGGATAACCACCATAGTCCAATCCCAAAGCACTGCTACCTCCGGGTGAGGAACTGGCTGCCGTATTGGCCGCCTCCGGAGAGTACCCTCCATAATAACTATCCCATTTAGCTAGATTTTCAATGGATACATATACACGTGCATAGGAAATAAATTTAGGATTAATAGGTAATTTATACCCCAAAGTCAAATTCTTGATACGCAGATAATTGGAAGAATATAACCATCGGGAGTCTAACGTAGCACCTGTAGTAGAGCTTAAAATATAAGGTACTTTTCCATTGCCCGGCTCATCTTCCGACCACCATGCCTCTCTCCAATGTCCTAAAGCATTCCCTTTAGCCCCCATACCCGGACGGTCAATGGCACGTCCCAATACACCAAAAATCTTTCCTCCTGTCTGAGCTGTCATCAAGATAGACAAATCAAAATTTCTGTAAGTAAAAGTATTCGTCATTCCAAATACTAATTTAGGAGTAGGACTACCTAAATAGTCCCTGTCATTATCTTTATCGAACACACCATCATTATTTACATCTTTGTATCGGATATCACCCGGTACAATTTGTTTTCCTTCAAAAGTAACCGGCTTTCCTCCATGGGCAGCACTATAAGCATCAATTTCAGCTTGATTTTTCCATACACCTATTGCATCATACATATAGAATGTATTAACAGGCTTTCCCACAGTCAGAATATTAGACGGATTGTTCTTATCAAATCCCGAATATACCGGAGTATTATCTTTCCCTAGAGCTTTCACCTCATTTTTATTATATGACATATTGAATGACGTACTCCATGAAAATTTTCCTGTGAGATTATGCGTATTCAATTCGATCTCAAAGCCTTCATTATGGATATCTCCTAAATTATCCCAAACGGTAGTAAAACCGGAAGCTCCTTCCACAGGTACCTGATATAACAAATCAGTCGTATTCTTGGTATACCAATCCAGCGACAATTGAATTCTATTATTGAAGAATCCTAAATCAAGCGCAACATCAGTACTATGTGTTTTTTCCCAACCTAAATCAGCATTACCTAAAGAATTTGCCTTATAACCGGGAGCACCTGCATAATTTCCTGCAGACAAAGTAGGATAAGCAGCCGTGTTACTGATAGAATTATTACCGGTCACACCATAGCTAGCCCTCAGCTTCAATGTATTCCACCAAGACATTCTCCAATTTTTAAAGAATTTCTCATTTGACACTAACCAACCTCCGGAAACAGCCGGAAAGATGCCCCACTTATTGTTAGCTCCGAATACGGAACCGCCATCATAACGCAAACTACCGGACAACATATAACGTTCTGCATAATTATATTGCAAACGTCCAAACACAGACAACAATTTATTGGCTGTTTTCTCTGTTACCGTATTAGTTCCTGCTGTAACTTTCGAACCATCAAAGGAACCTGTTATGGCATCATTGGGAAATGGTTTGTTAAAAGATTGGGCCGTACTGAAACCAAGATTACTCTGTTCGGAAGAAAAACCCGCTATTACACTAATTCCATGATTGCCAAAAACATGGTCATAATTTGCAAGAGCCTGCAAAAGAGTACTCCATTTTCTTTCCGTATTATGCCCCCCCGAAGAGTTTTGTCCTTCTCCCTGCGCCCAACTACCGGTTGTACTAGTGTACTTATAATCATTTCCATCCAAATCATAATAATTAGCCGAAGCAGAAAGTTCTACCCTGAAATCTTTAAACGGAGTGATACGTACGAAAGCATTCCCAACCAAACGCATCATTCTATTCTGTTTGATATTCTTCTCCATATTATAAACCGGACTCGATGTGCTTCCCGCCCAAAGATAATAGGGATTCGGATCAACATTTGTCATATATCCTACCCCCGGTTCCGATACCGGTGTAGCATACAAAGCCTGATGTACCTGGGAATCCTTACCATTTGCCTGTCCGGAACCATCCTGCACAATATACGTAGGAGCCATATTCATACCTATTGTAAGATATTTGTTTATCTTTGATTCAATATTGGCACGAAAAGAGAATCTTTCATATCCCGTACCGGTAACGATACCAGCCTGATTCATATATCCACCTGAGAATAAATAAGATGTGTTTTCCGTCCCTCCCGAAACATTCAAACTATAATCCTGTACGATAGAGTTACGAAAAAACTCATCCTGCCAATCCAACAGGCTAAGTTGTTCCGGATTGGGAGTATAAGTATGCGCATTCCTCATGTCATCTCCCAAATAGTTAAACCAACGTTCATCAAAAACAACCAGATAAGAGTTTGCCGTACCTGCCTGAATTCCGAGATTAGACAAACGTGTGGCATTATCATCCTTTATACTGGCACTAGTCAAACCCAATTTCTTCGCTTCCTGCAAATAGTTTGCATCATTCCATCTCAATTTAAATTCCATCCATTCCGTCGCATTAAGCACATCCATTTTTTTCTCTAATGTCTGTACACCGAAACTAGCATTGAACGCCACCTTCGCTTTTCCACTCTTACCTTGTTTAGTACTAACCAAAACAACTCCATTGGAACCACGTGAACCATAAATCGCAGCAGAAGCAGCATCTTTCAAAACTTCTATGGAAGCGATATCCGAAGGATTCAATCCGCTCAACGTATTCATAGGCACCCCATCAACCACATAAAGTGGATCGGAATTTGCATTGACAGAAGCCGCACCGCGGACACGGATCTGCATATCGGCTCCCGGCTCACCTGTTGTATTACGTACTGTCACTCCAGCCAATTGACCTTGCAAAGCATTCTCTGCACGAGCCAAAGGACGATCCTCTATTGCCTTAGAATCCATTTTGGCAACCGCACCCGTCAAAGTGCTTTTCTTAACCGAGCCATATCCTATGACTACCACCTCATCCAATGTCTCAGTATCTTCTGACAATACCACCTTAATATTGTTCTGTCCCTTAACTGATACATCTGAAGTTTGATATCCGACAAAACTAATCTGCAAAATGGCATTGTCGGCCACATTCCTCAAAACAAAATTACCGTCAAAATCGGTAATCGTACCATTAGTAGTACCTTTCACCAATACACTGGCACCAATTATGCTCTCCCCTTTTTTATCAAGCACCACGCCCGATACATTCTTAACCTGAGCAAACAGGGTCATCGCAATTACCATAAGAATACCAAAGGAAAGCATCCTTTTAAAAGAATGCATACTTCCCGATAGTTTGTTCTCCGAGTCTTTCATTTGTAATTAATTAAAGTTATACATAAAATCTAATCCCTTCATTTCTTCATCAAGGAACATGGCAAAACTAGATATAATGCCATGAATAAAAAATAGCCGGAACAGCCACAAACCTCTGAAAATATGGAAAAGAATCTACATAGATGGAAAATAGTATAAACAGGGCAAAAAGCGCGATTTATTCAAGCTTTTATAAGTTTGGAGAAACGACTGTGCAGATAAAAAAAGGCTCCTGAATTGTTCTTTCCAGACTAAGGAAGTTCTCTATATCACAACCATCCGCCTTAATGAAAAGAATCAAGCCGTACAATTTTCCATTGAATAAAACAATAAATACAGATACAATTGACTGTTATTGTTTTTCTTTGTCATCCACATAATATGAACCAAATGAAAAACTTATTTATGAAACAATTACTATCACTCCTGTTATGCTTGAGCATAATAGTACCCTCAATGGCAAAAAAAGAACAAAGAAAACAAAATGTGTTTCCTGATGGTACTCCTATCTCCGAATGGTTTCTCCAAACTAAAGTGGTCCATCCTGACTCCTTAGGAAAAAAATACGACCTTTCCGATTATGGAATTGAAAGCAATCCCCATATCGTTCAAACACAGAAAATACAAAAGATCATAGACGAAGCGGCAGCCAATGGCGGTGGGGTCATTTACATCCCTGAAGGAATTTATAAAAGCGGTTCCCTCTTTTTCAAACAAGGGACTCATCTTTATTTGTCAAAAGGCGCCACCTTACTAGGTAGTGAGAACATTATGGATTTCCCTCTCCTCATGACTCGCATTGAAGGTGAATACTGCAAATACTTCGGTGCATTAATCAATGCCGACGGGTTAGATACCTTTACAATTAGCGGCAAAGGTACAATTGACGGAAACGGCACTCCCTACTGGAAAGCTTTCCGCCTACGTCGCGAATGGAATCCTCAATGTACAAACAAGGACGAAATGCGACCACGCCTACTTTACATAGCTCATTGCCGTAATGTGCAGGTTGCTGATGTGACTTTACAGAACTCTCCTTTTTGGACCAGCCATTATTATCGCTGCGATAAAGTGAAATTACTCAATCTACGAATTTTCTCTCCTATCAAACCTATAAAATCAGCTAGTGCGGACGGTATAGATATGGATGTATGTACCAATTTTCATATTAAAGGATGCCGGTTTACTGTAAATGATGACGCCATCTGCTTTAAAGGTGGAAAAGGACCTTATGCCGATCAGGATACTTATAACGGTCCCAATAAAAACATTCTAATAGAAGATTGTTTCTTTGATCATACTACTGGCAGTTGCATGACTTGTGGCAGCGAGTCCATCCATGTCTATAATGTATTAATGCGCAATTGCAGAGCAGAAGGCGGTAATGAACTACTTCTATTGAAAATGCGGCCTGATACTCCGCAACACTATGAATACATCACAGTAGAAAATGTAAAAGGCTTCTGCAAGGCTTTACTAGGAGTTTCGTCATGGAAACAATTTTATGACTTGAAAGGAAGAACAACGATTCCTAAATCCTACGGAAGCCATATCACGATGCACAACATAGAACTGAAATGTGACAAATTTCTAAATGTGAATAAAAATGAAGCTGAGTATGAGTTATCCAATTTTTCATTTAAAGATGTAAAGATCGAAACTAAATTTTCCCAATGGAATAAAGATGCTTTTCACAATATTCGTATGAAAAATGTTATAGTGAATGGCCAATACCAGCAATAATTTAAATTTAAGGATCTTTTCCTTATTGTTATCTTGTAAACAATAAGGAAAAGATCCTTAAATTTTTCTCCATTCCAAATCACTTATTTACATTCACTCATAAAAAATCAGTAAACATCTTCCACTTTATAAGCTACTATCCAAAACATCCGGCCTTAAATACCTTATAATTTCATATGTTGATAAACTCTTTCTTAAACAGAAGATTCAATTTCATATTAGCAATGATTTAGTTGCATATTCCTTCTATAGCTTTAAAACATTTTAAATATCAAGTTATATTTGCCCGGGATAGATATATCAAAACTTTTTTTATCTTAAAATGTTTATAATATATGGAAATGCTATTTTTACTAAAGAATTTATACCGTGATCCTCTTGCACTATCCAGATTCAGCCAATTCAGATATCTTCATATAGGCAAGGGAGAAATTATCCAAAATCTGAATGAAAACCATGAATTCCAAGTTTGTTTTGTACTAAAAGGATCTTTATGTCTCTTCAGAGATCAAATGGAATCAATGCCTCTGATAGCAGTGCAAAATGAATTTTTCTTTATCAGCAGCTTACATAAATGTAAAATCAAAACAATGGATGATGTACAACTCGTCATCCATGCATGTAATATTGTGGCCCCTTATCTACATAGCAGAATAATAGAATATCTACAAGACATATCCATCGAAGAAGTAAAACCGGTAGAAGTTCTTCCCATTTATCCGTTAATACGTTCCTACTTGGATTTGCTGGTCGATTACATGAAAAATGGAACAGAAATTCCCGACTTACATCGAGCCAAAGAATATGAGCTGTTCTCATTATTTAAAATTTGCTATAGCAAAAACGAAATTGCCTCCATTTTCCGTTATGCCCTTTCGAATGATCTTCAGTTTTTCGTATCCGTCATGACACATTACAAAGCTTGCAGAACTGCCAAAGAATTAGCTATTCTATGCGGATATAACGACCTTATTTTCACACAGTTATTCAAAAAAAACTTTCATGGAGATACACCATATCAATGGTTACAAAAGCAAACATCTTATGAAATTGAATTCAAGTTAAAAGAAAGTACCCTACCCATCAAACAAATAATGTTGGACTATCATTTCAAGACATTTTCCCATTTTACGACCTACTGTAAAAGGAATATTGGAGCCACTCCTAACGAAATACGTAAAAAAGGAGAAGAATCAAAAGGTACACCTCCTCTCGAAACATATTCTGTTTCCGCAAACGATTAAACAAACATCCCGCATCCTAAAGATTATGAATATACTTATCTCCATCATACATACTGAAGCTAAGAATAAGTTTGTTTCCTGATCTCGGTATATGGATCTATTTTAAGAGTTTCTATACGTCATATAAAAACAAATATCACAAAACTTAATCATAATCCACCATCAATATATGAAAAAACTTATCACATATACTCCTTATGTAAAATCATATGAAGTATCTACCATTTAAAACTATCCAAAAACGAACATTAAGAAAAATAGGAAACCTTTTTATGCAGATATAAAAGAAAAGATTGATTATATGCAAACAAATCTTTTAAATACGCAACTTCTTTTTAGCACCAAATATAGAACTTTGCACCTAAATAAAATGTGAATATTATTATAATGTAAATCGCACACAGTAGAATAACCTAAAATATAAAATTGCATGAACACCCCCAACGATACAGTATTCAATAAAGCAGAACTGAGTTTATCAAATATGTAACAACAAAAAGTAATTCATTTTTAATTATTTATAGTCATGTATACAAAAAAGAAATGCAAAATTTATGTATTATCAGTGCTACTTTGCACATTTTTTTTCTCGTGCAGCAGTATTGATTTTGAATTACCCCAAGGTCCTCAGGGAACCAATGGCAAATCCGCTTATGAGATATGGAAAGAAGAAGTTGAAACCGGTCATATAAACTGGCCTTCCACCCAAGTTGATTTAGCAGACTTTTTTAGTTTATATAAAAGGAGAAAAAGGAGACAAAGGAAAAGATGGAATGTCTGCATACGATCAATGGAAAATCCTGATCACCCAAGGTAATGTCACCAACCCTCATGACCCTTCGCTCATTTGGCCCTCTTCAAAAAATACAGAAGCCGATTTTTGGGATTTTCTTAGCGGAAGAGACGGACAATCACCTCATATTGGTGAAAATGGAAATTGGTATATCGGCAATAAAGACACAGAAATCAAAGCTATCGGCAAAGATGGAAAGAATGGAATTAATGGAAAAGACGGACTTTCCGCTTATGAATTATGGAAACAATCTGTTGCTGACGGCAATATAAATTGGCCCAAAAACCAAACAACAATGGAACATTTCTTTTTATATTTAAAAGGGAAAGATGGTGAAAATGGTATTACTCCACATGTTGGTGAAAATGGTAATTGGTACATTGGCAATCATGATACAAATTTTCCCGCTCAAGGTCAAAAAGGAGAAAATGGTAAAGACGGAGCATCCCCTTATATTGGTCCTAATGGAAACTGGTGGATCAATACATCCGATACAAAAATAAAAGCTCAAGGAGAAAAAGGAAGCGACGGCTTAACCCCTTTCATTAAAGACGGATACTGGTGGATAGGCACATCCAATACAGGGATTGCAGTGCAAGGCCCCAAAGGAGAACAAGGTGATAAAGGAACGGACGGACTTACCCCGGGTTATAAAAAATGGGAACTGGTGGATAGGTACTACCGATACAAAAATAAAAGCTCAAGGAGAGAAAGGAGATGATGGCATATCTCCCCATATAGGTAATAACGGAAATTGGTGGATAGGTACTACTGATACAGGAATAAAAGCTCAAGGAGAAAAAGGAGTTAACGGAGCATCTGCATACGAATTATGGGTGAATGATGTCAAAAATGACAAAATCAAAGACAAAAATAATTCAGCATGGGCCAAAGATAAAATTACAATGGCAGATTTCTATACTTACCTCAGTGGAACAAATGGTAACAATGGAAAATCCACTTATGAACTATGGAAAGAAACTGTAGGAACAGGCAATATTAATGATCCTAAAAATCCAGGACAAAAATGGCCTTCTGACAAAGTTTCAGAATATGATTTTTTCAATTATTTAGCCGGTAAAGACGGAATAAACGGAAGCAATGGTTTGTCAGCACATGAACTGTGGAAAAATGACTTAGCTAAACGTTGTGGTACAACAGACGCACTTATCGATCACAAAAATGGTGGAGTATGGAACTGTGAAAAAAATACGTTAAATGATTTTTATGACTATCTACGCGGAAAAGATGGCAAAGACGGAGAAGATGGCAAAGACGGCAAACCCGGAGAACCAGGAAAACCGGGAACAGAAGTTACCATCATTAAGGGTATACCTAATGTTATTGCACAATATTCTCAATCAGAATATGGTGAATATGTACGCACAACTGATGGAGGTGTACTCTATAAAGTATATGATGAAACTGGACAAATCGCACCCAAAGCTCAAGTAAAAGGTATGCCGGGTATCAATGCAGAAAAAACTTACATAACCAATGAAAACGGAGAGTTTATTGTACCTAAAGAAGATTTACCCGAAATACAAGACATAAACTTACGCTGGGGAACGGTAAAAGAAGTAACCCTAGCCGGAAAGACACCGCAAGAATCCGCTAAAAACACATATGTTCCCAATAGAGTACGCATGAGAATGATCCTTCGCGATAATTCAAATTCATTATACGATTATCAGTATCTATATTTCTATATACAACGAAAAGTTAATCCGGAAGACCAATGGCAAAATATCCCTTCTTATTTACCTAATAGTGGTTCAAGGAATTTAGACGCATATAGAGTCTCTGATAAAAATAATCCCAACAGTATTTTGTCAGACAAAAAATTATATTCAAGCCAAAATTCTAGTTCAAATAATGGAGGATATTATTACTATATTTATACCTATCGGTTCATTCAAGAAAATCCCGGAAAATTCAAAAACAATCAATCTGAATATTGGGATGGAAGTGACGTTTATTACACTGTAAAAGCTAGAGAGCCTTATTATGGAGAAACTTTCCAATGGAATGGTATTTGTTTATTAGCTCCTTATCAAATGGGACCTACGCTAAAAACATTAAAATTAAAAATAATATCCAATGGAGAAGCACCCAGTTTCTCATCTGCAGAAGGTGAATTGGATTTTTCAAAAATAGACTTTACAAGAATTTACAAATCATCGACCACACGTGTCGTTAAAGAAAATGGAATGGACTATGTAGAACCGATAGCTTATACTGAAGAAGAAGCCAACAAACTTAAAATGGCATATATCACATTCAGATATACCTCAACAGCTGGTTCACAAGAAGCATCAAGTTCTAATAACAGATCTTCTGCAGAAGTTCCAACGTTCAAAGTATTCGCACCGTTTTTAAATTCATCCATATACATTGAC
>ENA-OQNF01000161-OQNF01000161.1-human-gut-metagenome-genome-assembly--contig:-NODE-161-length-10525-cov-2.645990_pt1 | contig 10525 bp, 10 predicted proteins | sample MGYA00242628_ERZ504878 | MGnify/ENA primary metagenome ERZ504878 (study PRJEB26092, sample SAMD00036383) | human gut metagenome | host: Homo sapiens | study: EMG produced TPA metagenomics assembly of... | reverse complement strand
CTTAGAGAAATTACACCGAATGCAACAATATGCTGAATCGGATATCTGTCGGAGGCGTATTCTGCTGAACTATTTTGGTGAGACAATGGACCATGATTGCGGCAACTGTGATGTGTGCCGTAATCCCCCCGAGCGCTTTGACGGAACAATCATTGTACAAAAAGCTTTAAGTGCAATAGCCCGAACTAACCAACAAATAGGCACCCACATGTTAATAGACATATTGAAAGGGTCAGCGAACCAAGAACTGATAGACAAAGGTTATGACAAACTGAAAACATATGCTGCAGGAAGAGATATTCCTGCACGCGACTGGCAAGATTATCTGCTGCAAATGCTGAATCTAGGCTATTTCGAAATAGCCTATAATGAAAACAATCACCTCAAAATAACTGAAAGCGGGCAAAAAGTATTGTTCGGCAAAGAACCCGCCATGCTGGTAGTCATCAAACGGGAAGAATTCATACCTGCTAAGGAAAAACGTAAAAAGAAAGCCAAGGAAGAGGTACTCTTTCCCACTCCGGTTACTTTTGGTAATGAAAACAAGGACTTGTTCGAGGAGTTACGTGTACTGCGTAAAAAACTGGCAGACCAGCAAGCTATACCTGCCTATATTGTTCTATCCGACAAGACTTTGCACCTGATCGCCACCCAACAACCTACAACTATAGAAGCATTCGGCAACATCAATGGTATCGGCGAATATAAGAAAGAAAAATACGGAAAAGATTTTATAGAGTTGATAAAAAAGGTATTGCAGGAATGAAAATACCTTTTTAAAAGCTATTTCCCTCATATACCAACAATAGGAACAGATAAATTCTGTTCCTATTGTAAAAGCACGATGATTGTCTGACAATAATCCTGTTCGCATTTTTACTTACTCGCTTTCAGCTTATCCTGCAACTCCGGTCGGGGCACTCCCAACTCTATTGCTTTTTCAAAAGCAACATACGCTTCTCTTTTCTTTTTCTGACTTAAATAAATCTCACCACACATCACATAAATTTCCGCATCGTCCGGTGCCAGTTTGGCGGCCTCCTCCAAATCCAATAAAGCCAGATCAGGCGTATTCATTTCTACAGCCAATGTAGCACGAGCTTTCAAATAAGAGACATCTCTGGGATTATCGGAAACCAATCTGTTGAAATCTTCTAAAGATTCACGATACTTCAACTCCTTCTGATTTAAAAGTGCCCTGCCCAAACGTGCAGTATTATTTCCCGGTTCCTCCTGTAATAAAGTGTTATAATCTATTCTCGCTCCTTTATAATCCCTACGTTGCATATAAATATAAGCCCGGAAAAGTAATGCTTCCTTATTTTTCTTGTCTATATCGATCACATTACAATAATCCACATAAGCCCTGTCAAACAAATTTTTCTCCAAATAGAGTGAAGCACGATTGAGCAATGTAACAACAGAATATGGAGTAATATTCAAGGATAACGTGTACGAGTCAATAGCATCATCTATTTTCCCCAATCTCCGCTGGACCGTTCCTAGATTAGTAAACAATAAAGCATTACGCATATTGGCAGGATCCATCTTCAATGCCTGTCTGAACAAAATTTCTGATTTTGTCAAACTGTCTTTTTTTGCCGCATCCAACGCACTGGTTATCAGTTCATCGTAAGTTTGCGCCTGCAACTGCATACATGCACATAGCAACATAAGATAACATACGATCTGTTTCATCCGATTTTCTATATTAATTAATTCCGGTTGCAAAGGTAGAGGAATCTTTAACGATATTCCTTTAGTTTAATTAAAAAAAGCATAAGGTAGGTTTCTCGTTTTAAAGGGTATTCCGTATATTTGGCATACAATTTTAAAAGAATAAAGAACATGAAAGTAGAAAAAGCGATATTCGCCGCCGGATGCTTCTGGGGCGTACAACATCAGTTTGAACGTATTCCGGGTGTACTAAACACTACAGTCGGTTATACAGGTGGTCCGGAAGCCAACCCCGCATATACTCAGGTAAAAGCCCACATGACACACCATGTAGAAGCTATTTTTGTAGATTATGACGCCGACATGGTTTCTTATGTGGATTTGTGCAAACTTTTTTTTGAAATACATGATCCCTCACAAACCGATGGAATAGGTCCCGACCTCGGGCCGCAATATCGGAGTATGATTTTCTACATGGATGAAAAACAAAAATCCGAAGCTGAAGAGGTCATCGAACTGCTTCGCTCGAAAGGTCATAGAGTCAATACCAGATTACGCCCTGCCGAGAAATTTTGGGAAGCAGAAGGCTATCATCAGCACTATTACGATAAAATGGGAGGAGAACCTTACTGTCATATACGCGTAAAAAAATTCTAAATTAAACAACAGAGATGTGTTCAAATAATGGCACACCTCTGTTATTCATAATTATCCGAAACCTTTCATCATTTCATCAATGCGTCCAGATACATATAAAATTCGGGGTCCTCGCCAACTACCTGTTTAGCAATTTTCCCTTCAGGATCAATCACATATTTAGTGGGATAACCACTTACTCCATACATCACCGCCACATCCGGTTCACCTATATTGCGTACATTAATCCACGGCAATTGATGCTCAGCTACTGCTTTTTTCCATTTATCCTCTGTATCATTGCAGTCAATCCCTACAAATTCTATTTTTCCCTTGTATTTTTCATATGCCTTTTTCATTTCGGGAATTCCTTTTATGCACCATCCACACCAGCTTCCCCAGAAATCAAGCACTACATATTTACCTCTCAGAGAAGATAAGTCAAAATTCTTTCCATCCAAATCCTTCAAAGTAAATTCTGGAGCGAGATTACCTGGTTTCATTGCTTCTTTTGCTTTATCGCGAGCCAGTTCTTTCTCATATCCTTCTCTCATTCTCTGATATAAAGGAGCCATCATTCCTTCCTTTACCCGATCAGTCAAAACATTAAAAGCATCCCCCAACTGATCCCTTGACAACTGTGACATTACATATACTGATACATCTTTATCCGGATTCTGCCTAACATAGTCACTTTTTATTTTTAAAATATTTCCATACCATTCTTTTGCTGGAGCATAAACTTTACGGATAGAATCTCCGGGTATTCCTTTTTTCTCCATATCCATACAGACTACGTTCAATGAATCTATTTTATGACTATATGTTTTACAGTCCTCCACCACTTCATTATAATCGTCATAAAAGGAACCTCCCTCCAATTTATATTCATCCAATGAACCTGAAATTTTTATAGGCTGGCCAGGCAACAGCAAAAAACTTACAGCTTTCATCGATATGGCAGGTATACTGCCATCCTCATTGGGTTTCACTGACGGTTTACCATAAATATAAACCTGTTTCAATACACTATTACCTAAATTAAAGGCAAAACTTCCATTTTGCATGGCAACCGTATCTGTCCTACGACTATCACGATCATTTACAGGAAAAGATTGTACCAATAATGTATCACTCTCGATACCAGTCAGCGTACCGCTGATTTCCGGTCGGCTCAAAGGCTGGCAGGCAATCATAAAACCAGCTCCTACCAAAGCATAAACTAAATTCTTCATTTAAATGTCTTTCAATTATTATCTTTGTTTTATTTGCAGCATCAAATATACTTTTTCTTATCCAATAAAAATAAAGAATCAGAAGTAAAATGCCATTCACTTCTGATTCCCCGTAAAAGACCTATAAATTTCTATGCTTTCTTGATATAATCCACAATCCAAGCACCCACTTCCCTGGTACCATACTTGGCCCCACCTTCAACCTGAATTTCCGGAGTACGCACATTTTCATCCAAAGAAGCATCTACAGCCTTACGAATCAAGGCGCCTTCCTCCTTAAGGTCAAAATACTCAAACAGCATGGCTACCGATAGGATTTGAGCCAATGGATTGGCTATATTCAATCCTTTAGCCTGTGGCCATGAACCGTGAATAGGTTCGAATACCGGAGTGCTTTCACCCGTAGAAGCAGAAGGAAGCAATCCCATAGAGCCGCTGATAACAGAGCCTTCATCTGTCAGAATATCACCAAATGTATTCTCAGTCACCATCACATCAAAGAAACAAGGATCCTGAAGCATCTTCATGGCAGCATTATCCACAAACATATAGTCTGTAGTCACTTCCGGATACTGAGGAGCCATCTCTTGTGCAATCTGTCTCCACAGACGTGAAGATGCCAACACATTGGCTTTATCAACTACAGTAAGATGCTTACGGCGCTTCATAGCATATTCAAAAGCCACTTTTAAGATACGCTCAATCTCCGGACGAGTGTACATATTGGTATCGTATGCCTTATCATTATCCTGATATTTTTCTCCGAAATACATACCTCCGGTCAATTCACGGATACAGATAAAATCTGCATTTTCCACCAGTTCAGCCCGTAACGGAGATTTATGAACCAGACATTTAAAAGTCTGCACAGGACGAATATTAGCAAACAAACCCAATTTTTTACGCATAGCAAGCAAACCTTGTTCCGGACGAACTTTTGCTGTGGGATCATTATCAAATTTAGGATCACCTACAGCAGAAAACAACACTGCATCCGCATTCTTACAAGCCTGAAAAGTCATTTCAGGAAACGGATCACCTACTTTATCGATCGCATCCGCACCACAGATCGCATATTCATAACTTACTTTATGACCAAATTTCTCGCAAACAGCATTCATCACATCAACGCCTTGCACTGAAATCTCCGGTCCGATACCGTCACCGGCTAATACAGCAATTTTAAAATCCATTTTTTTAGTGATTAATGGTTAGCGGTCAGTGATTAATAGTTGGCGGTTAATGAAATCTGACAACACTGTTCATTAACCACTAACCATTAATCACTAACCATTATTATTCATATTCATTTTCTATTATATTCAGCATTTTCATGGTAGCCTTAATAGCAGCCTCCGTCTGGTCAGCATCCAGCCCACGAGTACGAAATACTTTTTCTTCAAAACTCCAAGTTATTACTGTTTGTACAAATGCATCTGTACGGCCCCCAGGAGGAATACTTACCGCATAGTTGGTCAACATAGGGAATTTACGCCCCAGTGTCACTTTATAAATTTTACGCAATGCACGCACAAAAGCATCATACTGACCGTCGCCGCTGGAATTCTCCTCAAACTCTTTTCCATTAATCTCTATTTTCACAGTAGCCATCGGCTTCAGTCCATGCGCCAGTGTCACAATATAACTTTTCAATTTTACACTTTCGCTTACCACCCCATGCTTCAGCACATCGGAAACAATATAAGGCAAATCCTCCTGAGTAACCAGTTCCTTCTTGTCACCCAATTCGATAATACGTTCCGTTACCTTACGCATGGATTCTTCATCTAAATCAAGACCCAAATCCTCCAGATTTTTACGAATATTGGCTTTGCCACTAGTCTTGCCCAACGCATACTCACGTTTACGCCCGAATCGTTCCGGCAGCAAATCATTGCAATAAAGATTATTCTTGTTATCACCGTCGGCATGAACGCCGGCCACTTGCGTAAACACATTCTCACCCACAATCGGCTTGTTGGCAGGAATAACAATACCTGAATAAGATTCCACCACTCGGCTCACATCATTCAGACGGCTTTCGTCAATATTGGTCAAAGCATTAAAATGATCCTTCAGAATAGCTTGAACACTGGCAAGTGGTGCATTTCCTGCACGTTCCCCTAATCCATTGATAGTAGTATGAAGCCCTTTAACCCCACTCAGCACAGCAGCAAGTACATTACTCACAGCCAAGTCATAATCATTATGCGCATGGAAATCAAAATGGGTATGAGGATAACGTTTTTTCATCTTCCGCATAAATTCTATCACTTGCAAAGGATTCAAGATACCTAATGTATCGGGTAACATATATCGCTTGATGCTAGTATCCTTCAATCCGTCCATCAACTGGAATACATAGTCAGAAGAGTCTTTCATACCGTTACTCCAATCTTCCAGATATACATTAACGGCAATATCCAGTTCATCAGCATAACGCACCACATTCACAATATCTTCAATATGTTCTTCAGGCATTTTCTTCAACTGCTGTGTACAATGTTTCAACGAACCTTTACACAATAAGTTTATTACCCTGCATCCTGTACGTTGTATCCAGTCTACAGAAGTACGGCCATCCACAAATCCGAGCACCTCCACTTTGTGAAGCAAATTCCGGCGGGCAGCCCAGTCACATATCATTTTAACGGCTTCAAATTCGCCATCCGATACACGGGCCGAGGCAACCTCTACCCTGTCTACCTTTAAATCTTCCAATAGCAATCGAGCAATCATCAATTTTTCATGGGGTACAAAAGATACTCCGCTGGTTTGTTCACCATCGCGGAGTGTTGTGTCCATGATTTCTATTTTGACGCTTTTTCCCATGCTTCTATCTTGTCTTTGTTGGTCAGCAAAAAGTCGATATCATCCAACCCGTTCATCAAACAATGTTTCTTATATGCATTGATTTCAAAATGTTCGCTTTTACCTGTAGCCTTGTTGGTTATAGTCTGTTCAGGCAAATTTACTTCCACCTCTATTTTTGGATCTGCATGAATTGAATCAAAAAGTTCCTTCAAGAATCCTTCACTCACCACCACCGGAAGTACAAAATTATTTAATTCATTATTCTTATGAATATCAGCAAAGAAGCTGGACACAACTACCCGGAAACCATATCCGGCGATAGCCCATGCAGCATGTTCACGGCTGGAACCAGAACCGAAATTCTTTCCCGCCACAAGGATTTGTCCACCGTAAGTAGGATTATTCAATACAAAATCCTTGTTAAGAGAACCATCTGGATTGTAACGCCAGTCACGGAACAGATTATCACCAAAGAATTTCTCTTCACGAGTTGTCGCCTTTAAGAAACGGGCCGGAATAATTTGGTCTGTGTCCACATTCTCTAAAGGAAGGGGTACGCAAGTGCTTGTTATGATATTGAATTTCTGTTTCATTGTCTTCGCATTTTTAAATTAGTTCTCTAGGATCTGTTATTACACCGGTCACTGCCGCAGCAGCAGCTACCAGCGGACTGGCAAGCAACGTGCGAGCACCTGGTCCCTGGCGTCCTTCAAAATTACGGTTACTAGTAGATACCGAATATTTTCCGGCCGGAATCTTATCATCATTCATAGCCAGACAAGCAGAACATCCCGGTTGACGGATAGAAAATCCTGCTTCCTCCAAAATTTTGTCCAAACCTTCTTCACGAATCTGTGCATCTACCATCCATGATCCTGGAACCAGCCATGCAATCACATGATCTGCTTTCTTTTTCCCTCTCACTAAAGAGGTAAAGGCACGGAAATCCTCAATTCGTCCGTTAGTGCAAGCACCCAAAAATACATAATCAATTTTCTTACCTAGCAAGTATTCTCCCGGCTGAAAGCCCATATAGTCCAAAGACTTTTTAAAAGAAGCACTTTTATCATCTACCGGAATATGTTCAGTGATTCCCATACCCATTCCTGGATTCGTTCCGTATGTAATCATCGGCTGAATATCTGCTGCATCAAAACGAACCTCTTTATCAAATACAGCATCATCATCACTCTTTAATGTTTTCCAATGAGACACCGCTTTATCCCAATCCGCACCCTTCGGAGCATGTTCCCTGCCTTTTATATATTCAAAAGTCACTTCATCAGGAGCAACCATGCCACCACGTGCCCCCATTTCAATACTCAGATTACATAAAGTCAGACGCCCTTCCATACTCAAGTTACGGACAGCTGAACCGGCATATTCCACGAAGTATCCAGTAGCACCACTGGTTGTCATCTTAGACATCATATAAAGAGCCATGTCTTTTGCCGTCACTCCTTTACCCAGTTCGCCATCAATAGTGATACGCATGGTTTTCGGACGAGATTGTAAGATACATTGTGAAGCCAACACCATTTCTACTTCACTGGTTCCAATACCGAAAGCAACAGCTCCCATCGCACCATGGGTAGAAGTATGCGAGTCACCACAAACAATTGTCATCCCCGGCAAAGTCAGCCCTCTTTCCGGACCTACTACATGAATAATACCATTTCTTTTATCCATCATACCGAAATGAGCCAAACCGAAATCTTTGGCATTCTTTGCCAAAGTATCCACCTGCGTTTTAGAAACCGGATCCTCAATCGGTTTGTCCTGGTCATGTGTCGGAGTATTGTGATCCGGCATACAATATACATGATCCGGACGAAAGACTTTCACCCCGCGTGCGCGCAGTCCCGCAAAAGCCTGCGGACTAGTTACTTCATGACAATAAAGCCTGTCTATATAAAGCTGAGTAGGTCCGTCCTCAACCTTTTGTACCACATGGGCATCCCAAATCTTATCAAATAATGTGTTAGCCATTTTACGTATTATTATCTTTTAAACTTGTTGATACAATCAATATATGCTTCTACTGATGCAGCGATAATATCTGTATTCGCTCCGAAACCATAGTACATCTGTCCGTCATATTCCACCTGCATGTGTACTTTACCCATATCATCACTACCTTTACTGATAGCCTGGATCGTAAATTCCTTCAACACCATGTGGCGGTCAATAATTTTTTTCAAAGCCTTGATAGCAGCATCTACCGGTCCATTTCCACTGGCAGCAGCTTCAAAGTGCTCTCCTGCAATATTCAGCCCTAAACTTGCCACCGAACGAACTCCCACTCCGCTTGTTACCTGCAAGTAATCCAGTTTAATATGGTTATTAACACTTCTATCGGCACCTGCCAATACCAGAATATCATCATCTGTGATATCTTTCTTCTTATCAGCCAGTTTTAAGAAATCCTCATATACCTTATCCAATTTGTCCTGCTCCAGTTCGACTCCCAAAACATGAAGACGATGTTTTAACGCAGCACGTCCGCTACGAGCAGTCAAAACAATAGCATTATCATCAATGCCCACATCCTTCGGGTCAATAATTTCGTATGTTTGTACGTTCTTCAAAACACCATCTTGATGGATACCGGATGAATGTGCAAAAGCATTGCGTCCCACAATTGCCTTGTTCGGCTGAACCGGCATATTCATCAAACTTGACACCATACGGCTAGTCGGATAAATCTTCTGAGTATTGATATTTGTCTGAATATTAATATCATTATGGCATTTGACAATCATTGCCACCTCTTCCAAGGAAGTATTACCAGCACGTTCTCCAATACCATTGATAGTCACTTCTACCTGACGTGCTCCATTTAACACACCACTAATCGTATTAGCAGTAGCCATACCCAAATCATTATGACAATGAGTAGAAATAATAGCCTTATCAATACCATCTACATGATCTACCAAATATTTAATTTTCGCCCCATACTCTTCAGGCAAGCAATAACCTGTAGTATCAGGTATATTCACTACTGTCGCTCCCGCTTTAATAACAGCTTCTACCACACGAGCCAAATATTCATTATCCGTACGTCCTGCGTCTTCCGCATAAAATTCCACATCATCTACATAGCGACGTGCATATTTCACAGCAGCCACCGCACGTTCAATAATTTCTTCACGAGTAGAATTGAATTTATATTTGATATGAGAATCTGAAGTTCCAATGCCAGTATGAATACGTTTGTGCTTGGCAAACTTCAATGCGTCAGCAGCTACATCGATATCTTTTTCAACTGCACGAGTCAGCGCGCAAATGGTTGGCCAAGTAACAGCCTTAGAAATTTCAATTACTGAATTGAAGTCCCCCGGACTTGAAATAGGAAATCCTGCCTCAATCACATCCACTCCCAAAGCCTCCAACTGCTTAGCCACCTGAATCTTTTTCCACTGTATTCAACTGGCATCCCGGAACCTGCTCACCATCGCGGAGCGTTGTGTCGAAAATAAATAACTTATCACTCATCACTTTATTACATTTATAAATTTATATTCCATAAAAAAGCCTTTCACACCGGGAAGTGAGAAAGGCTTTATATATCATTATATTCACATATATTTATGCACAACACCCACTTCCACTAAACTTTGCCAGTAGAATAATAATACCACACAGTAGAATATATGTAAAGTTCTGAATCATCTTATCTTTTTGTATTTAACGCTGCAAAGGTAGAGATTATTTCGTACCATGCAAACAAATTCGTAACTTTTTTCTTTAAAAAAATAACATTTTATAAGCAGACACACATTTATCACTCTAATATATAACAAAAAAAGACATACTGCAATAGTATGTCTTTTCCTTATGTTTCAGTTCTATACGAGTTCCGAATTACTTCTTTGCACAAGGTTTGTCACATTTGGCGCTATCGCAAGCAGCCTTCGGGCAAGTTGCGGAGTCGGCTTTGCAGCAAGCTTTCTTTGCAGAGTCGCATACCTGTTCTGTTTTTGCAGCGCAGCAAGAATCTGCAGCGGTTGAGTCGGCGTTGGCAGATTTCTGATTACCACATGATGTTACTGCGAAAGAAAATGCTACTGCCACAGCAGCCAATAAAACTTTAGTTTTCATACTTCAATTTGCTTTAAATATTAATTAAAAATTAGTTCGGAAGCAAAGATAGCAAATTA
>ENA-OQNF01000158-OQNF01000158.1-human-gut-metagenome-genome-assembly--contig:-NODE-158-length-10628-cov-3.005238_pt1 | contig 10628 bp, 9 predicted proteins | sample MGYA00242628_ERZ504878 | MGnify/ENA primary metagenome ERZ504878 (study PRJEB26092, sample SAMD00036383) | human gut metagenome | host: Homo sapiens | study: EMG produced TPA metagenomics assembly of... | reverse complement strand
GACCGTCAATTACCACTATTTTACGGTGATTACGATAATTTACCTTACTGGTAAATAAAGGGAAACGAACTTTCAAAAAACTACGTGCTTCAATACCTGCTCCCCGCATTTCATCAAAAAAAGCATGGGGAACTTTCCAACAGCCCACGTCATCGTATAGTAAACGCACTTCTACTCCCTGCCGCGCTTTATCTATCAACACATCGCGCAGCAGCCTGCCTGCCGGATCATCCTCAAAAATATAAAACTGTAAATGGATGTGGTGCTTTGCTTTACTGATTTCTTTCATCAATGAATACAGCATGGAATAACCATCCGTAAAAACTTCCGTCGCATTTCCTTCAAAGGGCAAAGCATTATTCACTTTCCGGAAAAAACGCATCAACTGGTACTGTTCATCAGGACACTTAAACGCCTTTTGCGCTTGGTATTCTGCCATAGGACGTTTTATAAGACGGGTGAACCCTTTCTTGCTGATCAATTTCTCCTTACGTGTGCTTCTGCCGAAAAAGAAATAGAATACAAGCCCCACAATGGGCAGGAAAAAGAGTACAAGTACCCATGCCATTGTTTTAACAGGATTACGATTATCAAGTATCACTATAAAGATAGTTCCGATGATAATCACAAAATAAAGCACGTTAAAAGCAACAGCAAAGATTTCATTAAAGATACTCCACTCTACCATATAATTCCAAGTAATTTACTTATAAGCAAACTTATAAAAAAAATCCCAACCTATAACAATATAGATTGGGAAAAGATTAAGATATAGTTTCATTTAAAAAGGACGCCGGCCATGTCTTCCTGGACCGGGACCAAAACCGGGACCACCGAATCCCCTATGGCTATTCATCATCTTGTCACGAGCGGCTTTACTTCCAAAAAATATTCAGACGATAGATAAAAATGCACCATACAGTAACTATTGATACTGTTGTATTCGGTAACCGAACGTACATCTGCAGTCAAAGAACGGCTGATATTGCTCTGTTGTTTTAAAATGTCATACATTTCAAAACTAACAGTTGCTGCTCCCTTCAATAAACTTTGTGCTATTTGGGCATTCCAAATCAGTTCATTATTGTTCAAACTGGCATCATCATATCCTCTACGGGACTGGTTGGTGATATTAGTAGACAATGTCATCTGCCATGGTAGAGTGACATTGGTACTCGCTCCATATGAGAATGTATAAGGATTTTGGTTCTTTTCAGGACGCAGCTTGCTACGTTCCGCTGTATATTCAATAGAACCATTCAATGAAAATTCAAACCAGTCATTCCGATAGGACCCATTCAGATTCTCCGCCAAAGTCAAGCCGGTAGTCGTATTCTTATCATCATGCAATGTTTCCTTATTGTATAAGAACGCTACTTGATTCCGGTAGTTAACACGAGAAAAAGAATTTATAGTAAACTTTTTATTCTTCAAAGCCGAATTAAAACCGAACATACCAAACGCATTCCAGTTTCCATTGATATTCTGAGGAGTTGAAGTAGTACCACCCGTATTCTCATCATATATCGTACTATTACTGATACTATTCTGAGTAGCAGTGAAATTTACATGGGTCATTATCCCACGCTGCTTCTCGGCATTATAAGTGTTATAAAACAAACGCATGGTATGGGCAAACGAAGGCTTCAAACCAGGATTACCCACACGGATATTCAACGGATTGGAATTATCGACAATCGGCAGCAGGTTTTCCATACTAGGCTGACTACTACGCCCACGATAAGTGATACGCAGCTGACTTACCTTAGAGAAGCGATAACGAAAATCCAGATTCGGAGCAAAATTGAATACCGTTCTTGTGGTATCAGTCATGTAATCTCCCTTCTTATAGGACAATTTCGTATTTTGAGGCTGTAAGGACATGCCGGCACTCAACTGATATTTCTCCCGGATAAATCGTAGTCCTAAAGAGATATCATGATTAAAGTATTTATATTCAGCATCCTTACTCAAGCTATCTACATAAGCAGTTTCATAGTCTTCGGGTAATCCGTCATTTATATTCCAAGGATACCCCAAATCATATGTCGATTTATCACTCTTGCTATTCTTATATTGGAATCTATAACTAAATTGCAGGAAAGTAGCCCGTGCTATAGGTTCGCTATAAGTAAATTGTGCTGTATAATTATAATTTTTAGTAGGCATCGTAATGTATTGATTACGATATTCAATGGAGTCCCCTCCTAAATAATTCTTTATCTGATAATAACGGGTTTCCGATTGAGCATACTGATCGCTGTCATCATCTCCATATCCAAACGAACCACGGAATGTAATATTACGTCCTTTATCATTCAGTTTCCGATTCAGCTGTAAAGTTGCATTAGCCGACAAACTATTTGATTTTGACAAATTGTGTTCATTGGTAGCATTAATACGAGTATCCCTTAACGGGTCATCGGTACCTATATTGTTAAAGTTCAGATAATCATTGGGATTTACCACATATTGGTAAGGGTCCTCATTAAAAGTTCCTGATTCTGTTGCCGAAGTCCCTTTTGTTTTATTATAAGAAACATTCGGCCGAAAAATAATATTGGTCATTGAATCGGGACGCCATTCCATACGAAAATCCGCATTGAAATCAGTCACTTTATTACGATCGGCTTTGTTTGAATTGGAATAAGAATCCCCCGACTGCAAAAAACGCTGTGAAGATCCTACTGTTACTACATCCGCATCACGATAGTTGTAACGCATGCTACCTCCCACTTCCATTTTTTCTGTTTCTGTAGCAAAATTCGCTCCTAGCATTTTAGTTGCGTTCAATCCATTGTTACGCCTCCAACGAGGTCCTCCTCCCGAAAATCCCTGATCATTCACATTATTGGCGGAACCAATAATAGAGAATTGAGTTTTATCATAAAAACGGTTAATCATAGCTCTTCCCGCATAACGGTCTTCCGTACCGGCCGCCAAATCCACATTTCCAAACCAACCCTGATTCATCCCCTTCTTTACCGTCAAATCGAGCACTGTTTCCTCCTCACCATCATCAATACCCGTAATGCGTGCCAAATCGGACTTCTTATCATATGTTTTCAGTTTTTCCACCATATCGACTGGCAGATTCTTCAAACCGGTCTTCACATCGCCACCAAAAAACTCTTTGCCGTCTACCATAATCTTTTTTACTTCCTTACCATTGATTTTGATATTACCATCGTCATCTATTTCTGCTCCCGGAAGTTTTTTCACCAACTCTTCCAACATTGCCCCCTCAGGAGTACGATAAGCAGAAGCATTATAACCAATAGTATCTTCTGAAATGGTTACTTGCGGAGCCTCGGCTACAATAACTGCCTCACCCAACATGATAGCATCGGTAGGTAAAGTGACCGTTCCAATATTAACGCTCGGTTTACCAGCTGTCAGCTGCAAAGATTTTTCCTGAGTAAGGTAACCTACAAATGAAATTTTAAGTACATATTTTCCCGGACGGGCGGCAATAGAGAATACTCCGTTGTTATTGGTAACATTTCCTACCACCATTGTACTATCGGGTAGAGAAAGTAATTGTACGGTAGCTTGTCCAACCGGGCTTTTATCATCACCATCAATCACAGATCCCGTCACGGTTATGCGCTTGCCACTTTGCGCCCAAGAGAGAGTTGCACAGGTACATACCAGTAACAACAATAATATTAACTTCTTCATTTTTTTCCTTAAAATTTTAATGCCTAATGTCCTTTGGACACTCTTGTCAACAAAAGGTTTAACGGAAAAATGTATTTATTTCTTAAATAATCGGTCAACCCGGCTTTTTTGTACGCCAAATTCCAGACAAATAACATTAAAAGCCATATAAACTATAGCAATGGAATTATCCGCTTCTTCCAGATTTCCATTATATACTCCTCTGACCAACATTACAATATAATAAATGCCCAGCAAATAAATAGCATAACAAATAGCCTTGACACGTATTCGGGAAATCTTCTCATTCTCATCCTTCACTTTTGCCAAGAAGATCATAAACAGAGAAAACCAGATAAGTAACTTGATAGAAGCCTTTGTAAACAACAAGTTACTATCATTTATCATGCCAAACATAAACATGAGCAACGGTACGAAAACAGACAACAACAGAACAACATATCCCATCGTCCTACAATAAACCGGTAAAATTCCTTTCATTATTTTATATTTTAACGTACAAAAGTAATTATTTGTAAGCAAAGAACGGTCATCTTTTTGCTTTTTTACCTAAATTTGCAGGCAAATAATAGAAAATATGAGTAAACAAGAAGTTATTATCTGCCATAACTTAGAAGAAAATCTCAATAAGGCAATAACCCAATGCCCACATGACAAATTATTTGTCTTGGCTGATGAACATACGCGTAAACTTTGCATTCCTGTTTTATCTGGATTTGATTGTATTAAAAATGCCCATTTTATTTATATAGGGGCCGAAGATGTGCACAAAAACTTGGAAACATTGGCATATGTATGGAAAGAGTTGGGAGATAAAGGCGCAAGCCGTCATTCGTTACTTATCAATTTAGGTGGAGGGATGGTTACAGATTTAGGAGGATTTGCCGCATCAACTTTCAAACGAGGGATCAAATATATCAATATTCCTACCACGCTACTGGCTATGGTTGATGCATCTGTAGGAGGCAAGACCGGAATCAATTTCAACGGATTAAAGAATGAGATCGGAGTCTTCTCTCCTGCCGAAAGTGTATTGATTGACGCTGATTTTCTAAAATCACTGGATCTTCGAAATCTATTGTCCGGATACGCTGAAATGTTGAAACATGGTCTTATCAGCACCCATGATCATTGGATAGAATTGCTGAGATTTGACTTCAACAATATAGATTACAAGGTCTTACAGACTTTAGTCGGAAAATCTGTACAGATTAAAGAAAATATAGTGGAACAGGACCCTTTTGAAAGAGGAATCCGCAAAGCTTTAAATCTGGGACACACCGTAGGGCATGCTTTTGAAAGTCTGGCATTAGAGACACAGCATCCTATATTACATGGTTACGCTGTGGCATGGGGGATAGTTTGTGAACTTTATTTCTCCCACATCAAAACAGGTTTTCCCAAAGACAAGCTACGTCAAACCATCTTGTTCATCAAAGAACATTATGGAGTTATGCTTTTTGATTGCAAACAATATGAACGCCTCTATGAATTCATGAAACATGATAAGAAGAACTCAGCAGGCATCATTAATTTCACCCTATTAACTGAAATAGGAGATATACAGATTAACCAATCGGCAAGTAAAGACGAAATTTTTGAAATGCTGGATTTTTATCGTGAATCCATGGGTTGCTGATCCCCCTTTAAACAGATGGAAAGATTGTACAATCTTTCCATCTGTCCGATACAATAAAAAACATCTTTTATTTATCCCCAATTATGCTCAGGCAAACTTTTAACAATCAAGAAATTAGAGTATTTATGATATATTAGTTAAAAAACCAAGCTTATCATTTAAAAAAGACAAATACAAAGTGCTTTTTTTCCGTAAAATTGTTCCTAAATACCATTGATCAACTTTTCAATGCTTCAGAAATCCTATTTTTGCACTATAATTGGTTGGTATAAATGTTATATAAGGAATTTGAAAAGAATAGAGAAGATATATTAGAGAATGAATTTTGCATGCAATCTGATGCATCAACATTGCCCATTACAGATTGCCCCTCTTATACCCCTATATGTACTATTGGAATCTGTATACAAGGAAATGCTAAAATAAGAATGGATTCTCAAGAATATACTATACATCCACATGATGTTTTTGTCTTTATGCCGGGATTGCTAGTCTCAGTCATAGAGACAAGTCCTAATTTCACAACAAACTATTTTACACTTTCAAACACATTTTTCTATGATGTAATAAAAACTATCAGAAGTTTTTCTCCTCAATTTTTCTCTTACATGAAATCTCGTTTCCTTTATCCCTTGCCGGAACAAGAGATGCAGTATTTCATGAATTATTATGCATTACTGAAGAGTCGGAGCAAACTTCCCAAAAGTTTTTCCAGAGAAGCAATTATAGCTCTGCTAAGAATTATATTCCTAGATTTATATAATGACTTTGAAAATTATATCAATCATAGAAATAATACAAGTACAACACGTAAAGAAGATTTAACACATAGATTCTACACGCTAATGATGGATAACTACAGAGAACATAAAGAGGTTATCTTTTATGCCGACAAACTTCATGTTTCTTCCAAATATTTGTCTGAAGTAGTTAAAGAAACCAGTGGAAAATCTCCTAAGGACTGGATTATAGATTATTCATTACTGGAGATAAAAGAATTATTGAAAAACAGTTCTCTTAATATTCAGGAAATAACAATCAGAACTAAGTTCCTGAACCAGTCTGCTTTAGGTCGTTTTTTTAAAAGACACACCAATATGTCTCCCTCTGAATATAGGGAATCGACTTATTAGTTTTATCAATACCTTGCATAAAAAGATGTACTTTTAATGTAAAAAAGTACAGAGAATATTTGCAAATACAAAAAAGCCGTACCTTTGCATCCGCAATTCGGGATGTAGCCCAGCCCGGTTAGAGTACGCGTCTGGGGAAATTGAATAAGATTACCGATAATAAAATTACAATAATATATAAATCAAGGAGTTAAATAAATACTTAACTCCTTATTTTTTACCTGCGGATACCTTACGAATAAGGTTTTCGGGAAACTTGGCTTATTTTATCCGACTATTGCCTTTTATTATGCGGATTTTGCATTATTGCATTGAAGAATTTTCCAAATACATTAAATAAGTGGTAAAGCAAATAATCACCTCCTCTCTGCTTATTGTTCAGTCACCACAAAAGGCTCTTCTTTTAAGGCTGAAATAGCATAGCAGCAGTACACCCTAAATTCGCAGACTCACGATATAATCTTATCGCCTCGTCTTTGTCTTTAGACACTCCCCATAAACCGTTTTCATGAGCCTTACCTAACAAATACATTGCATAGGGAATTTCCAATTGGCTCATAAACACCAACAGACTAACACCTCTATATTCATTTAGAGGTGTTCCTCCAATACCACCATATAAGAATAAATTTATAGCTTCCCACTATACAATTTCATCACTGGGGTTTGTCATTGACGCACACACAAAGAGTTCGGCAGCTTTTAAAGGGTCTGGCTTCAAATCCCATGCTCCTACTTTATACAGATATCCACTTATCATTTGTGACTCAGAATGCCCCAAATCTGTAGCCTGTTGAAAATAAAAGAGTACTCTTCGGGTATCTTGAGGAATTTTTGTGCCATTCATGTACTACTTTCCTTCCTCAAATGCAGCATCCTTATCCGTATTAGCCTGTTTCATTAACGACAAAAGATATTCAGAATCTAATGCCTGTACTTCCTTGTTTTCCATAATCTCATTTTTTAATATTATAACTTACTTATGTATATCACTAACTATTTTACAATAACACGCTGATATACAATTAGGAGCATCACGTATAAGATAACTATTCCAACACAAATACAATTGATTTCTCATACCAAACTTTTTATAAGTTGCATGAATATAACGAAGAATTTATGACCGAGATTTAAATATTTGTGCTAATTTTTATTGGATTACTGATTTTCAATCTATTAAACAAGTATTTTCGAGTACAAAGGAACTCTTTTTTACACTCTTAGAGGAGCAAACAATAAGGGTGGAGCAGCTTGCCCCACCTTATCTTAAATACCTCGTTAAAAACTTTATTTCTATAATATCATACCAAGAACTGTTTTCAAAACACGGCAGCTATTTTCTTTATATTGTTTAGCTTTTCACGCAAGGAGTTATTCTTTCGTGCTACCTGTATATTATAATCCGTTTGCATTCTTACAAGCAAATCGGCATTGACCCCCAAAGCCGCCTCTAAAAACAAGGCAAATTCGGTAGTTATCGGACGTTTTGCATTTAATGTTTCATTTAAGGCAGAATAAGACAAGCCAAATCTCTTTGCAAAGTCTTTTTGCCTTATGCCTCTACATTCCAATTCTTCCTTTATCAATTCACCCGGATGATAGGGACGGAATGACTGCAAATTATTTGTTGCTATACCCATAGTTCCTCCTATTTATAATGATTTGTAATGTCTATCAAAGAACAGACTTCTATGATTGTTTGATTACCCGCATTGGTGATTTCCTTAAATTCCAATCTGTATTGGTCATTGATGCGTAAAGAAGAAAGTCCTTTTTTATCACCTTTCAACTTTTCATAGTTTAAAGACCTATACTGATATAAATCTTCCATTCGAGAGGCATTTAGTAGAGCTTTGACACACTTCAAATAACCATTGACTATTTGAGGTTGGAAACGATGCTTCTTATCATCAGTTTTTCCTTTTTCATAAAGTTCTGCCAAATATTCCTTTTCAAATTCTACGTTCATATAACCGTTCTTTGATGACACAAAGATAACACATATTTGCACAATTCGCAATATTAGCGAATTATTTTTATATCCTGCCGAGTACTTTTATTGTGTTAGATAAGTTTTTGGCCGTGCACGCCCAATAGACACCTCATTTAAAAGATAAGGCTTGGTAATCATCTGAAGAATAAACTTAGGAAGTGAAGTTTACACTCTCTGATGATTACCAAGTCTTATTTGAATAAGAAGAGGATTAACAGCGGTGTTGAATATTCGTCGTTCCTCCGCGATGCCCATCCTGTCTGCCGACTGCTCCAACAGCCAAGCAAGATATTGTTCTATTTTGCCTGTCAGTTCCAAGGTCAGGTTAGGGAGAGCCAAATGTTTTTTGCCCCACTCCAACGCTTCCTAGATTTTCTTTTGTATTTGCCTACGTAGGACACGGTCGGCTGGCTGCGGATTTGTCCGAAGTTTAAAAAGGACGTGCTTTACATAATAAGACAGGTTTTGGTCGGCATTTGCTATACAAATGCACCACTTGGCAAAGTCCTTGGCGCTCTCAAAAATACGGTAATCCGCATCCCAACAATCATTAGGCAGTTTCACCATATCCTCATAATATCCAAACCACTCTGCAACCAGCGTCCAAAACACCTGTTTACTCCAAAGTTCCTCTGCTACTATATCCCTGCCAAACAACCTACTCAGTCCTTTGGTGCTAAATGTCACCTCATACCTCAATAAGTTCTTTGGCAAGTTCTCTCTTCCATATTTAGGCAGTTCACGCTTCTTCTTCGTTTCCTGTATTTTGTCATAAAACTTGCAACGCACTTCCCCGTTATCCATATATTTAGTACCACTCCAACCATTAGGTCTAAATGCTTTCATAGCATCCAACTTCTGCATATACATAATAGGAGGCTCTGTCATGCTAAAGTTATGTGCAAACTCCGCAGACTCCACCACCGCCTTATACATGGGCACACCCAAATTCTTACTTAACCTCATATAAGTCCCTCTACTTCCTTTAATGATAAGGTCTTTAGGTTATGTTTTCATAGACATGCCCTCGAATGACACATACGTGTCTATAACTATGACTCTACGTCCAAGCCAATACCCCTTACCACCTGTACCATTGGCAAAATAGTCAACTGTACGTTGCAGGACTGTTTGCCAGTTGTACCCTGTTGGCAGGTCATATAGCATTAATTTGATTTTTGTCATACATGGCTGTGAGACTGGAATGTATATAGAAAGTTATACATAATAAAGCATATTAACTATTTACGGAGCCGTGCAGCCAACTAGCTTTCCATTCGTTTTTATAAATTCGTCCTTGGTTTCCTGCTTTCGGGCAGTCATCCACGCTACGATTTCGTCACGCTTGAACACAAGTTTGCGTCCGTTTGTCCCGGAACGATGACAAGGTATTTCACGGGTACGGGTCCACTTGTAAATAGTATCCTTTGCATAATTCGTAAGTTCACAATAAAGTGTAATGTCAAACACTTCGGGATAATCCTCTATCCGTTTTGGCTCTCTTTTGGCATTCTGTGGTTCGGTTTCAGGTGTCGTTGGTACTGTTCCCAGCATGGAAACAATGACTGCCCGCAACGACCTTATTTGAGCCAGAGCGTAATATTCCCATTGCTGTTGCAAAAACTCCATGTCGTGAAACAGCCATGCGCTCTCTATCGCATCACGGTGGTGTTCATTGATAAAGCCGTATTGGGCTATGGAATTATACAGAAAATCTGCAACCAAACCTGTTTTACCCTCTTTTTGCAAATAGGTTTCCTCGTTATAGACATCTTCCAACTCTTGGCTGTCCATGTTCAGTTTGCCTTGTCGGACGGCTGATAACTTTTCATCATAAGTGGATATGAAGAAGCCGTTCCGCCATTGGTTTATAGCCTCATCCACCTCATTTAAAGCCTGTTTTAGCTTTGTCTTATTACCTTTCGTCAGTCTTTTTACATAGATGCGCAACCATTCCTCATGCGCAAAACGGGCTTCCCCTTTGGGAGACTTGTCTATCAAGTCGCCCAAAGGCATATTTATTGTCATACTCATAATTAAAGGATTTTTAGCTACTCTGTCTAATACACTTGTTGAAAAACTGTCAAGATATACATTTGTCGTTGTAAGATTACGATGCCCCAACGCTTGGCTGGTAAATTCACGGGGGACATCATTGCCTTGTAAGGTCATGGCCATC
>ENA-OQNF01000157-OQNF01000157.1-human-gut-metagenome-genome-assembly--contig:-NODE-157-length-10711-cov-2.557729_pt1 | contig 10711 bp, 6 predicted proteins | sample MGYA00242628_ERZ504878 | MGnify/ENA primary metagenome ERZ504878 (study PRJEB26092, sample SAMD00036383) | human gut metagenome | host: Homo sapiens | study: EMG produced TPA metagenomics assembly of... | reverse complement strand
GAAAGAATTGCAAAGTGCTTTAAATTCTGTTTATGCTGATTTTCGTAAATTCACAGCAGGATATAAAACGTTGATGACTTTAGAATTGTTGACAGAACATGCAATGCCAGCGCATTCCTCCAAAGATGGAGTGAAAAATTTTAACTCTTGGCAAGGGGTAAATCAGTCAACTACATATAATATACAGATATGGGATAGTGGATATGAATTAATAAATCGTTGTAATGTTGTGCTTGGTCGTGGTGATAAAGTAAATATAGAAGAGAAAAAGCGTAATCAAATTTATGGCCAGGCGCGTTTCTTCCGGGCTTATACTATGTTTGTGTTGCTTCGTATTTATGGAGGACTAGCTATTCCGGAATCTTATACATCAGGTTTGAATGGTTTGGAAATTCCTCGTAAAACGATTGATGAAACGTATGATTATATTATTGATGATTTAAAATATTGTATTGATAATCTTCCGAGCCGTTCTCAATGGGGAAATGGTGCCTATTATAAGGCTAGTAAGGGTGCCGCGCAAGCTTTGTTGGGTGATGTCTATTTAACAAGAGGATGTATGGATAATTATAATACAACTTATTTTCAAGAAGCTAAAAAATATTTAGGAGATGTGATTTCTTCAGGAGAATATGAACTTTTGCCGGATTATAAATCACTGTGGTATTGGTTTGTAGAAGAAGCGGCAAAGAATACAAAGGAATCACTTTTGGAAATTCAATTTGGAGCTACCCAAGTAAGTGATTTACATTGTTATTTTGGCATTAATACGAAAGATGAGTGTTTGGGTGGAAAAATGTATGCTCGTGCAGGAATTGCCCATAAAAGTTATTTCTCTTTTCAAGATGAAGATGTACGTAAACAATGCTTTTTGACGGAATATACAATAACTGGTACAACTACTCGTCGTTGGTGGGAGCCTGAGTATAAAGGATTTTCAGGTAAAGGTGAAGGAATGTGGCCTTCGACTTCTCCGGGATGTGTAAAATTTTATGATCGTACTAAGTCTTGTTATGATACTGGAGGCTCTAAAGCTAATTATATAGCCATGAGATATTCGGATGTTTTGTTGAATTATGCGGAAGTGGAAAACTATTTGAATGGGCCTACAGAGGACGCATATTCTAAACTAAATGCTGTACATAATAGATCTAATAGTAATCCTATTGCGACAGGATTATCTAAAGAAGCTTTTGATGATGCAATTTTTCAAGAGCGAGTTTGGGAATTCATAGGTGAAGGGCATTTGTATTATGATGAATTGCGTACAAATAGATTGGGAAAGAATGTTTATGAGTATAAGACATATATGTTTGAGAATGGATATTATAATTGTCAAAAAATTACAGTTTGTTCCACAAAAAAACATTCTTGTGGAAAATACCTCAGACATCATTAGATTCCAATCCTGCATTAGAGCAGAATCCTGATAATGTTTCAGATCCTAAGTACCCTCTGTAGAATATAGTTATTTGACAGGTATTTTGAATTCTCCACCTCAATGAGTTGAAAAATAGAATGTATGATATAAAGTCAACTTGTTGAGGGTGGATGAATGTTTTATACAATGTATTTATTTTTCATAAAAATCAAGGGGTGATAAATTATTTCTTGGTTACAACTTTTACTAGTTTGTAAAAATGTGTAGTTAATTTTATATAAAGAATTAAAATAAGATAATATAGAATATGAGATTTCATGGTGGAAGTATAATGCTTCTTATAAGTATGTTTTTGATATCTTGCGATAAGAAAGAAACATTATCAGAAGTGGTGGAAAGAGGATTGAATGTTTCAAGCCAACAAACTATGTTTTTGGCAGAAGAATTGGAAAATCAGGAAAAGAAATTACCTAGAACGTATGAAAATAATGAATTGAAGACTGTTGGTTATAAATCATGGGTTTCAGGTTTTTTCCCTGGAGTGTTATGGTATTTGTATGAAAATGATCCAACAGAAGAATTAAAGAGATATGCCGAACTATATACTTCACGTGTGGAACCGGCCAAGAATATGACTTCTACACACGATTTGGGATTTATGTTGTATTGTAGTTTTGGTAATGGGTATAGATTGACACATGATTCTACTTATTTGGAGGTGTTGAAAACTGGTTCAAAATCATTGGCAACACGTTTTAATAGTAAAATCGGTGCTATAAATTCTTGGGGGGCTAGAGGTAAATGGCAATATCCGGTAATTATAGATAATATGATGAATCTTGAGATGTTGTCATTTGTAGCTAAAAAAACGGGAAAGGAGTCTTATATGGATATGATTAATGCTCATGCGCAAACTACTTTGAAACAACATTTCCGACCGGATAACAGTTGTTATCATGTCGTTTCTTATGATACGATTACAGGATTGCCCCATGCTAAAAATACATATCAAGGCTATGCGGATGAGTCTGCATGGTCCAGGGGGCAAGCATGGGCATTATATGGTTATACAATGATGTATAGAGAAACAGGAAAACCAGAGTATTTGGAACAGGCCCGTAAAGTGGCGAGATTTATTAAGAATCATCCCAACTTGCCTTCAGACAAAGTACCGTATTGGGATTTCGATGCACCGGATATTCCAAATACACCTCGTGATGCATCAGCGGCAGCAGTCATGGCTTCTGCATTGATTGAATTGAGTCAGTTGGATAAAAGTGAAGAAGCCTCAGCATGGTTTGATTTGGCGGAAGCGCAGATTCGTTCATTGTCTTCACCGGATTACTTGGCGGAGTTTGGAACTAATGGAGGTTTTATTTTGAAACATAGTGTAGGAAATTTGAATAAGAATTCGGAAGTGGATGTACCTTTGAGTTATGCAGATTATTATTATGTGGAAGCTTTATTACGTTTAAAGAAAATTCAAAATGAAAAATAGAATAGGAATATGGGTTGCCTTTAGTTTTCTTCTTTTCTGTTTAAAATCTTATGCCCAACCGACAGGAAATGAAGACAGATGGTATTGGGTGAATACTATGGTAAAAATAGCCAATCCGGTATTGGACAATCTTAGTCAAGGGACACTGAAAAAGAATATGCCGTTTGAATCCTTGTCAACTGAACCGTTGAGAAGAGAGGTCTCGTATTTGGAGGCTGTAGGGAGAACAATTTGTGGAATTGCTCCTTGGTTGGAACTAGGACAGGATCAGACAAAAGAAGGCAAATTGCGAGCTAAGTATATACAAATGACACTAAAAGGTCTTAAGAATGCAGTCAATCCAGACTCGCCGGATTATTTAATGTTTGATAATCGGCATTTTCAACCACTGGTAGATGCTGCTCATCTTGTACAGGGAATTTTAAGAGCTCCTAAACAAATTTGGGGGAATTTGGATAAAGAAACGCAGGTTCGTTTGATTAAGGAACTGAAAAGAACTCGAGGCATTAAACCCAAAGAAAGTAACTGGTTGCTTTTTGCATCTATGGTGGAGGCTGCTTTGCTGGAATTTACAGGCGAGTGTGACACATATAGACTGAATTATGGAATTCATCGTTTTTTGGAAGATGGTTGGTATAAAGGAGATGCTTGGTATGGTGATGGTCAGGAATTTCACTTGGATTTTTATAATAGTATTGTTATCCATCCCATGTTGACAGATATCCTTGCTATAATGAAAAAGCATAATTTGGAAGGAGGGGAGAATCTTGACAAGCAGATAATCCGTCAGCAACGGCTATCAGAACAATTAGAACGATTGATTTCACCTGAAGGAACCTATCCTGCTGTTGGGCGTTCTATTGTTTATCGTTTTGGTATTTTCCATGCTCTTTCTCAAATGAGTTTAATGAAGAGGCTTCCGGAGAAACTTCTCGGGGGGCAAGTACGTTGTGCGCTTACTGCTGTTTTGCATAGACAATTTGCAACTCCGAATAACTTTGATAAGAATGGATGGTTAAAAATAGGTTTATCCGGCAACCAGATAAATATGTCAGAATCATATATAAATACGGGTAGTTTATATATGTGTGCTACTATATTTTTAGCATTGGGACTTCCGGCTGAGGACTCGTTTTGGACAGAAACTTATATGGAATGGACCAATATGAAAGCATGGAAGGGAATAGATGTCGGGGGCTGATAAAGCATTGCGAAAGGGATAGTTGATATATGGGGGGAATATAAGATAAGTGTTTTCTTGTTTATTTGTTAAACTCTTTTTAATGACTAGTATTTGGGCAAAATACTTAGTTATTTAAGGGAATATATTAAAAGAAAACTTCAATTAGACAAGAACTAGATGTATCGAATAAATTATTAATTAAATAATTAAGTTTATGTCATTAACAAGTATTATTTGTGGCATAGCGTTGCTGACAATAGGTGAAGTTGGGCCTCAGAATATGCCCGATACTATAGAACCTGTTGAATCACCGTTTGTTATGCCTTTGTTTGAAAGGCCTGTTTTTCCCGAATCTACCATATTGGTAAGGATGGAACAGGAAGGTATGTCCACTAAACCGATTCAGGAGGCTATTGATAGTATGAGTTGCCGAGGTGGTGGAACGGTGGTAGTTCCTCCCGGTGTATGGCGGACAGGACGCCTTATCTTGAAGAGTAATGTAAATTTGCATCTTTCGGAAGGAGCGGAATTACGTTTCAGTGGTAATATAATAGATTATCTTCCGGCTGTTTTTACACGGGATGAGGGGGTGGAGCTTTACTCTCTTGGAGCTTGTTTGTATGCTGATGGACAGGAGAATATTGCATTGACTGGAAAGGAAAGTAGTGACCGCCTACCAGTTGCGAGATATACAAGTGTAATGAAAGTATGTCTAGTGACAAGGTGATAAGAAAACCGCTTGCCGACCGTATTTATGATGGAAAGAATGGTGAAGGAGTCTTTTTTGCCTAAGACATTTGCCCCTATCAATTGTAAGAATGTCTTTGTAGAAGGTGTTACATTTGAACGGGGACTGTATTGGAATATTGTACCACAATATTGTGAACATATTTTAATTCGGGGGATTACAGTGAACAGTTTCGGACATGGACGTACGGATGGTATTGATATTGATTCAAGTAATGATGTACTGATAGAATACTGTTCGCTCGATTGTCAGGACGATTGTTACACCATGAAGTCCGGGCGGGGTAAGGATGGATTGAAAGTGAATCGTCCCACTAGTAATGTCGTTATACGTAAAAGTATAGCACTGAGGGGAGCAGGCGGTATTGTGTGTGGTACTGAGATTGCCGGTGGAGTGAGAAATGTATATATGTACGATTGTGTTTTTGAGGGAACAGACCAGGCTTTCCGTTTTAAAACTCGTCGTCCACGAGGAGGTTTTGTGGAGAATATATATGTGGAACGGGTGCGGGCTAATGTGAAAAGACAGGCTTTGTATTGCGATATGCTTGGTTCTGCCCGCTGGGTAGGTGAGTTGGCACAGCGTTATCCGGCCCGTGAGATAACTCCACTTACACCGTGGTTTGCTAATATTTCCATTCACGATGTGGAGATCACCGGATGTAGCACATTGGTGGATGTGTCTGCATTACCGGAGAAGCCGGTGAAGAACTTTTTTTTCGGCAATGTCAAAGCACATTGTGATCGGATTGGCAAAATATGCGATGCCACAAAATTCTCAATGAAAGATGTAAGAATAGAGAGTTGTGATACAGTAATGCGTATTGATAATTGTGATTACGCCTCTTTCTTTGGGTTCAGCAATGTAACTACAGGTAGTTCGGTGAAGATAGAAAAAACGGGAGGAGAATGTCGCTATTTAAATGTGCAGACATATCCTCTTGTCCCAGTAAATTATCAGTCCATTCGTCCTGGTGAAGTGTGGCTTGATACTGAAGGAAAACCTATTCAGGCCCATGGGTTTCAAGTGACTTTTCGTGAAGGCAAATATTATTGGTATGGTGAGGATAAAACTCATACTCTGTTTGGTACCAATCGGATGTTTGGCGGAGTACGTTGTTACTCATCTACTGATTTTTACAATTGGAAAGATGAGGGGAGGATAATTGAACCTGCTACTGATCCACATTCACCTTTGCATCATTGTCAGAAATTGGAACGCCCACATATTCTTTATTGTGCCAAAACAGGCAGGTATGTATGCTGGCTGAAATCACAAAGTAATGATGGGCATTTTGTTATTCTAGAAGCTGAACATTTTATGGGACCCTATCATTTTGTCCGCAATCTGAAACCTAATGGCTTTGCTGTGGGGGATTTTGACATGTATGCTGATCCCGATACAGGAAAAGGTTATGTTTGGTTTGAGCGTCCTCATTGGGAGCAGATATGTGCTGAACTTTCTGATGATTATACAAATGTAAATGGCCGGTATTCAGAACATTTTGTTGGAAAGGTTCCACCGTTTACACGTGAGGCGGCAGCACATTTTGTAATGGATGGTAAACATTATATTTATACATCAGGGACAACTAGTTATACTCCCAACCCTTCGGAAGTAGCGGTATTCGATGATTATCATGGTGAATATACGGTGTTAGGGAATCCACACATAGGTGATGAGTATGCACATTCTTTTTGCTCGCAGATTACAAGTGTGATAAAGATTCCGGGAAAGGATCTTTATGTGGCTATGGCCGATCGTTGGCTACCGCATACTAATAAAACGGATATACCCAAGAAAGACTGGCAGTCTTTCTTGACCCGGTACAAGGATCACCGTCCTTATCCAAAGGATTTTGCAACTCCTAAAGTGGCCGACAGATTTTTATACGCTTGTTAATCCTAATCAAGATGTATATAAGGCTACTTATGTATTTCTGCCAATTGTGGTGAAGGATGGCATACCGATGATAGAGTGGAAAGATGAATGGAAACTGGAAAACTATGAATAGATGATTTTTCTTTTGTTGATAGGGCACATCCGTTTATTTTTACTATCTTTGCTAATATGGCGTATGTCGGGAAAATGATGTACGTCATATATTTAAATGCCTGGTATGAATCTGATTGAAATTGTATGAAAACATATATTTGTCTGTTATGGGTTGTTTTTGGGTGTATAGGTTGGGAAATGCATGCATCGGTAGATGTACATCCTACTTTTATCACGACTAGTGACGGATTGGCGAATAATTCGGTACGTTATCTGTTTCAAGACAGCAAAGGGTTTATTTGGATGGGTACATTAGATGGGCTGAGCCGCTATGATGGCCATTCATTTGTGACATTCCGTCCGGAATCAGGCGATAAAATTTCTTTGGCAAATCATCATGTAAAGAAGATACAAGAAGATCGAAATGGTTTCTTATGGTTTATCACTGCTCCGGAATTAATGAGTTGTTACGATTTGAAACATGATTGTTTTGTTGATTTTACGGGGTGTGGGGAATATAGACGGCCTTACAATAAAATATTGGAAACTGCTGTCGGGGATATTTGGCTGTGGCATCATCAGAGTGGATGTCGTAAAATAGTCTGTAAGGATGGAATTCACTCTTCTGTATCTTTTACAAAGGAAAATGGGAAATTATCAACTAATGCAGTGAATTCCGTTTATGAGGATGAACAGGGAGTGATTTGGATTTGTACTCAGCTTGGGCTGTTTCAGGTGACAGAAGAGGGATATACCCAGGTAGTTCAAGATAGTTTGTCTTTTGTAGGGGCGATGTCTTTTCGTCACAAGATTTTTTTGTAACCTCTGATGGAGGTATTTATGAAAAGTCTTCAGGTAAGAATTTGTTTTTGACAGCCCGGTTGCCGTGGAAACTTTCTGCTTTTAATACCTATGAGTCCTGTCGTTTACAGAACGATTGGGTGTTTTTTACTCCTGAGGGTGGAGAGGTGTTTAGTATGTCTGAGAAAAGATTGATTTATGATTCATCGCTTGATATTCGTTTAGGAAAATGTGAAAAGGATAATTTGAATAATCTGTGGATTTCCAATGGCACTGGTCTTGTACATTATATTGATGTCCGGACACGTGCCGTCCGGATTTTTAGATTAATGTCTGATAGAAAAAGTTAAGTTGATAGGAGATGAACGTTATCATATCATACAAGATGTTCCACGTGGACTGATATGGATTTCTACCTATGGTAATGGTTTGTTTGTTTATGATTCTCAAAAGGAGGAGATGACCCATTACTCGTATCATGTGGATGAGTTTAATCGGGTGAATTCTGATTTTCTTTTATATGCTATGGGCGACAGAACCGGTAATATCTGGTTGGGATCAGAATATTCCGGCATAGCTTTATTGTCAGTATTAAATGATGGGGCAACTTATATTTATCCTGAAAATGAGAAATTGGTGGATCGTTCCAATACCATACGTATGGTTACGTGTATGGAGAATGGGGATGTGCGGGTAGGAAATCGTCGGGGGGGATTGTTTGCTTATGACTGTCACTTGAATTTATTGCAAAGAAATTATTATCATCTTAGTGTCTTTGCTCTCAAAGAGGATGACAAAGGGCAAGTATGGATGGGAACCCGTGGGGATGGATTATGTATAGGCGATAGATGGTATGTGCATCGGGCTGATGATGTGAATTCACTTGCACATAATCATATTTATGATATCTATAGGGACTACCGGGATAGAATGTGGATTGGAACTTTCGGGGGAGGACTCGATTTGGCTGTTTATCAGAAAAACGATTTTGTGTTTCGTCATTTTTTGAAGGGGAGTTTTGGAGAGCAAGAGGTTCGTACTATTACTGCTGATAGGAATCATTGGATGTGGGTAGGAACCAATAATGGTATTTATGTATTCCATCCGGATTCTTTGTTGAATGATTCGCGGCAGTATTACGTTTATAATTTGGATAATGGGAAAATACGTAGCAATGAAATTCGTAATATTTTTTGTGACAGCAAAGGTCGTATGTGGATTGGAACCACCGGTAAAGGCTTTTCTGTCTGCCAGTCAGGACAAACTTATGATCAGTTGGAATTCCGGCATTATGATGAGGATGACGGGTTGGTAAATAATGTAGTCCAGTCTATAGTGGAGGATAGAGATGGAAAAATCTGGCTGGGTACCGAATATGGAATGTCCCGGTTTGATCCGGATACGGAGGTTTTTGATAGTTTCTTTTTTTCAGCGATAATGCCCGGCAATGTCTATTTGGAGAGTAGTGCCTGTGTTATGAAAAACGGACATTTGCTGTTTGGAACGAATCATGGTTTGGTTGTGGTCGATCCTGAAAAAGTCATGCCACAGCATGTCGTTTCTCCGGTGGTTCTCACTGATTTAAAAATAAATGGAATTTCTGTTCGTCCCGGGGATATTGATTCTCCTTTGACAGAGGCATTAAGTTATACAAATAGAATAGAATTGAAATATTATCAGAATTCATTCAGTATAGATTTCTCTACTTTTGACTATTCTATGGCAAATGATGCCAAGTATATTTATAAGTTAATTCCATACGATAAAGATTGGGAGTCCTTCCTCCTTGAATTTTGCAGCTTATAAAAATTTGTTGCCGGGTACTTATCAGTTACATGTAAAAGCATCCAGTGCTTCCGGTGTATGGGGGGAAGATGAAACCGTATTACAGATTGTTATTACTCCGCCTTTTTGGAAAACAGGTTGGGCCTTTGCCATTTATATAATGCTGATTTGTATGGCAATGTATATGACATTCAGACTAATCCATAAGTTTGCTATCTTGCGGAATCGTATTCAATTAGAAAAACAGTTGACAGAATATAAGTTGGTCTTTTTTACCAATATCTCTCATGAGTTTCGTACCCCGTTGACGTTGATCCAAGGAGCCTTGGAAAAAATAGAGGCTATGGGTAGGGGTTCTAAAGAATTGGCTTATCCTATAAAAGTGATGGATAGAAGCACGCAGCGGATGCTCAGATTAATCAATCAATTGCTGGAATTCAGAAAAATGCAGAATAATAAACTGGTTCTTTCATTAGAAGAAACAGATGTTATCGTTTTTCTTTACGATATATTTCTGAGTTTTAGGGAAACGGCGGAATCTAAAGAAATGGAATTTAAATTTATTCCTTCTGTCAGTTCTTATCCTATGTTTGTTGATAAAGGTAAACTGGATAAGATAGTCTATAATCTTCTGTCCAATGCATTTAAGTACACACCGGAGGGCGGGAAAATAGTTTGTTCGGTAGATGTGGAAGAAGAAACAAAAAAATTGATCATTTCCGTGTCAGACACCGGTATTGGTATTCCTTTGGAGAAACGCGGGCAACTTTTTTCTCGATTTATGCAAAGTAGTTTCTCTGGTGATAGTATGGGAATCGGGTTGCATTTGACTCACGAACTTGTAAATGTGCATAAAGGAAGTATTGAATATGCGGAGAATGAAGGACAGGGTTCTGTTTTTACAGTCACTTTGCCATTGAATAGTTCTGTATATGAGTCAAAAGATTTTTTGATCTCTACAGCCTTAATGGAAGAAACGGATCATACAGACGAAGGCATTCCGTGCCGTCTCGTAAAAGAAGAACAGATGGCGGCTCCTTTAAACAAGAAAAAGATATTGATCATTGAAGATGATACTGATATTCGTGAATTTTTGAAGAAAGAAATATCTGTTTATTTTGAGGTGGTAGCCGAGGCTGATGGTGTGGCGGGTTTTGAACGTGCACGGACTTATGATGCTGATCTGATAATATGTGATGTCCTAATGCCGGGAATGAATGGGTATGAAGTAACCCGTAAGTTAAAAAATGAATTTAGTACCAGTCATATTCCGATCATTCTGCTGACAGCAATGGGAACTACCGAAAATAAATTGGAAGG
>ENA-OQNF01000156-OQNF01000156.1-human-gut-metagenome-genome-assembly--contig:-NODE-156-length-10722-cov-2.423974_pt1 | contig 10722 bp, 9 predicted proteins | sample MGYA00242628_ERZ504878 | MGnify/ENA primary metagenome ERZ504878 (study PRJEB26092, sample SAMD00036383) | human gut metagenome | host: Homo sapiens | study: EMG produced TPA metagenomics assembly of... | reverse complement strand
CGAGTAGCACGAAAGCGTGTTGTCGTAGAATTTGCTCGGATACGGCTGCTCGCCGCCGTCGAACACGATCTCGCGGTACGGCTCGTCGGCGATCAGGAAGATGTCGTGGCCGTATTCAGTCTGCTTGGCGTTGAGCACCTCGGCCAGGCGGGTCAGCGTTTCAGCGGAATAGACCGCGCCGGACGGATTGTTCGGGGTGTTGATGAGCACCGCCGCGGTTCCGGGGTTGAGCGCCTTCTCGAACGCGTCGAAGTTGATCTGGAAGTTCTCGGTGTCGGCCGGAACGACGGTCAGGTGCGCGCCGGTGCCGTTCACATACGGCTGGTATTCCGGGAAGTACGGGGCGAAGGTGATCACTTCGTCGCCCGGCTTGGTCACCACGCGCAGCGCATGCGCCAATGCGCCGGCCGCACCCGTGGTCGGGAAGATGTAGTCGGCGGTGTAGTCCATGTCGAAGCGGCGGTTGAGGCTTTCGGCGATCGCCTTGCGCACCGACGGAATGCCCAAGGACGGAGAATAGCCGTGCAACGCCACCGGTTCGGCCGTTTTATACATGTCGATCACGGCGTCGGTATAGTCCTGCGGGCACGGCACGCTCGGGTTGCCCAGCGAATAGTCGAACACGTTCTCGTAGCCGATTTCGGCGCCACGCGCGGTCGCGTATTCGCTCAGCTCGCGGATCACGGATTTTCCGCCGAGCATGGCCTTGTAGGCTTCGTTGATCATGGAACAACCTCCCTGTCGTGCTGTTGCATACGTCTGACGCACCCTGAAAGAGCGCCGCTACAGACGTTTCTACCACCGAAAAGTAACGCAGTGTGGCGTATGGCTCACTGTGCGGCGGATTGCGGGGCTTGGTCGTCGTGAGACGCCTGCCCGGGCACGAAACCACTGCTGAAGATGCGCTTCCAATAGCCCAGCATGTCGGTTTTGGACATGGACATGAACATGCCCGTGGCCAACACCGCCAAGTCCTCGTTGAACACGGCGTCCATCGGCAGCTGCTCGTGGAGTTTCGGCCAACGGCGCAATACCGCCAGCATGCCCCCTACGGTGAAGTCGAGCATGAGATCGGTTTTAAGGTCGAGGTGGTCGGCGTCAAGCCCCAGCACGGAGATCAACGTGAGCCTGCCGAAGTCCCGCAGGGATTCGACGAGTTCCGGCGAGCTGTGCGGTCCGGCGAGCAGCGCGAGCCGGTCAAGACGCCGACGCTGTTCGGGCTCGCGTAGCAGCGCGGTGACATGCTTGCGCCATTCGTTGTCGGGATTGAAATTCGCGTTGGGCGCGCTGGGAAGCGGTGTGTTTTCCACGGCGTGCAGAATGGCGGAATCGGCAAGTTCCGGCAAGCCCGTGAAATGGTAGTAGAAGGAATTGCGATTCACATCCGCCGTGCGTACGATGTCGGTGACGGTGATTTTACGATATTCACGCTCGGATAGCAGTTCCCAGAACGCGTTTTCGAGACGTTCCTTGGCTGGCAGGATCTCCGAATCCCGGCGTGGACGTGGCATGGCTCCCCCTATTTTGTACCGTCGATTTAAAAGCGCAACGCGAATTACTATACAAGTTGTCTAGAACAAACTGCACAGCATGTCGCATTAATAGCGATTGCCACCCACCGCAACGCTTCACCGCACACCACTGCGTCACGACCTCCGCGCTACGTCTACTTGCGCCGCACTTTCGGATTGCGGGCAAGAGCGGCCTGCAACATAATCGCCAGCGCCTGGTTGAGATTGCGTCGATCCTCACCGCTCAACCCAACGTACGTGCCAAGCATTTCGGGAATGACTTTCGGCCCGGCCGCCATCATGGCGGAAATACTGCCCGCACCGGACGCTTCGAGCACGGCAAACAACGCGTCCACCGCACGCTCGCGCTGCTCCTTGGACAGGTTGGCAAGCCACTTGTTCAGCGCTTTGTTGAAGGTCACCGAACTGCTGGCCACATCCTCGACTTTGTCGAATTCACCGCCGTGCATCTGCCAGGAGAACACGAAATGCTGCATTATTCCTTCCACGTCGGATTTCACCACGATGCAGCGTTCGGGAGTTTCCAGCACCATGCCCACTACCGATGAGTCCGGCACGATTTTGACGATTCGATCGCTCACGCTCGCATATTCGAAGCTATTCACCACCGCCTCAGGGAAGCCCGGCCCATCCAACGAATAGATGCGTTCGATGCGGTCCTTCACCCCGTCCTCAGCGTTCATCGCCGCATAAACGGCCAGATTGCCGCCTTTGGAATGGCCGGTGAGCACGATCGGAACATCCTTCCACAACTCGGCCACCCTGGCGAGATAGTCGGCGGCGGTCACCTGCGCCGGCACCGGGTATTGGAAGGCCATGTTGAAGTCCTCCTTCCAACCCACGAGCGAATCGTCGGTACCGCGGAACGCCACAACCAGCATGCCGGACGGCAGGCGATAGGTCACGGCGGCGAACTGCGTCTGCTCATCGCCGTCGAACTGCTCGAGAAACGCCCCCATTTCAATGTCGGAAAAACGCGGATTCGCGGCGATGGCATGGTAGAAATCGTGCGTCACCTGCGGATCAACCAAGCCCACGTTCTCGACATTATGGTCGGGCACCGCGCTTCCATGGTGCAGCTCGTCGTCGGCGCGCGCGATCGTCACACCGTCGAATGGAGGTTTCCGCAGCATCCGCACGGAGCGTATGGGATGGCGCGGGTCGAATTGCTTCACACGGTCATGCAACGTGCCGTATCGCGATTCGATGTCGTCAAGCCGCGGCACGCATTCCGGCACGTCGTCGTACGAAAGCTGCGCGAGCACGAGCGCGTCGGCCTCACGGAAGGGAAGCTCGCCGAAATCGCGCGTCTCCGTACGCGCGTAATCGATGATGTTGCCCATTGCACACCCCTTTCGCAGCCGTCGACATTCCGCATTCCATTATGCTTCCACAATTATGCGTCCGCACCGCACCATCCTACGTCAGCGAACGGGGATGCATCCGGATCATCGGTGCCCCAATGCCCTCCATTGCCCTTCTTATGTGTCATTTGTGCGGCACTCGTGTGTCACTTGCGCGGCACTTATGTGTCACAATTCCATTTTTCACGCCTTTTCGAGGATCGTGACACATGAATCGGCCGAAATGCGGCTCGGCAACCATCCCGACCAGCCGCTGCATCCGCCCATAGCCCCGCCTCGGCACGCGCTTCAGCCCGCCTCGGCACTCAACCCGCTTCAGCCCTCGCGCACCGCCTTCGCCGCGCTGACCGGAATCGCCTTGATCACCGCCCTGATGAGTCCGCGCGTCTCCCGATCGGTATTGCGCGCCGCCTCCACAATCTTCGGCAGCGAATCCGTCCAATGCTCCACCAAATCGGCGATATTGCCGTATCCCGCCGCCGCGAAGATCCCGTAGATCTGGTCGATGGCGCGCTCGCGCTGCTCCTGGCTTACGGTGTCAAGCCACCCGTCGAGGGTTCTTTGATGAGCTGCGCGCCGGCCGTCAGCTCGTCCACCTGTTCGAAATCGCCATTTTCCGCCACTTGCCAGCTGTTTCCCATATGCTGCATGATGCCGATGGCATCCGCTTTGACGATGCGCACTGGCGCATTCGATTGCAGCAGCATGCCCACGACGGACGATTCGGGCACGGTTTTGCGGATACGCGATTCGATTGCACGGTACGCCTGACCGCGCACCGTCGATTTCGGAAGGCCCGGCCCGTCATGGGAAAAGATGCGGGAGATCCGTCTGTTGCGACCCCGCACTGGCCCACCCAATGAGGGCAGCAATCCGAGCCGCCGCGCGCGCTCGCCAGCCACTTCGATGTCATCGTGCGCGATACGCATGGCCGCATACACGGCCATATTGCCGCCTTTCGAATGCCCGCCGAGCATGACCGCGGGCGAATCGCCCGACGAAAGGAAACCTTCCGACCTGTCCAGAATCGAGTTCACATACCGATACGCGGATTCCTGGGACGGCACCGGGCAACGCACCGCCATATTGAAATCCTCCTTCCATCCGACAAGCGTGCCATCGGTGCCACGGAAGGCTACATACAGCGAATCGACGGGTCCGCAACCCACGTCGAACGTCATCGCGGCGAACTGCTGCTGTTCGCGCTCGCTCAGACGCTCCGCGTACTCGCCGACACGCAACGCGCGGAAACGCGGCGATTCGCAGACGGCACGCAGCAACGCGAGCCGATACTCGTTCATATCGGAGGAATTCGAAACGAACATGTCGTCATAGCTTTCCGCACGCAGCAGCTCTCGAATCGGCACCGTCGCCACCGACCTCGCCTCGCCGAACGCCGGAACCAAGCCGGAAAGCCGCATATATGAGAGCTCAGCCAGCACCAGCGAATCAACATCGCCGAACGGCAGCTCCGCGAATCCATGAAACTCGCGCCGCACATAATCCACGACATTGCCCATGTCGCACCCCTTTTCGCTGGCCAACGCATCCTACGGAATCCATTATGCTCCGCTGCGGCCAGCCGGCGGATCAGGAATCATCCAGTCAATCGCAAGCGTTGTGCAACGTCCCCTGTGTAGACTAGGCAGCCATGGATCCAGTTGAAATTCTCATGCACTGGCTTGCCAAAAACTACAGCAAGCTCATCCTGCTCGCCGTCGTGCTCATCGTCGCCGCGCTTATCGACAAGGCGCTCACCAAGGTGGTGCGCCGCATGCTCGACAAATCGCAGGTGCCGAACGCATCCATCTTCGTCAACATCCTGCGCGTGGTGGTGTGGGTGTTCGCCATCGGCACGCTGCTGCAACCGGTGTTCGGCATCAATCCGACCACCCTGTTCACGGCGCTTGGCATCGGCGGTCTTGCGGTTTCGCTGGGTTTGAAGGATACGATCGCCAATGTGATCGGCGGCTTCGGGCTTATGCTTGGCCGCGTCATCCAGCCGGGCGATTACGTCAAGGTGGCCGGCATCACCGGCACCGTCAAGGACATCAATTGGCGTCAGACCATCGTGCGCGAGCGCAACGGCAACGAGATGGTCATTCCGAATTCCATTCTGAACACCGCCTCGCTGGAGAAGCTTGACCCGTCGAACGAGTGCCTGGTGTCGGTGCCGTTCACCGCGAAGGCGGGCGTGGATGTGGAGCGTATGAAGGCCGACATCGTCAGCACCGTGGAACATGCGACCGTGGGGCTTGCCAACCCGCAATACAAGCCGGTGGTGAAGCTCAACGGCTTCACCCCGTACGGCATCGACGGCACGATCTACGCGTTCGCGAAAAAAGACCTGCTGCTGTCCACGATGGCGGATGCGGTGGCGCAGTCGATCGCGCATGCCGATTATCTTGAGCACCGCGCGGTCGGCAGCGGCGAATAGCGGCAGCGGCGTGCGCAACGCAACGCACGCAACACAAGCTATGCAGGCAACAGAAAGGCCGACCGGGAACGTATCCCCGGCCGGCCTTCATAATCCGCGCGACTGCGGCTATAGGAACAGACTGATCGCCGTCAGCAGCACCGTGAGCACGATGAACGTGATCATGCCGACGTTGCCGTACACGGTTCTGGCGCCGGTCCCACGCGGCAGCTCCTCCGGCGCGATGTAGAATTCGGCTTTCCTGAAGTTACGGATCAGCAGCACTAATCCGGCGAGAATCACGGCACCGTACAGCAGGAAATAGACGAGCATGATCGCCAGTCCGGCGGCGTTCTGCGACGCCCACTGTTCCATCGCCGCCACATTGCCGTTTTCCGCGGCCTGAGACACCTTGTCCAGCTGGTCCAGGTCGACGCGCGTCAGAATCCACGGCGCGAGCACGCCGCCGTTGAAGTTGATGATCATGTGCATGGCCGTCGAATAGCGCAGTTTGCTGGTGCGCATGTAGATGTAGCCGAACATGACTCCCAGCAGGAACGCATAGAAGAACTGGAACAGGTTCATGTGGAACAGTCCGAACGCAAGGCCGGACAGCAGAATCGCCGTTTTCTCTCCGTATTTGCGGGTGTGGTCGATGAGCTGCTTGCGGAACATCCATTCTTCGAAAATCGGGCCAAGAATCACCAAGAACACGACATTCCAGATGTTCGTCTGCATGGCAAGATCGGCTACGCGGTTCGTGGCTTCACCGTCGGAAAGCGCCAGCGACAGCATACTGCCGACCATGCTGCCGACCCACATCATCGGCAGGCACATGAGCAGCAGCTTGAAGAACATGCCCGGTTTCATGTTGAATTTGCGGGTTTCGATGACGGTCGATTTGCCCATGAGCACCACCGCGACCGGCATGGCGATCAGATACAGCGGCACGTCGGAAATGAGGAACGTCATCCAATTCGGCATATCGCCGCCGGCGCCTACACCGCCCGCGACCGCGCGCACCACGCCTTTGAGCAGGAAGACGCCCGCGTACCAGATGATCACCATCAGGCACAGGCTTGCGCCGATGCGCGAAAAGTCGCGTTTCGCCCGCTGAAGCCATTCGAAGAACGGATTGCGATTCGGCTGCGGAAACTGCTGCGAATACTGCAGCGGCTGCGGCGGAAATTGCGATTGCGGATATTGCTGTGCCGGCCCCTGCGGATACTGGGGGCACTGCGGCTGTTGCGGTTGTTGCGGAAACGTCATGGTCACCTTACGAACTTACGGCAAGCAAATAAAAAAGCTGATATTCAGCACTGTACTACCAGTTCTCTGAATATCAGCTTGGAATCTCAGCCCTGCGAATGGCTCGGCTCACGCGATGGGCGACCGTACGCAATAATCACGCACGGCGATCGCACGCAATGACGGTACGCAACGATCGCGCGCGGCAACCAATCGTCAGACGGCGAGCGCCGGAATCGGCCGAGGCGCGACCACGACCTGCGCTCCGATCGCAAGTCCTGCGGGCAGCTCGTTGGCCGGCAGCTGCACGGTGACGCGAATCGTGCCACCCATGCCTGCGCAGGCTACGCGCACGTCCACGCGGGCCAGCGCGCCGAGGAAATGCACCATCTCCACGCGGCCAAGTTCGCCTGCTCCGTGGACGGCATCGGCATCGTCGGTCAGTTCGATCGTCATGTTTTCGGGGCGTACCAGCACCGTGGAGGCGTCGGTGGCGGAACCGTCCAGCAGCGGGACGCGCTGGCCGAACACCACGGCCTCCTCACCGTTGGCGATTCCCGGCAGACGGTTGGTCAGGCCGATGAAGGTGGCCACGTATTCCGTGCCGGGGCGGCGGTACAGCGTCTGCGGGTCGGCGATCTGCTCGATGCGGCCGTGGTTCATCACGCCGATGCGGTCGGCCACGGCAAGGGCTTCTTCCTGGTCGTGGGTCACGAACACGGTGGTGGTGCCGGCTTCGAGCTGGATGCGGCGGATTTCGTCTCGCAGCTGCACGCGCACTTTGGCGTCCAATGCGGACAGCGGCTCGTCGAGCAGCAGCACACGCGGGTTCACGGCCAGCGCACGGGCCAGGGCCACGCGCTGCTGCTGGCCGCCGGACATCTGCTGCGTGTACTTTTTCGCCTGGTCGGCAAGTCCGACCAGTTCCAGTTTCTCCATGGCCTGGCGGCGGCGTTCCGCACGGTCCACGACTCGGATTTCAAGGCCGAATTCCACGTTCTGCAACGCGGTCATGTGCGGGAACAGCGAGTAGGCCTGAAACACCATGGCCATGTCACGCTTGTTGATGGGCACGCCGGTCACGTCCTGGCCGCCGACGAGGATGCGTCCGGCCTGAATGTCTTCCAGTCCGGCCAGGGAGCGCAGCGCGGTGGATTTGCCGCAGCCGGAGCCGCCCAGCAGCACCACCATTTCGCCCGGATTGATTTCCAGGTTGAAATCGTCCAACGCTTTGACGGTCGAACCGGGGTAGATCTTGTCTACACCAAGCATCTGCACACCGCCGCCGCGCGCTTCGGAATCCTTGAGCACGGCCTTCGCCGCTTCGGTCACCACGTTGGGTTCGGTATCGGAGAACGCTTCCGAGGTATGGGCAACCACCGCCTTCTGTTCGGCGAGAGTCATGAGTTGTCACCTTCCTTGTTCCGACGCATCGCGCCGGAAATCAGATCGAGAGCCACCAGCAGAATCACGCCGAATAGCAGTGCCAGCAGCGACATTGCGGTGGAGATTTGCGAATTGGATTGGCCGAGCTGGTACAGCGCGACCTGTAGGTTCATACGGCCGAGCAGTGAGGCGACGGTGTATTCGCCCAGCACCACGGCTATGGAGATGAACGATGCGGACAGGATCGACTGCCACAGGTTCGGAATGAGTACGCGGAAGAATACGCGCGGCCATGAAGCGCCGAGGGACCGTGAGGCCTCGCATAACGTCTTCACGTCGATGGAATTGAGTCCCACCGCAAGCGCGCGGAAGGCAAACGGCATGACCAGCACCACGTAGGCGAAGCACAGCCAGATCGGGTTGGTGCTCAGCACGTCGGCGGACAGCCAGCGGTAGATCGGTCCCAGGCCAACCACCAGCACGATGGCCGGAATGGTCAGCGGCAGCGTGGCCACCCATTCGATGGCGCGTTCCAGTCTGCGCGAGCGGATGTGCACGATCACCATGGTGGGCACGAGCAGCACGAGCATGATCAGCACGGTCACCACGCACAGCGCGAGCGAAGCGCCGAGGCCGCTCCACAGGGTGCTCAGGTCGGCGCCGAGCGCGCTGCCGTCGCCGGTGAAGATGGCGATCCACGGATCGAAGCTCCATTTTCCGGACAACGGGTGTCGGATGGTGAACAGGAACATGGACACCAGCGGCACGAACAGGAACAGCAGCGTCACCGTGAGAATGATGGTTTTGACGATGCGTTGCTTGCCGAGTCTGGCCGCACGCAGCTGCGGCGGCATGGTTTGCGATTCCTGCATGTTCTGCTTTTCCTGCGATTTCGCGCTTACGTTTTGCGCACTTGCGTTCACTGCCATCGTCCTGCCCTCTTTTCCACGGCGTGGCTGATCATCATGACCACCGCCACGACGACGATCATGGCGAAGGCGAGCACCTGCGCGAAGCCTTGCTGGTTCGGGTCCATTTCGTTGCGCATCGCGCCTTGGATCATCAGCGGCACGAGGATCGAACGCTGGGAGAACAGCGCGGCGGCCGTGGCGTATGCGGAGAACGCGGACGCGAACAGCAGCAGGAACGCGGAGATGAATCGCGGCGCCAGAATCGGGCCGGCCACGCGCGTCCAGTATTGGAAGGTGTTGCCGCCGAGGCTTTCCGTGGCTTCGCGCCACTGCGGGCGGATGGAATCGACCGCGGGCAGGAAGATGATGATCATCAGCGGAATCTGGAAGTAGCAGTAGATGGTGATCAGGCCCGGCAGCGAGCTGAGCCAGTTCGGATTCACCACGTAGCCGGTCAGCTGTTTGATGAGCATGGTGCCCACGCCGTTGATGCCGATGGTGGCGATGAACGCGAACGCCAGCATCACGCCGCCGAATTGGGCGAGTACCGACGAGATGGCCGAAATCATGCGGCGCAGCAGGCCGTTCGGCTTGGAGCCGATGACGAGGGCGTAGCTGGCGAGCGCGCCCACGATGGCGCCGATGACCGCGGATGCGACCGATACGAGTATCGATGTGCCGAATGCGGCGATGGTGTTCGCTTCGAAAAGTTTGTTGAAGTTCGCCACGGTGAAGCTGCCGTCGGCGGATTGGAAGGCGCCCACGATGACGATGACCGTCGGGGCGAGCAGGAAGCACGCGGTGTAGGCGAAGAACGGGATGGACACGGCGATGGTGCCGAGTTCACGCCTATGCGCGGCAAACGAGATGGCGGAGGAGCCCGCGCGCTTGGCGTGAGCTCCTGAGGTAAGCACTGCGGTCATGTCAGTTGCCGATGGTCTTGTCCCAGTTGTCCTGGAGCCATGTGGTGATGCGGGTGGAATCCTCGTTGGTGTAGCTCACCGGATCGCCGTCGATGGTGATGGCGTTCTTGAGGGTGGTCTGGTCGACGGTGCCGTCCTTCTTCATGGAGTCGAGCAGTACCGGGTTCGCGCCGCCCTTGAACCAGTCGTTCTGGGCGTCGGCGCTGTACAGGTATTCCTCCCACAGGCGGGCTGCGGCCGGGTGCGGGGCGTCCACGTTGATGGCCTGGTTGTAGTAGCTGACCACCTGGGCGTTCTTGAAGGTCTTGAACTTCCAGTTCACGCCCTTGGCCTTGAGGCTCTTCTGATAGGAGGCCTGGTTGTAGCTCCAGTCCATCACCACGCCGGTCTGGCCGGAGTCGATGGTGCCGTCGGTCACGTCGACGGTGGTGAGGTTGCCGCAGTCCTTGAGCTTCTTGAAGAAGTCGAGGCCCGGCTGCAGGTTCTTGATGTCGCCGCCGGCCAGCTGGTTGATCATCAGGTAGCCGTTGAACGCGGCGCCGGCTTCGGCCGGCTTGCCGTTGAGCGCCACGGTTCCGGCGAACTTCGGGTCGGTCAGGTCGTTGATGGACTTGATGTCGCCGTACTTGTCGGCGTTCCAGCCGATGGACATGATGCCGGTGTAGTCGGCGTAGTACTTGCCGTCCTTATCCTTGACGGAATCCGGGATCTTGTCCCAGGCCTGCACCTTGTACGAGGCGAAGTTGTCGGTGCTGGTGGAGGCCACGGCCAGGCCGAGGTCGTACACGTCCGGAGCGGCGTCGGTGCCCTTGTTGGTCTTGCCGGCGTCCACTTCCTCCTTGGAGGAGGCGTTCGGGTTCTGCTCGTTGATCTTGATCTTCGGATACTTCTTCTTGAAGCCGCTGATCACGTCACCGTAGTTGGACCAGTCGTGCGGAAGCG
>ENA-OQNF01000154-OQNF01000154.1-human-gut-metagenome-genome-assembly--contig:-NODE-154-length-10727-cov-3.041415_pt1 | contig 10727 bp, 10 predicted proteins | sample MGYA00242628_ERZ504878 | MGnify/ENA primary metagenome ERZ504878 (study PRJEB26092, sample SAMD00036383) | human gut metagenome | host: Homo sapiens | study: EMG produced TPA metagenomics assembly of... | reverse complement strand
AAGTTCCTGCTCTGTTGTTGTTTTACAGTGAAAAGTCTTTTTTTTGGTATCCATATTTTTTATCTTTCAGATGAAGCAGCCATACCAGAGAACGCAGCTTTGCTTTTTCCTGTGCACATCTTATAAAATTCTCCAGTTCATTTGCGGAAAACCATCCGCATTTCTCGATCTGCTCCATCCTTTCTGTATCCTCATTCTCTATCAGAAGCTCCATTACAGAACGTATTCTGAGCTTCAGGTATTTCTGTATCTCCTGATATTTATCGGACTCTCTGTTCGGATTTTCCTGAAAATAAATCTCCAGAGCCTGTTCAAGCTTTCTGTCCTGCATCAGATCATCTTCCTCTCCTGTGAAATTACCATAACCACAATATAACACAAAAAAGCTTCATTTTAAAGTCCTGTTCCTGCCCCTCTATTGACTTTCCTTTCTGTTATGTTACTATAAAATCACATATATTCTATCACAGATGAAAGGATTTTATCTTATGAATACTATCAAAAAAATTCATCCACTACTATGGTCCGTATAAAAACGGTCTTTTTTATTGATCTGATATGTGCTGCCGTGATCAGTCTGATAGATCTGGCATATCCTCAGATCCTGCGGACTATGACAAAAACACTGTTCACTCAGGATCAGTCAAGGATTCTTCATGCACTGCCTGTGATCGCAGGAGGACTCTTTCTTATGTATGTGCTCCAATGTCTCTGCAAATATTATGTAACCTGCCAGGGACACATGATGGGAGCAAATATGGAACGGGATATGCGGCAGGAATTATTTGATCATTACCAGCAGCTTTCATTTTCCTATTACAGTCAGAATAATTCCGGTCAGATGATGAGCAAGCTGGTCAGTGATCTTTTTGATATTTCCGAGTTTGCACACCATGGTCCAGAAAACCTTTTTATCTCTCTGGTAAAGATCATCGGTGCTTTTGTCTTTCTTTTCTTTATCAATAAGAAACTGGCATTTCCACTGATCATCCTTGTTATTGTTATGTTTTGGTTTTCCTTTAAGCAGAATGCCCGAATGCAGACAACTTTTATGGAAAACAGACGTAAGATCGGGGATGTCAATGCAAGTCTCCAGGACACACTTTCCGGTATCCGTGTGGTACAGTCCTTTGCAAATGAAGATATTGAACATAACAAATTCAAAAAAAGCAATGAAGCTTTTCTGCTTTCAAAGCGTGATAATTATCGCTGTATGGGAAGCTTTATGAGCTCTAATCTGTTCTTTCAGGGAATGATGTATCTGGTCACTCTGGTGTATGGCGGTTATCTTATTGCCAACGGAGAAATGCAGACTGCAGATCTTGCCATGTATGCACTTTATATCGGAATCTTTATCAGTCCGATCCAGATTCTGGTCGAGTTGGTAGAAATGATGCAAAAGGGTCTTTCAGGCTTCCGCCGTTTCCTTGATGTTATGGAAACAGAGTCAGAGATCACAGACGCTCCGGATGCCAGAGAACTTACTGATGTGAAGGGACATGTAAGCTATGAGCATGTATCTTTTCATTACAGTGACGATAATTACCCCTGTTCTCAGTGATATCTCTATTGATATCCCTGCCGGAAAGTCTGTGGCACTTGTGGGTCCGTCAGGTGGCGGGAAAACTACTATCTGTTCTCTTCTGCCACGCTTTTATGATGTAACAGAGGGACGGATCACTGTTGATGGAAAAGATATCCGCAGCCTGACCCTGAAGAGTCTCAGAAATAATATCGGAACTGTACAGCAGGATGTCTATCTGTTTGACGGCACGATTGGCGAGAACATCGCCTACGGCAAGCCGGGCGCTACGGCAGGAGAGATCGCCGAGGCCGCCCGTCGCGCCAACATCGATGCCTTTATCGAGTCGCTTCCACAGGGTTATGACACGGTCGTGGGCGAGCGCGGCAGCCGTCTTTCGGGCGGACAGAAGCAGCGTGTTGCCATCGCGCGAGTGTTTCTCAAGAACCCCAAGATCCTTATTTTGGATGAGGCGACGAGTGCTTTGGATAACGAGAGCGAGGAGGCGGTGCAGGAGTCGCTCGAAGAGCTGGCACGCGGCCGCACCACGATTATCATCGCCCACCGTCTTTCGACCATTAAGCATGCCGATGAGATCGCGACCGTTGAGCATGGTCGCGTTGTGGAGCGTGGCACGCACGAGGAGCTTCTCGCCCGTGGCGGCACTTATGCCCGTTACTATCGAATGCAGTTCGAAGGTGCGCGTGCGCACGAGCTCGACTGATTGATATGACAGGAAGTTTATGGCTGACAAGAACCCTTTGACTCCGGAAGAAGTGACGGAGTTATTCTCCGAAATCGATGCATCCGGTGTCTTGGATCCCACGCTTGCCAAAAAGCGCACCGAGCGCATGCGTGAGAAGGAGGCTGCGGCCAAGCGCGGTGACAAAGCGGCGCTAGCGCAGCTGCGCAGCGAGGACCGCGCGAGCCAGGCAAAACATATCGACCCGCTGTCCGAGGACGACCCTTCGGGCTCGCAGGTGAGCCATACCATTACGAAGACTGCCATGGCCGTGGTCATTGGCATCTTGGTGCTGATTGTGGGCATGCAGATTGGCTACGGCGTGATGCGACGCCTGAACACCGCCAACCTGTCCGAGAGCGTTTCGGTGGATACCGTTTCGACGGCGCTGAAGGGCGGCCTTGAGTGGGGCAACGGCTTTACGCAGTTCCCGCTCGACTTTACCGTCGATGAAGCTGATGAGCGTACGGGCACGGTCGAGGTGACGGTGTTGGACACATCGTCTGCCAACGAGCTCGAGCTGCTGTCCAACGGGCAGATTCAGGCCGCTGCGCTTGCGACCAACGCGCTGCTCAACGATAAGATCGACCGCGTGGTGTATAACGTTCACGCCTATATCGACGAGGATAGCAACATTCAGCACGATTCCTTCTTTGGCATGTTTCCCGCGCGGGGTCATCAGAGCGCCATTTTGACGTTTGTGTGGACCAAGAGCTCATCCAACGCCACGAGTATCGACTGGAAGATGCGCATCGTAAGCATGGACGACACCATTGCCGAGCGCATTCAAAAACAGGTGAACTCGGTTTCGTCGCTGATCGAGGACCCGGTGGTGAGCCAGACCAAGATTGACGAGGAAAAGGCCGAACGTGACCTGGAGCATCGTCTGCATGGCCGCGAGATTTTCCGCGGCGGCAAGCCCGATCGCTCACCGTCCGATCTGCTGGAACAGGACAAGCAAAAGTAAGAGGCCATTATCCCGCGTGAGCCACAAGCCCACGCGGGATAATTTTTCTGGGACGGGGATTAAATAATCATTATGCATAGAAAGTCATAATTATCATTTCGTAAACATTTCGATGAAATTAACGCCATGAGGCATGCTTGCGGTTACAATACCGCGAGGCCTAACTACACACCTTTAAGCCGGTCCTGTGAGACCGGGAAGGAGAATTATGGCGAACAACCATACCGCGGGCGCTGCCGCCCGCACCTTCGCGCCCAGCGAGCTTTGCCAGCGTATGCTGGCCAAAACCAGCAAGGGCACCTGCGGTCCCTGTATCCTGTATCTTGAGGATGGGACCATTTTTTATGGACGTGCATGCGGCGCCGAGGGCACCGCGACCGGCGAAGTCTGCTTCAACACCTCGCTCGAGGGCTACTTTGAGGTCATGACCGACCCGAGTTATGCCGGCCAAATTGTAACCATGACCTATCCGCAGATCGGCAATTACGGTATCGACGAGACCGATGTCCAGTCGGCCTTCCCCGGCGACGCCGTGCGCCCTGCGAGCGCTCCGGCTATGCGCGGCATGATCGTTCGCGATATGTGCGCCACGCCTTCTAACTGGCGCTCGGCCGTCAGCGTGCCGGAGTACCTGCGCGCTCACGGCATCGTCGCTATCGAGGGTATCGACACCCGCGCTCTGGTGCGCCATCTGCGCGACAATGGTTCCAAGATGGGCATTATCTCGACCGAGATCTTCGACGTCGACGAGCTTGCCGAGCGCTTGTCCGCTGCGCCCACGCTGGTAGGCGAGAACCTGGTCAAGACCGTAAGTTGCCCCGCGCCTCACGAGTTTGTGGCCGCCGACCTGCCTGCCACGCATGACTTTGCGCTTGCGGCTGCCGCTCCTGCCCGTCACAAAGTGGTCGCCTACGACTGCGGTGTGAAGCGCGGTATTCTGGAGGGCCTGGTCCGTGCCGGCTGCGATCTCACCGTCGTGCCGTGGGATACGCCCGCCCAGCAGGTGCTCGACATGAATCCCGATGGCGTCTTTTTGTCCAACGGCCCCGGCGACCCCGATGCCGTGGTGGAGACCTATGAGCAGGTACAGCAGCTGATCGGCAAGGTGCCGGTCTTTGGCATTTGCCTCGGTCACCAGATGATCAGCCTGGCCTGCGGCGCCCAAATGGAAAAGCTTAAATTCGGTCACCGTGGCGGTAACCAGCCGGTTATGAATCTGGTGAGCCGTCGCGTGGAGATCACCGCGCAAAACCACGGCTTTGGCCTGCTGTTCCCCAGTCTGGGCAAACTGATTCCGGAGCTTTCCGGCGGCGAAACCGAGCATGCGGCCGACGGTGACCTGCGCGCCTGGGTGCGTCGCGGCATCGCGCCGGTCGTGATGAACGAGCGCTTTGGTCGCATTCGCCTGACACATGTGAACCTCAACGACGGCACCGCCGAGGGCATCCAGCTGCTCGACGCCCCGTGTTTCTCGGTCCAGTACCACCCCGAGGCTTCGCCTGGCCCCACCGATGCCCACTATCTCTTTACCGCCTTTACGCGACTCATGGACGGCGAGGAGAACTACCTGGACATCGACACCGCGAAGGACCGCCTCGCCGGCTGGAATTTCGCCGAGTCCGAGAACGCTGCGACCGAGGAGAACTAACATGCCTAAACGTACTGACATCAAGCGCATCCTCGTTATTGGTTCGGGCCCTATCGTCATTGGCCAGGCCTGTGAGTTCGACTACTCCGGCGCACAGGCCTGCAAGGTGCTCAAGGAGGATGGCTTTGAGGTCATCCTGGTCAACTCCAATCCGGCGACCATCATGACCGACCCGGGTCTTGCCGACCGCACCTATGTCGAGCCCATCACCGCCGAGTTTATCGAGCGCGTAATCAAGAAAGAGCGCCCGGACGCGCTGCTGCCCACGCTGGGCGGCCAGACCGGTCTGAACGCCGCCGTCGAGCTGGCAAAGGACGGCACGCTCGACAAGTACGGCGTCGAGATGATCGGCTGCGACCTGGCCGCTATCGAGCGCGGCGAGGACCGCAAACTCTTTAACGAGGCCATGGCCGAGATCGGCCTGGAGGTTGCGCGCTCGGGCTATGCCTACAGCGTGGCCGACGCCGAGGCTATCGCCGAGCGCGTGGGATATCCCTGCGTACTGCGCCCGAGCTTTACCCTCGGTGGCGCCGGCGGCGGCATCGCGCATACCCACGAGGAGCTCGTCTCCATCGTGAGCCAGGGCCTTGAGCTCTCGCCTGCCCATGAGGTGCTGGTCGAGGAGTCCATCGAGGGTTGGAAAGAGTATGAGATGGAGGTCATGCGCGACCACGCCGGCAACGGCATCATCGTGTGCTCCATCGAGAATCTCGACCCCATGGGCGTGCACACCGGCGACTCCATCACCGTGGCGCCGGCGCAGACGCTCTCCGACCTTGAGTACCAGCGCATGCGTGTCGCCTCGCTCGCCATCTTGGGGAAGATCGGCGTCGAGACCGGCGGCTCCAACGTGCAGTTTGCCGTGAACCCCCAGACCGGCCGCCTGATCGTCATCGAGATGAACCCGCGCGTGAGCCGTTCGTCCGCACTGGCCTCCAAGGCCACGGGCTTCCCCATCGCCAAGGCCGCCGCTCGCCTGGCCGTGGGCTACACGCTCGACGAGATCGTCAACGACATCACCAAGGCAACGCCCGCCTGCTTTGAGCCCACAATCGACTACTGCGTCGTCAAGGTGCCGCGCTTTGCCTTCGAGAAGTTTAAAGGCACTGATCCTACGCTCACCACGCGCATGAAGGCCGTGGGCGAGATTATGGCGATCGGCCGCACCTTTGAGGAGGCCTTCGGCAAGGCCATGCGCTCACTGGAGGACGGTCACCAGGGCATCTGCGCCGGTGGCAAGGAGGGTGCCGACAAGCTGAGCGACGATGAGCTCGCTCAGGCCGTGGCAACCCCGACCGATCACCGCATCTTCTTTGTGGTCGAGGCCCTGCGCCGTGGCTGGGACATCGCCCACATCCATGCCATCTGCGGTATCGATCCGTGGTACCTCAACCGTATCAACGACATGGTGCAGGTCCAGGAGAGCATCCGCGGCCTGCGTGTGGAGGATATCGACGCCGACGCGATGCGCCTGCTCAAGCAGTACGGCACGAGCGACGCCGAGATTGCCGCGCTGACCGGCTCGGACGAGCGCTTTGTGCGCGCCTATCGCAAGGGTCTGGGCGTGGTTCCCAGCATGAAGACGGTCGATACCTGCGCTGCGGAGTTTTCGAGCGCCACGGAGTACCACTACAAGACGTACGAGAACATCTACCGCACGAGCCCGGATGCCAAGAAGTGCGTGGCTCCCGACGAGACCACGCCGGCGGACAAGCCCAAGGCGATGATCCTGGGCGCCGGCCCCAACCGCATTGGCCAAGGTATCGAGTTCGATTACTGCTGCGTGCACGCGAGCTACGCACTGGCGGCTCGCGGCTTCGAGACCATCATAGTCAACTGCAACCCCGAGACCGTTTCGACTGACTACGACACCTCGGACCGCTTGTACTTTGAGCCGCTCACCTACGAGGACGTCATGGACGTTATCGATGTCGAGCGCCCCGACGGCGTCGTGGTGACGCTCGGTGGCCAGACCCCGCTTAAGCTGGCGCGCATGCTCGAGGAGAGCGGCGTGAACATTATGGGCACCAAGCCCGATGCCATCGACTTTGCCGAGGACCGCGAGCGCTTCGCCGCTCTGCTCGACAAGCTGGGCATCATGTACCCGCCGGCGGGCCAGGCCACCTCGTTTGAGGAGGCCGAGGCCGTGGCCGCGCACATCGGCTATCCGCTGCTGGTGCGCCCGAGCTATGTGCTGGGCGGCCGCGGCATGATGATCGCCTACGATGCCGAGCATCTGCGCGATTACATGGCCGAGGCTGCGCGCATTAGCCCCGACTACCCGGTGTACCTGGACCGCTTCCTGGAGGGTGCGATCGAGTCCGACGTCGACGCCCTGTGCGATGGCGAAGAGGTATACATCGGCGGCATCCTGGAGCATATCGAGGAAGCCGGTATTCACTCCGGCGACTCCGCGACCTGCATCCCGCCGTTCAGCTTTAGCGAGAGCCTGCAGGCGAAGCTCCGCGAGACCACGCGCCGCATCGCGATGGCGCTGGGCGTGCGCGGTCTGGTCAACGTGCAGTACGCCATTAAGGGCGAGACCGTTTACGTGATCGAGGCCAACCCGCGCGCCAGCCGTACCGTGCCGTTTATCTCCAAGGCCACCGGCGTGCCGCTGGCCAAATGCGCGGCGCGCATCATGGCAGGCGATTCCATCGCGAGCTTGGGCCTGCCGAGCGACGAACGTCAGCTGGACTGGTTCTGCATGAAGGAAGCCGTTATGCCCTGGGGTCGTTTCCCGGGCGCCGACGTCATCCTGGGGCCCGAGATGAAGTCGACGGGCGAGGTCATGGGTATCGCTAAGAGCTATCCCGAGGCATACGCCAAGACGCAGCTGGCGATCGACTACAGGCTGCCCGACCCGAGCGCCGGCAAGGTATTCATCAGCGTGTGCGACCGCGACAAGCGCCACATCCTTTCGGTCGCGCGTATCCTGCGTTACCTGGGCTTTGACATCTGCTCCACCGAGGGTACGGCGCGCGTGCTGCGTGGAGGCAACGTGACGTGCGAGATCGTGGAGAAGATTAGCGGCCCGCACGACGGCGAGCGCCCCAACCATCGGCGACCTCATCGCCGATGGCAAGATCGCGGTGATCATCAACACGCCGTACGGTCCGGGCTCGCGCGGCGACGGCTATCTGCTGCGCACCGAGGCGGTGCGACGCGGTGTGACCTGCGTGACCGCGATGTCTGCCGCCAACACGTATGTGAGTGCCATCGAGGCGGTGCGCGAGGACCAGCAGGGTCACGGCAGCGCCAACGACATGGGCATGGACGTCATCGCCCTGCAGGACCTGCCGCAGCACACGGTGTAATGTGACCTGGTCGGCCGGGGCGGCAGCCGGACACTTTCTCTCGGAAACTGGGCTTCGCGAAGTTTTCCGAGAGAAAGGACCGCCTCCCGCCCCGGCCTACGGTGACTCGGTTGCACCGTGTGCTGCCGAAGGGGCTTTGTGCGATGACTAGGGCTGAATAGAAAATGAGTGTGGGCGCCGTCGTTCGTTTGAACGACGGCGCCCACGTTTTGGATTTATTGGGCTGTGGCGGTGAAGGTTGTTTTGTCGGCGGCGATGTGCACGTGCAGCTTTGCCTGACCGTCGCAGCTGATGAGCACGCCTACCTCGAACGGGGTTCCCGTCTTGTCGTAGGTCGAACGCACGATGCGCATCGCCGCCTTACCGGTGTTCTGTCCCAAAAGACGCGCCTCATGCTTGTCGAGGTTGACCGTCTCGTAGACGGCATCGACGCTTGCGGGCAGGATGCCGGTCTTTTCCGCGATGTAGGCGTAGAGCGAGCCATCCACGTCTTTGCGCGTGAGCTCGGGGCAAAGTGACACGGGGATATAGACGTAGTTGAGCTCCATGGGTTTGTCGTTGGCGAGACGCAGGCGGCGAATCTCCCAGACGGGTGTCCCTTCGGGCACTTTGAGCCCGGAGGCGATGCCGCGGACGGCCGGTATGCTTGAAAAGGCGAGAATCTGCGAGCTCGGAACCCGTCCCGCTTCGCGCATCCGCGCGCTGAAATTCAGGGCCAGGTCGATGCCGGGTGCTGAAGTTTGGGGCTTGATGAACGTGCCCTGGCCGCGCTTGCGCACCACGCGCCCCTCGATGACGAGATCTTGGAAGCAACGGCGCACGGTCGCGCGCGATAACTCCAGCCGCTCACAGATTTCGAGCTCGCGTGGCAGCGGCGTCTTGGTGTCGAACGCCTGGCTGGCGATAAGCAGAGCGATTCGATGTTTAAGCTGGACATAGAGCGGCGTATCACCGTTGCGGTCGAAGGGTTCGGAGGCGAGAAACGAGATCATATCCATGGGGTACCTCCATGTCGTGGGCGTACGTGACATGGTCTGACACTGCGGGGCAAACCGGAGATGCCAGGCCCGATTCTTGCTGGTATGTATGGTGCATAAGGAACATAAAACATTTATCAGGCAATCTACCTGCTATTTTAAAAATAATTAGAAGAAAAAATAATTTAGGCACAAAAATAGTTGCTACCGTTAACCGATGAATAGTTGCCGTTCGCAACTATTTTCTTGTACCGAACATGCCCCGGCGCAACAATAATCTCAGCAAAAAGCAAAGCCGTGCGACACACGGCAGGTCGAGAGGAGACCGCATGCGGTATCTGGTAATGGTCAGTCACGGAACGCTCGCTCCCGGACTGCACAGTGTCCTCAAGATGCTCGGCAATGACGCCCCGAACATCTTGTCGACGAGTCTCGTGGACGGCATGGGCGCTGACGAGTATGTCGAGAACGTCAAGGCGATGCTCGCTCCCGTTACCGCCGATGACGAGGTTGTCCTGCTTGGTGACATCCTGGGCGGATCGCCGCTCACCAATGCCATGAACACGCTGGCCGAGAAGGGTTTGCTCGCCCACACCATTGCCTTCGGCGGTATGAATCTGCCCATGGCTATGACCGCCATGATGGGGCTTGCCACCATGGACCTGGATTCCCTCAAGCAGATGATGCTGCAGGAGGGCAAGAACGGTATGTCCGAGCTCGTTGTCCCGACCGATGACGCCGACGACGAGGACGACGACATCTAGGCAGCGCATCCGCCCAAATTTTCGTGATGGAGCGGGGGTTAAGAGGAAAGACCCCCGGTGATAAAGAAAGGGAGAACGCATGATTTCGTTCATCCGTATTGATGACCGTATGATCCATGGACAGACCGTTACCCGTTGGGCCCTCGAGTATCCCTGCGACGGTCTTATCGCCGTCAACGACGCTGCAGCGTCCAACCCCGTGCTCAAGGAGGCCTACAAGAGTGCCTCGGGCAAGAAGACGTTCGTGTGGACCAAGGAGCACTTCAAGGAGGTCTCCGAGAAGGTTCTCAAGTCCGACACCAAGTACTTCCTGATCACCAAGAACCCGCTCGACATGAAGGAACTTCTCGTCGATTTTGGCTTTAAGCCCGGCATGGACCGCATCATCGTCGGTCCCTGCAACGATCGTCCCGGCACCACCAAGCTTGGCAACAACCAGTCGATCACGCAGGAAGAGGCCCAGGCGCTCGAGGATCTCACCAACGCCGGTTACACGGTCGAGTTCGCCCTTATCAAGGAGAAGTCCATCGGTGAGTGGCCCAAGTTCCGCGGTCAGTTTGGCTTCTAGTTAGGTGCCAGCCGCATTTTGGTATCTACAGCCCTTGGTGAAAGGGGCTGAGGAATAAAGAAAGGGGAAAGCATGGCAATCAATGCATTCCAAGCCGCGCTGTTCGGCCTGTTCGCCTGCCTGGCATCACTGCCTGGCATGGGCGGCACGACGATCGGCAACTACACTCTGGGTCGTCCTCTGGTCGCCGGCCTCATCGTCGGCATCATCATGGGCGATATG
>ENA-OQNF01000153-OQNF01000153.1-human-gut-metagenome-genome-assembly--contig:-NODE-153-length-10756-cov-2.655000_pt1 | contig 10756 bp, 9 predicted proteins | sample MGYA00242628_ERZ504878 | MGnify/ENA primary metagenome ERZ504878 (study PRJEB26092, sample SAMD00036383) | human gut metagenome | host: Homo sapiens | study: EMG produced TPA metagenomics assembly of... | reverse complement strand
GCCCGGTGTGCTGAAACTGGCGATGCGCGCCGGTGGCGGCTCCATGCGAGATACCCTGTCCGTGCTTGACCAGCTGATGGTTGGTTCGGTCGAAGGCGTTATCACCCATGATGCCGCTGTAGCCCTGCTCGGCTTCACGCCGGAGGCACTGATCGGTGAGGCCGTGGATGCGGTAATCGATCACAACGGCGAAGCCCTGTACGGCGTTATCCAGAAAGTCGTGGTCGGCGGATTCGATCCGAGACGATTCGTCGAAGACCTACTGGCTCGTGTGCGTGATCTGCTGGTGCTTACGTTGGCCGGGGACCGTGCGGAATCCGTGCTGTCCGACACGGCTGAGGCCGAGGATATGGACGATCTGCACCGCCAAGCCAAGGCGCTGGGACTGGGCGCACTGACCGCAATGGCAGACATCATCAACACTACGTTGGGTGCCATGACCGGAGCCATTTCTCCGCGTATGCGCTTGGAACTGCTGGCCGCGCGATTGTTGGCCGGCAGTGAATCAGGCTTTGCAACAGCCGCTCCCGCGCCAGCTTCTTCTGGTATGCCGCCTGCGGCTGCTTCTTCGACTTCGACTACGCCAGCCGCTTCCGGTATGGGTGCCAGTGGTTTTGCCGGCGCATCGCGAGGCGGGTTTGCCGGAGCCTCACATGGCGGATTCTCCGGTGCTGCACGCAACCAGCAAGCAGCCGCGCCTCAGAGCACCGCTTCCCATGAATCTGTTGGAGGCAATGGCCCTGTCAACGGCCCGGTCAGCGACCGACCCGCGGGCTCTCTGTCTGTGCAACCTGCTGTAGCAACTGCTGCTGCCGGTGCCGCTCCTGCCGCCAATGCCGGGTGGGGCGCGCCCGCCGCGTCGCCGGCCGTCCCGGCTCAACCGGTGACCTCGCCTGCGGCATCGGATAATCGGTCCATCGACGAGAAGTGGGATGCAGCCGTCGCCGCTTTGCCGGAAACCATTCGTGAATATGTGTCACGAGACAAGGTGCCGACCGTAAAATTCGGCCCCAACCGTAAGGGTCTGCCTTGCTTGTCGATGACGTTCGACAAGTCGCTGAGCCAGCACGCTTTCGCCTTGGCCGTGGATAACAGCGGTAAGAAGGCGGCGGCCGTGGTGATGGATGCCGTGCGCAACGAGTTCGGCGCCAATGCGGTTATTGCACCTTCTGCGGTCGCGGCGAATGGCGAGCGAGTCGAATCCGTCAAACGTATGAGCCCGGAGCAATTGGCCAAGGTCAAGCAGCAGATTGCCATGGCCAAGGCTGGATTGGCCGCGTCGAGTTTGGGCGCGGGCCTGGGCATTCATATGGGGAGCGAGCCGAAAGCTCCGAAGCCGACTGCAACAGGCCAAGCCGAGGACGCAGACGACAGCCATCGAGCCGGACAATCCAGTGCATCCACGGCAGCGAAGAACTGGAGTGACGATGACCCTTGGGCCAAGCCGGCCGTAAGCAACGCTTCGCCGCAATCTGCAGACGGGTTCGCGCCTAACGAGCCCGCTGCTACGCCTGCGCCCGAAGAGCATCACAAGAAGCATGTTGCGGTTCCGGACATCAGTGACGGTGTTGATCCGTGGGCCGCTCCGGCTGCTCCTGTTGCACCCACTGCGTCCGTTGCGTCCGCTGGACCCACTGGACAGTCCACTGGGCAGCCAGCCGCCGCATCTTCTGCTACGGCAGTTGCCGGCGCGAGCGACGATCCATGGAATCAGACGCAGTCTCAGGCCGCGGTCTCACCGGCGTCGCAACCGGCCGAAGACGACCCGTGGAACCAGCCATATCAGCAGTCTCCTCACGATGATCCGTGGAATCAACCGCAGGGGAACCATGCTCAGGCGGCTCCGCAGCCAGGAGACGACCCGTGGAATCAGCCTCAGTCCCAGACTCCGGCTTCTTCGGTTCCTCAGACAGTGTCGGGCAATATGTCGGGCGATGACCCGTGGAACCAGCCCCAATCGGTTCCGCAGCCGGCTGCCGGCGATGACCCGTGGAATCAACCGCAACCCGCACAGCCGACCCCGAATGCCGACCCGTGGAATAGCCAGCCCCAGCCCCAGCCGAAACCACAACCGCAAGTCGCGGCCGAGGATGACGAATACTCGATGAGCGACCAGTCGCTCGGCGAGGCGACGGCCATGAATCTCGACGATCTGAAAAAGCTATTCGAGGTCAAAAAAGTCGAGCAATTCGCGGCAGATGATCCGAAGAACCCCAAGAACATCCAGCCTGCCAAGAAGCACTCGGATGAATAATGAGGACGAATAACGAGGAATACCCATGGCACTTGCTTATGACGGCGCAATACAACGACTGATCGACGCTTTCGGGCGGCTGCCCGGCATCGGGCCGAAGGGCGCGCAGCGTATCGCCTTCTACATGCTGTCCGCGCCCGAAGATGAAGCGCGCGATTTGGCCGAGGCCATCGAAGAGGTCAAGGCCAAGATCCGCTTCTGTGATATTTGCGGCAACGTGTGCGAATCCAGCCCCTGCCCGGTATGCGCCGACCCGAGACGCGACCGTTCGGTGATCTGCGTGGTCGAAGAGCCCAAGGATGTGATGAGCATCGAGCGCACGCGCGAATACCACGGCCTATACCATGTGCTCGGCGGCGCAATCAACCCAATGGCCAACGTTGGCCCTGCCGACCTGCGTATTCCCGGTCTGCTCAAACGCTTAGAAGGCGATGAGGTCAAGGAAGTGATTATGGCGCTCGACCCGAATATTGAAGGCGAGGCCACCACCAGCTACTTGACCCAGCTATTGCGACCCGTAGGTGTCAAGGTCACCCGACTTGCCAGCGGCCTGCCGGTGGGCTCCGACTTGGAGTATGCCGACGAAATCACGCTGGGCAGGGCACTGGCCGGTCGGCGCGAGGCCTAAGCCAGCGTATCATTGGCGCTTTCGCCCTTGCGGCGCATCCACGGCCAGAATGCGCCGTGGCGGATGATGCGCGCGGCCTTGTGGCGTCGTGCCAACCAGATAATGAACAGTCCTGCCACCAGTATGCCTAGACCAACACCAAGGGCGATATTGCGCGCGTCAAGCACGTCATTCGGCTCGGGGGCCGGCATCGGAATCGCCACGCGGTGCCCGGAGATAAGCAGTCGGTGCGTGTTCACGCCGTATGGCGTACAGGTCATCAAAGTGACGCGATCCTCACCCGGCACGATCTTGAGCTTCGACGTGTCATCCGGCAAAATCACCGAAATGCGGTCCACTTTGTAGCCCAAAGTTTCGCCCATGACTTCGATGTAGAAGAAGTCGCCCTCTTTCACCTCGTCCAAACGGGTGAACATCAGCGCTTCAACCAACCCGCGGTGCCCGGTAATGACCGAATGGGTGGATTTACCTCCCACCGGCAGCGACGTGCCGTACAAGTGGCCGGCACCAGAAGCCAGTGCTTCCTCGGAAGTGCCGTGATAAAACGGCAGATTGATGGACTGCTTGGGCACCTTGATTGTAGCCCATCACGCCGTTGCCGGTATTAAGCAGTGACTGGTATTCCTTGTCTTTCTTTGAGGCGGAATCCTCGCCGCTGGCTTGGGATCCTCCTTGAGCGGCGGCGAACGGATCGACGGCTTCACCCAAGATAGGCTGGCCGGATTCAGCGAGCTTCTTGTTGTATGCGCGGGCCGCCGTGAGCTTGTCTTCCGCCTGCGGGTAAGGCCAGCCAGCTACTTCTTTGGCCGTGGTGGCTGTGGTGGCGGCCAAGTTGCGGTCGGACTCGAATTGCAACGCTAGCGGGAAGCAGGCCACGGCGATTGCGGCGATCAGCAGCACAATGGTGATGATGCGCATCGCCCACAGGTTGCGTTGCAGGCGTCGGCGCTCGGCCACGAGATCGCTGATATCGATGACTTCGTCAAATGGTGTTGGAACGAATGCTGCGGGCTCGGGCCGCGCTGAGGAAACGTTGTCATTTGCAGATGCGTCATCCGGCATGGCCGCGTTGTTTTCCCACATTTTCTGTGAGGCACGCTTACTCGTCGAACGTCGATGCAGCAATGCCATAGTCGCCTGTTCCTTCGCTTGATCTGCTCATGATTTGCTTATACAAGACGGCCGGGTCCGTCTTAGTCGTGCATGGCATAGGTGCTGTCGCAAATGGCAACACCGCACGCGCCACACTGCGAAACGTTACTCCGCACCAAGCCTTTCATGCAACATGCCGACGGGGCCATATAGGGGCAATGTAGGGGGCATAAGAAGTCTGAAAAATGCGACACGAACAACGTTGCTACGGCTGTCAGTGATGCGGCTTACTTCGGACAAGCCGTTGAGATGCAAGGGGATGCAAAGGATTGCAAAGTATGGCAACATGATAAGTCGCAGCGTCGGCGATATTTGGCAGAGCTTTCAAATAGGGGGGGTATGAATGCATAAAGAGGGAATATGTTACCTCGATAAAAGAGGCGCTATTGCTGTTTTCGTGGATGTCGGTTCGTCGTCGAGCCGTTGGTTTCGTAGGCGTGAGGGGCGTTCCCGCGTATTCTGTTTTCCGACCAAAGAAATGAATCGCGAAGAGCGCCTGAGCAAAAGCTCATTCGCCGGATTGCCGAACGTCAAAGGCGCGGTTGCAGAGGATGCGCGGATCACGGATTCGCCGCTGCGTTCCGAATTGGCTAGTGTTATCAGAGAAAAGATGGCACTGTCTGGGCATCTCTCTTTTTAGGTCAAGGAAAAGGGTCTGGCGATAGGCGGTGATGACGCCCATCGTGTTGGTGGCACTGTTGCTGCAAAAAGGAAAAGTCTAGTTCGTAATCTAGTGTCCAACTTCCCTAATAGGAATGGTCCAACTTCCACAACGAAAATAGTCCAACTTCCACAATTAGAATGGTCCAACTTCCGCAATAGAGTGATTTATAGGTTGATGTTTCGACGGTTTGCGGGAGGGCACATATGGCAGTGGAGAGCTCGGAGATTCAACGTGGCGAGTACCTTCCTCGAGTGGCTGATGGGTTGCTGACTCAGGCATTGCAGTCTTCTGGTGCCGTTCAGATTAAAGGTCCAAAATGGTGTGGCAAGACTGCAACGGCAGAAAGGCAGTCGGCGAGTCAGGTCTTCATGCAGGACCCGGATCGCAGTGCTACGCTGTTGGCCTTGGCTGATACAAAGCCTTCTCTCATCCTGCGAGGTGAGGAGCCGAGACTCATTGATGAATGGCAGATGGCCCCGCAATTGTGGGACGCGGTGCGTTTCGCCATCGATCGAGGGCGCGGTCGTGGCCGATTCATCCTAACTGGATCGGCGACTCCTCAACAGGAACCAGCTCATTCCGGAGTGGGAAGAATTGCCCGATTAACCATGCGTACCATGTCCTTATTTGAATCGCAGGAATCGACGGGCGTTGTTTCGTTGGGAGAGTTGTTCGATGGCAACCATGATGTTTCGGGTTTCTCCGATTTCGATATTGAAAACACCGCGTTTGCGCTATGCCGCGGTGGCTGGCCTGAAGCAGTAGTCGAATCTCGAGTAAATGTTGCCTTGCGCATGGCCGCGGATTATGTCGAAGAACTACTTGATTCTGACATCAATCGTATGGATGGTATAAAGCGCAATAAAACTTGGATGCGTCTGATTATGCGCTCGTATGCGCGCAATATTTCTTCTCAGGCGTCGCAATCCACTATCGCGGCGGATATGCAGGGTGAACCGCCTTCGGAAGGTACACTCTCCGATTATTTAGATGCATTGTCGCGAGCTTGCGTAACTGAAGATCTTCCAGCTTGGAACCCTCGTTTACGTTCTAAGACTGCAGTGAGAACGAGCCCAACCAGACACTTCAGCGACCCGTCGATAGCTTGTGCGGTACTGCACGCGACCCCGGAGAAACTCCTTAATGATTTCGAGACCTTTGGCTTGCTGTTTGAGTCCATGTGTATTCGCGATCTGCGTGTGTATGCTGATGCGCTTGGCGGAGATGTGTTCCATTATCGGGATAAGACGGGATTGGAATCTGATGCGGTCATTGGCCTGCATGATGGACGATGGGCTCTCATTGAGGTCAAGCTCGGAGAAAAGCAGGTTGATATTGCGGCGGCCCATTTGAAAAAGTTGGCTGACAGAATTGATCAAGATCACGAAGGCCGTCCGTCATTCTTGATGGTGCTGACCGCTACGGCTGCCGCTTATCGCCGGGATGATGGGGTATTGGTAGTGCCGTTGGCCACGCTTGCTCCGTGAGCTCGTATCGTGCGTTTGACCCATCGTTCCCAACACAAAAGGAAAGGCCCGGGCTGCGGGACCGGGCCTTGAAAAGGAGAGAGGAAGAAGAAGGTATTCAGTTATGGGGTCTGCGGAAACCTCGCCGGTTTGCTTTCGTTTGCCGGTAATTGATAGTTAACCGCTCGAATCTCAAAGGATGGATGCGGCTGCCTCAAAGAACCACCGGTGAAAACTTGAATATTTGCTGAACAACGTAGGCCATGCCCGTGTCCACATGTCGGCGCGGGGTCGCGGGGTGAACGCGGCAACCTTTATAATCGTTGCGTTTGCGTAGAATATTGAGCAAACTCCCCCTAAGAGAAGAACAAAGGACAGCAGTGGCTCTCATCGTGCAGAAGTACGGCGGTTCGTCGGTCGCCGATACCGAATCGATCAAACGTGTGGCCAAGCGCGTTGTTGAGACGGAAAAGAAGGGCAACAAGGTGGCCGTGGTGGTCTCCGCCATGGGCGACACCACCGATGACCTTATCGATCAGGCGCTGAGCATCGACTCCAACCCGCCCGAGCGCGAGATGGACATGCTGATGACCGCAGGCGAGCGAATTTCCATGAGCCTGCTGGCCATGGCCATTCACGCCGAAGGCAGCCGTGCCCACTCCTTCACCGGTCAGCAGGCCGGCTTCTTCACCGACGCCCGTTACGGCGCGGCCCACATCAAGGCCGTGAGACCGGACCGCGTGAAGAACGCGCTCTCATTGGGAGACATCGCCATCGTTGCCGGCTTCCAGGGCATCAACGCCAAGGGTGACGCCACCACGCTCGGCCGCGGTGGTTCGGATACCTCCGCAGTGGCGCTTGCCGTGGCGCTCGGTGCCGATATCTGCGAGATCTACACTGACGTGGACGGCATCTTCACCGCCGACCCGCGTATCGTGCCTTCCGCCCGCCGCATTCCGTCCATCGATTACGAGTCCATTCTGGAGATGGCGTCCTGCGGCTCCAAGGTGCTGGCACTGCGCTGTGTGGAATACGCTCAGCGTTTCAACATGCCGCTGCACGTGCGTTCCTCGTTCTCCCGTCGCCCCGGCACATTGGTGGTGCCCGACGGCATTGACCCGCGTACGCTGCCGAACCTCGACTGAGCGCGGCTACAGCGAACGATAATCGTAAGTAATTTCAAGCAAGACAAGGCAAGACATGACTGAAGAAGAAGCGAAATCCATGGGCGACCTGTTCCCTGACCTGGGCCCCGAGGCACCGGTGATTTCCGGCATTGCCCACGATCGTTCCGAGGCGCTGGCCACCGTGCGTGGCGTGCCGAACGAGCCGGGCATGGCCGCCAAGGTGTTCACCGAGCTGGCCACCGCCGGCGTGAACGTGGACATGATCGTGCAGGCCGGCGCATCCGTCGGCACTGCGGACATCTCCTTCACCGTGCCCGAATCGGCCGTCAAGCAGGTTCAGAACACACTGCTCGACAAGCAGGAAGTGCTGGGCTACCACTCCTTCGATGTGGACACCAACGTAGGCAAGGTGGCCGTGGTGGGCGTTGGCATGAAGACCCATGCCGGTCTGGCCGCCAAGTTCTTCCAGGCCCTGAGCGATGAGGGCATCAACGTGCTGATGATTTCTACCTCCGAGATTCGTATCGCCGCGCTCGTGCCGCTCGATCAGCTCAACGACGCCGTCAAGGCGCTGCACACCGCATACGGTCTCGATGCCGATCAAATCGAAGCCGTGGTGTACGGCGGTACTGGCCGCTGAGCCACTGAGCCGCGTTTTTGCGGTATATACGACGAAAGCCCTCCTTGCGGAGGGCTTTCTCAGTTTCGGACTCAGTTTCAACTACTTCTTGGTGATGTAGCCGAGAGCCTTGAGCATTTCGGCGCATTCAAGGGCACCGCCGGCTGCACCACGCAGGGTGTTGTGGGCCAGACCCACGAACTTCCAATCGAAAATGGAATCCTCGCGCAGACGGCCGATGGAAACACCCATGCCACCCTCGTAGTCCACGTCGAGCTTGACCTGCGGGCGGTCATCCTCGGTGAGGTACTGGATGAAGTGCTTCGGTGCGTGCGGCAGCTCCAGCTCGGAAGCCTTGGACGTGTAGTTCACCAGACGGTCGATGAGCTCTTCCTTGGTGGCCTTCTTGCCGAAGTTCAGGAACACGGTGGCGGTGTGGCCGTTGAGCACGGGCACGCGGATGCACTGGGAAGTGATCTTGAGGTCGCCGTCGAACGGCACGATCTCGCCCTTGGCGGCGTCCACATGGCCGAACACCTTGAGCGGTTCCTTCTCAGACTTTGCTTCCTCACCGGAGATGAACGGGATGATGTTGCCCACCATCTCGGGCCAGTCCTTGAAGGTCTTGCCCGCGCCGGAAATCGCCTGGTAGGTGCTCACAACCACCTCGCGCGGCTCGAATTCCTTCCACGCGGCCAGCGCCGGCGTGTAGGCCTGAATCGAGCAGTTCGGCTTGACGGCGATAAAACCACGAGTGGTGCCCAGGCGCTTGCGCTGGTGCTCGATCACCTCGAAGTGCTCCGGGTTGATCTCCGGCACCACCATCGGCACGTCCGGGGTCCAGCGGTGGGCGCTGTTGTTGGAGACCACCGGGGTCTCGGTCTTGGCATAACGCTCTTCAATGGCGCGAATCTGGTCCTTCGGCATGTTTACCGCAGAGAACATGAAATCAACGCCAGAGGCCACGGACTCGGCATCGTCGCCATCGACGACCACCATGTTCTTAACATATTCGGGCATCGGGGTTTCCATCTTCCAACGGTCGCCGACAGCCTCGGCATACGTCTTGCCGGCGCTGTGCGCGGAAGCGGCAAGCGTGACCACCTCGAACCACGGGTGATTCTCAAGCAGCGTGATAAAACGCTGACCGACCATACCGGTGGCACCAAGGATGCCGACCTTCAATTTTTCGGACATGATGACCTCTATGACCTCTGGGTTTCGATGGATTACTTACGTCGGACGGCCGTCATGCGGGTGGCCGTAAAACAATGCAATTGTACGAAACACGCGGAACAACGGCAGTGGTCTTCCCAGATGGTGGCTGCCCAATGAAGCGAAGGCGATGTTCTACACTGGTAGCCATGTCTATCGCATCAGTAGAGGCCCAAAAACAGCTCGACCGTATCGTGGCTCTCGGCTACCCGGATGTGGCGGATATTTCCGCCGCCGCATTCCGCTCGCTGGCCCGACCTCTGATCGGGGCGCTCGAGCATTCCGATTTGGGATCGAACATCCTGCTGGTGCCCACGCGTGAACTGGTTTCGCCTGAGTCGCTGATTGCACGAACCTCCATCAATCGCATGGCAGGCTTCACCACCATGCCGCCGCGCGACATCGCCAGCTTCCTGCCTCAAGACGGCTTCATGCCGCCGGAAGGCCCGTTCTATCTGGTCGTCAATCCGCACACCGGCACGTGCTATATCAATCGCGAGCCGGATGTGGCCCGCAAGCTTATCGACTCCGATGAGCGCCTGCCGCTCACCCTCGAGGAAGGCTTGGCCATCGCCACCCAGCACCCGGAGTGGCTGCTGGAAAAGAACGGCTTCAATCTGCTCGGCTCACGCTCCGCAGACGGCCGCGTGCCGAGCATCTGGATGAGCCAGAACGCACCGCGACTGGGAGCCGTCTGGCCCAATTCCCGCCATACCTGGCTGGGCAACGCGTATTGCACGGCCCGTCGCGGGGTGAGCCTGTTTAAGTAGGTTTAGCGCGCGGCCTTGATCAGCGAACGGATGATGGCTATAAAGCCAAGGCTCATCGCGCCGGCCACCACGGCGAACACCTGCGGGCGGCGCAGCTCGTTGCGTGCGCTGACCGCTCCGGTAACGCAATGATCCTCGAACCAGACGCGCAGCTCGTTGCTGGAGTAGCGGCCGACCAGATTACCCCATGTGAGCATGCGGGTCACATAGCCCGCCGGATTGCTCTCATGGAATTCAAACAGGCGAATGCCGCGGTACCGCGACTTGGGACCATAGCATTCGAACCCGCACGTGGGTGCATAGCCCAGATCGATATCATGCACATGACCAACGAAAGAGTTCTTATGGTCATGCCCGCAGAACAGCGCGAAATAGCCGCCAGCCTCGCGCAAGGCATCCACCTCGCCCACATTCTCGTCCGCGCAGCCGATCGCCTCGCCGAGCCGCGAGCCGGGGCGGCAGACCTCATGGTTGAGCACATAGCAACGCCCGGCGTGCGTGCGCGCGCCTTCCACGGCGTTCGGCGTCCATGCGGGCACTTCCTTCAGACAATCGTAGAATTCCTGCGGCGGAATGTGCTGGAAGGCGATGGCCGGCACGGGCTTGCCGTCGCCATTGCGCTCGCCCAACTCGGTTTGGACGGACCCCAGCCATTCGATGGCCTTGGGGGTGGGGGTGCCGTACCCGTCGGCGTCGGCCAGGTCGAGTCCTCGCGGATTGACCACATACGCCGGGTATTGGGCGTCGTTTTCTTCGGGTTTGCCGGCATATCGCTGAATTGACATCATAACGGCATGGCCACGCGGCCGGAACCATCGGAGGACTCGACGGGCTAGCGCGAACGTGCCGGGCTCGAGACTG